>JAABUR0100005008.1_pt1 | contig 17179 bp, 19 predicted proteins | sample 5560091 | NCBI WGS metagenome assembly JAABUR01 (sample SAMN10711879, study PRJNA513375) | rock metagenome | isolation source: Antarctica rocks | place: Antarctica: Victoria Land, University Valley sud | reverse complement strand
TCGACCTACCAGCAGCAGCCTGGATCAACGAACCCACCGAGGAGGACAACACCGCAGCCTGAAAATCACTCCCACTGGCCTCAACCGGCTTGACAACTTCCGCATGGCCCTGGGCATGCGCCGGAAGCTCGATAATCCGGACTTCAGGACCCTCCCAAGGAATCCGCGCACTTCCAGCGGGCAGACCGGTGATGAGGCCAAACAGATCCAGCGGTATTTCCTCGGCGATTCGTGGCGGTAACACCTCGGCGACGCGGGCCTTCCAGTCCGCGTTCGATAGCAGATCGCGCATATAAGCTGCGCAGCGGTCTGTACCGTAACGGGGCGCTTCGCAGAGATCGGCGTGCCAGAGCACGTGATCCCAATGAGGATGCGTAGAGAAGCCTGCCACTACGGGCTGGCCCAACTCGCGAAGGTCGTTCGCGAGGCAGGCCATCTCGGAGCCTTGTATCCCGGGGTCGATGAGCAACACGCCGGCCCGGCCTTGTACGACAACGGCGTTGTTCTGGAGTAACTCGCTCTGGTGGACCAGCACACCTTCCGCGACCTGCGTCAGCATGGGGCAGATGAGCACGTTGCCGTTGGCGGTCTGTCCCGTCGTGTCTTTCATTTGGTACTCCTCCATTTTCTATGGCTCCCGGGATGCTGCGAGAGTCCTTCGGGTCTCGTTCGATCGATTGACGGGGCACGTGAGCGAGGATGGACGGGTGTTTCCTCGATCGCGTGCCCGATCAGCCCATCGCCACCAGTCCGACCGATGCGCCACAAACCAGCAGACCCAGGCCTTGGATGAGCCGGAACCGCTCGCGCAGAACGGTTGCGGCGAGAAGCACGGTCACGGCCGGGTAGAGCGAGGCCAGGACGCCGATCACGGCCAGATCGGCGCCGTGGCTGGCCAGCAGAAACGCTGCCGTTCCCGCCGTACCGAGCAGCCCGCCGACAGCACCCCAGCCGGCCGCGCGGCGCCCGGCCCGATCCCGGGGGACCCATGGCCGCCGCAACAGGCCGGCGACGATCAGGGTGAACACCGCCCCGACGCCCTGGTTGGCGGCCAGCGGCAAGACTCCGGCCGACTCCGGCACCTGGGCGAGAGCCACGAACAACAGACCGAACCCGAGGCCGGCCAGCGCTCCGTCCGCGATCCCGCCCCACGACCGGTCAGTTCCGTCCGCGACCTCGCGCGAGACGAGGTAGATGCCGGGCAGCGCCACCAGGACCCCGATCCAGGTGAGCGCGCCGAGGCGTTCGCCCAACGAGACGCCCACGAACACCGGTACCAGTGCGGCGCCGACGCCGGACACGGGGGCGACCACTCCCATCCGGCCCCGCGCCAGTCCGCGGTACAAGAAGACGGTGCCGGCCGCGCTGCCCAACCCGGCCATCAGCGCCCACGCGAAGTCTGCTGGACGGGCCTGACCTGGCAAGTACAGGCCCGCCGCCAGCATCGCGAGCCCGCCCGCGAGCTGACCGACCAGGGCAACGGCCCAGGGCGAGACGCGACGCGCGGTGAGCCCGCCGACGAAGTCGGCTGCCCCGTACCCAACCGCGGCCACCAGGGCCAAGACGATTCCGATACGCATAGGACGAGCGTGGCTCGGACCGGGCCCACGCTGAAGATCCACTTAGGGCCCGCCATATCGGACCACTTCAGTTGGCGGGTCGGATGAGCGTCACCTGGTCGGGGAGGGGGTCGGCCCTGCTCCTCGCATTGGACCGGGCCGACGGAACCCCCCTCGGACACCAGCTTCAGGACCAGCTGCGCGCGGCGGTGCGCGACGGCCGGTTGCGTGCGGGTGAGCGACTGCCGTCCTCTCGACGACTCGCCGAGGAGCTGCGGGTCTCCCGGGGCATGGTGGTCGCCTGCTACGAGCAACTCATCGCCGAGGGCTACCTGGTCGGGGCGGCCGGTTCGGGCACGCGGGTCGCCGCCGGGGTGAGCGAGCCAACCGGCCGGTCACGACCCACGGGAATCACCAGCCCTTCCACGACCACGCGGCACCGGGTCGAGGTCGACTTTGAGTACGGCGTGCCCGACCTGCGTTCCGCGCCACTGCGTGACTGGATGTGGGCCCTGCGCGAGGCCGGACGCACCGCGCCGACCGCGGTGATGGGCGACGAGAACGACGCGGGCGCCCTGCAGTTGCGGGAGGTGGTGGCGGCCTACCACCGTCGCGTCCGTGCTGGAACCGCCGAGGTGGATCAAGCCGTGATCGTCAATGGCTTCCGGCAAGGACTAGTGCTGGCGCTGGGCGCCCTCGCGCGCTCGGGCGTCGAGCGGGTCGGCCTTGAGGATCCCGGGCCCCGCCAGCACGACGAGATAATCCGGCGCGCGGGGATGCAGCCGGTAGCCGTGCCTGTCGACGGCGCCGGCGTCGACGTCGACGCGCTCCGTCGCTCGGGCGCCCGGGCCGTCCTCGTCACACCGGCTCACCAGTGCCCCACCGGGGTGGTGATGGGACCCGAACGACGTCAGGCCCTGCTCGCGTGGGCGGCGGAGGTCGATGGGATCGTCTTGGAGGACGACTACGACGCCGAGTTCCGATATGACCGACAACCCGTAGGCTCCTTGCAGGGACTCGCCCCCGACAGGGTCCTGGCACTGGGTTCGCTGAGCAAGTCCCTGGCCCCCGGGATCCGTCTCGGCTGGCTGCTGGTGCCGCCGGCTCTGATTGGTCCGGTGATCAGGGAGAAGCTCTTGACCAGTCGCGGGGCCCCGGCCCTCGACCAGTTGGCGCTTGCCACGTTGCTGGAGTCGGGGCGCTACGACCGGCACGTGCGGCGGATGTGGGAGGTTTACCGCCACCGCCGCGACGTCTTGGCCAGGGCTGTGACCGAGCACACGCCGGGCCTGCGCCTGATCGGGCTCGAGGCGGGGTGCCACGCGGTCCTCGAACTGCCTGCGGGCGTGACCGAAGACGAAGTCGTGCAGGCGGCGCTGCGCCGCGCCGTCCGGGTCTACGGGTTGTCGCGCTACCGCGTCGATGCCCCGCGGGCGGGTGAGGCGAACGTGCCGGCAGCCTTGGTGCTCGGGTTTGGCAACGTCATCGAGGAACGGATCCGGCGTGGGATCGAGGTGCTCGGCGAGGTCCTTTCGCGCACGCCTATCTAAGAGCGGAACGGCAGGCATCGAAGCTGTCGGGCAGCCGGGACGCGTCCCTTCGCCCCCCAGGAACGACCGGGACGGCTTGTCCGTTAGCCGATCCCTACCCGGTACCAGTTTTCGACGGTTCGGCCCGCAGGTCGAGGTAGCGGTAGATGGTGGGCCGGGGTGACGCCGAACTCGGTGGCGATCTGGGCGACGGTGTAGCGGTGCCGGCCTTGGTCGTCGGTTTCCTCGTACATCGGCCGGGCTATGCGGGCCTGGCGGGTGCCGAGCTTGGGTTTCTGGCCGCCGGTGCCAGGCGGCGGCGAGTCCGTCGCGGGTGCGTTCGGACATGAGGGCGTGTTCGAACTCGGCGACGGAGCCGAGGATCTGGAAGAACATCCGGCCGACGACGGTGGAGGTGTTGATGCGTTGATCCAGCACGACGAGGTCCACGCCGCGGGTGTGCAGGTCGCTGGACAGCTCGATGAGGTGTTCCTGGCGAGGACGGCATCGAGCCCACTCTTGCTGCGTTCGCATCGGGTGAATGTGCGGTGGCTGCTAGCGAGATCCGTGGAGGTAGGCGGATTGGGCGAGTTCGAAAAGATGTTCGGTGTCGTGGGCTGCGGCGAAGGTGGCCAGGGCGGTGGCGGCCAGCAGGCTGAACAGGACCACCAGGTGCCAGGGGGAAGGTGTCGGCGACGGCCGCCGTAGCGCGCCGATTCTCTTGGCCACCTCGGTATCGGCAGCAGCCAAGACCGTTCCATCGGCCAGGACCGCATCTCGGGTCTGGTCGGCTGCTGCCCGGGTGAGCGCGTCGGCGACGGTGTCGCGTCGACAGGTGCCGGCGGCGTCCTCATCGGCCCACCGTTCGCAGGCCAGGCCGACGGCCGCGGGGAGCGGGTGCAGCAGCGGGTTCGCGGCGGCCGCGATGCGGGTGATGCTCTGGTGCAGGTGATGGCGGTGCCTCAGATGGGAGCGCTCATGAGCCAGCACCGCGCGGCGCTGACCGGCATCCAGCGCCCGGAGCAGGCCGGTGGACAGCACGATCCGCCCGGGCCGCCCCGGTACGGCCAGCGCATGCCGGTCGGGGTGGTCCAGGACGACGAGTTCCCCGCCGCAGGCGGGCAGGGCCGCCGCCAGCTGGTAGGCCTGCCGCAGTGCCGCTACCCGCCGCCGTCCCGCCACCGCGGTGCGGGCCGCGAGGACGATCACCGCCACCACTGCCAGGACGGCGACCGGGATCCAGACGGTGCCGCCGTGGCGAAGGGTCTGTCCTGACCAGTGTCCGCTCTGAGCAAGTTGCCGATTCTGGGCAACGAAGGTGAACCCGACCAGGGCAAGACAGACGGTGGATCCGACGGCGGCGAGCAGGCTGCCGATGCTCAGCAGCCATGTCGCGGCCGCGGGTGGGAGTTTGCGGCTCAACGCCGGGGCGCTGACGGCGAAGAGCCCGGCGCATAGCAGCGGCAGATAGACAGATACACCCATCTGTGTCAGGTCTTCCCGTGAGGTCGACGCAGCAGATCAACCAGTGTGGACTCATCTTCCGGGGTGAGGCTGCCCAGGAAGCGGGTGAGGACCGCGGCGTGGTCTCCGCCGCGGTCGAGCATGGCCCGCATCCGTTGCGCAGCCAAGCCGGCTTCGTCCAGGACCGGGCTGTAGGTGTGGGCCCGCCCTGCGAGTTCGCGATGCACCGCACCCTTGACGTGCAACCTGACCAGGATGGTCTGCACCGTGTTGTAGGCCAGATCACTACCCAACGCCACCGCCACATCCCCGGCCGTCAGCGGGCGCTCGGCTGCCCACAGGGCGGCCAATACTTCAGATTCCAAGCTGCCGGCGGCGCGAACCTTCCTCACGAAACGATTTCTCCGATTTCTGCGTTCGTCTTCATGTTCCTCCTACGGTACCGTAGGACAAACAGTCCTACATCAACGTAGGACCCGCGAGCGGACGGAGACATCGTGCTCAATCCGCTGGCCGGAGTGGTGCGCGTTCTGGCGCGGGTGTTCACGCTGTGGCAGATCCTCGGGGTGGTGTGGTCGGCCTGGGTGGCGCGGGCCGGCTATCGGTTGGGTTCACACATCCCCAACGTTGACCGCTGTTTGCTGCCGCTCATCGCCCTGATCGTCCCGGTGTCGCTGATCCCCCTTGCGGTCGAGGTGCTCCCGGCCCGCCGGGCAAGGAGATCGGTGTGAGTTTCCTCAGTTCCCTCGTCGATCACATCCTCAAACTGCACGGCCTGCAGGCCTACCTGCTGGTCGGGGGTCTGGCTTTCGCCGAGGCGGCGCTGCTGGTCGGGTTTGTGCTGCCCGGGGAGACCGCGGTGCTGTTGGGTGGGGTGCTGGCCTTCCAGCATGAGGTGTCGCTCCCGCTGATCGCTGCGGTGGCCGTAGTGGCCGCGATCAGCGGTGACAGCGTCGGCTACGAAGTCGGCCGGCATTTCGGCACCCGGCTGCTCAAGACCCGCCTGTTCGCCAAACACCAACAGGGTCTGGAAAAAGGACAGCAAGCGTTGCGGGACAACGGCGGCCGCGCGGTGTTCCTGGCCCGGTTCACCGCATTCCTGCGGGCGGTGATGCCCGGCTTGGCCGGCACCGCCCGGATGCCCTACCGCCGGTTCCTCGTTTTCAACGCCGCCGGCGGCCTGGTCTGGGCGCTCGGGTTCACCCTGCTCGGATATGCGGCCGGCGCGAGTTACAAAGGAATAGAGAAATTCGCCGGCAACCTCAGTCTGATCATCCTGGCTGTCGTCGCCCTGGCCGCCATTTTCCTGGTGATCCGCCACCGCCGCCGCGAACGCGATACCTGACCTCCGCCATCGACCTACCGATCTGGTTCATCGGGCGTATCCAGGCCGGGCATTTCACCTTTAGAGAAAGTAGTCAACGCATGCTCACCTACCTGCAGGCCGCAGTCATCGGACTCCTACAAGGAGTCAGCGAACTGTTCCCGGTGTCCAGCCTCGGACATTCGGTGCTGGTCCCCGCATTCATCGGCGGCAGCTGGGAACACCTGGTCACCGAATCCTCCACCTCCACCAGCGAAACCAGCCCCTACCTGGCCTTCATCGTCGCTCTGCACGTCGCGACCGCCATCGCGTTGCTGATCTTCTTTCGCAAGGACTGGATCCGGATCATCTCCGGGCTCCTGCGCACCATCAAACCCAGCATCGCGGCCCGGCGCATCGTGGTCAACGACCCCGACGAACGCCTCGCCTGGCTGCTGATCATCGCCACCATCCCAGTCGGCATCACCGGCCTGCTACTGGAACATTCCTTCCGCACCCTGTTCGCCAAGCCCCTGGCCGCCGCGATCTTCCTCACCATCAACGGGCTGATCCTGCTCGCCGGTGAACGACTGCGCCGCAACGCACCCACCAGCGACACCACCCCCTCCGCCGTCCCTGTCGGTGACCGACCGGAACCGGCATCGTCTGGCCGGCATACCGCCCTTGAAGCCACCGCAGAACAGCCCCTTCGGCCCGCTCGCCGGTTGGCGACATTGAGCTACCGGGAGGCCGGGTTCATCGGGTTCTTCCAGACCTTCGCGCTGCTAGCGGGGATCAGCCGGTCCGGGATCACCATGGTCGGTGGCCTCGCCCGCGGTCTGTCGCACCGCGACGCCGCCCGATTCTCCTTCCTGCTGGCCACCCCGATCATCCTGGCCGCCGGGCTGCTCAAGCTGCCCGGGCTGGCCGGGCCCGCCGGTGCGGGCATCCACGGCCAGGTCCTGCTGGGCGCGGTCCTGGCCGGGTTGGCCTCCTACGTCTCCATCAAATTTCTCACCCGCTACTTCGAAACCCGCACCCTCACCCCGTTCGCCATCTATTGCCTGGTCGCCGGGATCATCTGCATCATCCGATTTGCCTAACCCTGATCCCGACGAGGACAACACTGCGAGAGTATGCATGGAACATCAACCCCAGCCGGGGCTGCACCGGCAGATCCACCGATTCGGGCTGCGGACCACACTGATCGCCGCCGGTGTGCTGGTCGCCGTGATTGCGTTGGCAGAACTGATCGTGCTGATCACCACCGGCTGGGCGCCGCTGCACACCCTGGATCTGAACATCGTCCACTCCTTGAACCGCTACGCCGCCCACCATCGCGGGCAGGTGCGGTTTTGGAAGTTCGTTAGCATCATCGGCGGACCCACCGTGCTACGCATCGCCGCGTTCCTGGCCGTCGTGCTGCTGTGGATACGCCACTGCCGGGCCGCCGCGGTGCTGGTGGCCGTTGCGATTGGCGGGGCAGCAGCCCTGAGCGGCATCTTCAAAGTGCTGGTCAACCGCGGCCGCCCCGTTGTCGCGGTCCCGGTTGATTACGCCGACAGTGCATCCTTCCCCAGCGGTCACGCCCTGACCTCGTTCGTCGCCGCCGGGGTGCTGCTGATGCTGCTGCTCCCACACCGATCCCGTCGACGGCGCGCGCTGCTGATCACCGCCGCAGTGTTGTTCGTCGCGGCCGTCGGGTTCAGCCGACTCCTGCTGGGTGTGCACTACCTCAGCGACATCCTGGGCAGCTGGCTCATCGGAACCGCGCTGCTGCTGATCCTGACCGGCGCGTTCCACCGGGCGGCCGCTGTTGCAGGAAGATCGCGGACTCCACTGCTGTAGGTGGCCCCCGTCAGGCCGCGCCATCCAAACCGACGGAAATGAAAGTCACGTCAAGGAGTCGCCCCATTCGAACCGCAACTTGACCGAGGTCTTTCTTCCTCGCCATCGCTCTTGCGCACGTCGTCTGTCCCGAGGGAAGACTCGGTGGACGCGGAGTTCGTGGGGCCGACCAGCCTGCTACCGCGCCGCCCGTGGGGCCGACCGGCTGCCGACCTGTAGCTGCGCTCGCACGGTGACGCCAGTGCGGCGGGGTGGTCGGTCAGGCGACATCGAGGACTCCTTGGGCGAGGCGTTCTTCGAAGGTGCGGGCCGGCCAGGACGGGAATGCGGGGGACGGCGGTGGACCGCTGGCGTAGGTGTGGCCGGTCGGGATGGCGGTGGTGATGGTGCCGTCACGGTCGGTCCAGCTTGCCATCCGGGGGCCTGCTTGTGGAGGTTGACTCCTGGCGGCTCGAGCGCGCCCGTCACCGTCCTCCATGGCGAAGTGGATTCGTCCGGAATGGGTGTTCTCCACGAGCCCAGGACCACCGTCATCACCATCGTCGTCACCACGTTCCTGCTCCCGGTCATCACCACGTTCCTGCTCCCGGCACTGACGCCGGCCAGATTCACACCGCGACCGGATCTGGTGATGTCAGTTCATCGACCCACGGACCGACGCTCCAGCGTCCCAGACCACCTGGCGTTCGGGACTGAAGATGGCCGTCCTCGTAGACGATCGGCGGTTCCAGTGGTCCGCGCACTACCGAACTCAGTGTCCACCGGATGAGAGCAGCCTGCCCCGGGTAATCTTGTCGGCGTGCACACGCAGCGAGGGCTGGTCGACTACGCGTTGCAGCGTCGTGCCGTCCTGGCCGGGGTGATGTCCGGCCGCACCGGGGTCGGCGACGTCTGCGACGCCTCGCCCTACCTGATCAGGGCCGCCAAGTTCCACGGCGTGCCGACCGAGGTGCCCTGTCCGGTCTGCCGCAAAGAACCGCTGACCACGGTGTACTGGATCTACGGCGACCAGATCAAGCACCTCGCCGGTTCGGCCCGCAGCCCGCAGGAGCTGGAACGGATGGCCGATGCCTACCCCGAGTTCGACGTCTATCAGGTCGAGGTCTGCCGCACCTGTTCCTGGAACCATCTGGTCGCCTCATTCGTGCTGGGCACCGACTCCGCGCAGGAAACTCCTCGGCGGACCCGGCGTCGGGCCGCCGAATAACCCCTTCGACCAACGGCGACGCGAACCGCCAGTAGGCTCGCCCGGGTGAGCGGTCCGAACTCCGATGACGAGCCGACCGCGGGGGCGTCGTCAGAGTCCGACCGCGGCAGTGCCGAACGTTCATCACCGTTGCCCGCCGACCACCCGGATCGCGGATTTTCACCGTCCGCGTCGCTGACGCCCGCCGATCGCGTCATCCCGTCCTGGACCGACCCGACCGTCCGCCGGGCCGCCGACCTGATCGGCGGCCCACTCGGCCGGCATGCGCTGATCGGCCGCAACAAACTGTTCACTCCGCTGCGGGTCTGCCTGCTGATGGCGCTGACCATGCTGATCCTCGGCTGGATGTTCAAATCGCCGTGCATCCAGCAGGGCGGCGAGCCCGGGCAGACCCCGTCGCTGGACCAGTCCGGGCAACGGCCATGGCTGACGGGTTGCTACAACGACGTCGTGCCGTTGTACGGCAGTCGCGGCTTCAACCGGCCCAAGGATTTCCCGTACCAGAACTCATTCATCGAACTGAACGACGGCGGCGAGCGCCGGGTCTATCCGCCGGACAGCATCCAGCTCGGTCCGGCCGATGGCGAACACCCGGACGGGGTGATCCGGTCGGTCACCTCCAGCGGCTCGATCACCCTGTCCGACAAGGACATCGTCGGCACCGCGGCCGGCGGCTACCAGCAGGTGCTCGACGGCAAGCTGACCAAGGTCTCCGACATCGATGAGCTCGGCCAGGTGCGCTATCTGGAATACCCGGTGCTCACCGGGCTGTTCCAGTGGGGCGTCAGCTGGGCCACCTTCGGCTACCAGAACTTCGCGACATCGTCCGGCCTGGTACCGGAGCCGCTGGACGTGGCCGCCTACTTCACCATCGGCGCGTTCTTCCTGGCCCTGTTCTATCTGTGGGCGGTGGTCTGCACGGCGCGGATATCCCGCCGGCGGATCTGGGATACCGCGGTGATGAGCCTGTCGCCGCTGCTGATCGTGCACGCCTTCACCAACTGGGACCTGCTGGCGGTCGGCCTGTGCGCCGGCGGCATGTGGGCCTGGGCCACCCGAAGACCGGTGCTGTCCGGGATACTCCTCGGGCTCGGGATGGCAGCCAAGCTGTATCCGATCCTGCTGCTCGGACCGCTGTTGGTGCTCTGTCTGCGAGCCGGCCGGATGGGCGCCTGGACCCGGACGCTGATCGGCGCGGCGGTGGCCTGGCTGGCGGTCAACCTGCCGGTGATCTTCGCTTACCCGCAGGCCTGGTACGAGTTCGTCCGACTCAACTCCGAGCGGCCACCGGAGTGGGATTCCTGGTATTTCCTGTTCGCCCACTTCACCGGATCGAAGATCTGGGACAAGGCCGACGGCGCCGACTCGCCGACCTTCCTGAACAATCTGTCGCTGCTGCTGTTCGTCCTCACCTGCGCGGCGATCGGCTGGCTGGCTCTGTCGGCGCACCGGCGGCCGCGGTTCGCCCAACTGGCATTCCTGGTAGTGGCCGCCTTCCTGCTGACCAACAAGGTGTGGTCGCCGCAGTACTCGATCTGGTTGGTGCCACTGGTCGCGCTGGCGTTGCCGCGCTGGCGGCCGGTGCTGGCCTGGCAGATCTCCGAGGCGGTGGTCTGGATGCTGCTGATGTTCCAGTTCGCCGGCGTGCAGAACAAGGGCCTGTCGGTGGAGCCGTTCGTCGGCGCGGCGATCGTCCGGGGCGTGCTGCTGCTGATGCTGATCACCATGGTGATCCTGGACATCTGCCGGCCGTCCCGGGATCTGGTCCGGATCGCCGGCGACGACGACCCGTCCGGCGGAGTGCTGGACGGCCTGCCGGATCGCTTCACCGTGCCGTCACTGCCCGCGCTGGTCCGCCGGCTTCGCGGGCGCGAGGCGGAACTGCCGACCGAGAACCGGGACCGGCCGGCGCTGACAGCAGTACCGGATGACGAATTCGTCGGTCGGTGACGGGTCCGTTTCGCCGGCCGCCGAGGACCAGACGCGCCGCGGCGACATCCTGCAGCCCTATCCGCGGCCCGGCCGCAGCCGCGGCGGCAGCTCGTCCTGGCAGAGCCGGCCCGCGCCACCGGCACCATCGAGACCGACTACCTGAACGGCGAGATCGTTGTGCTGGCACGCAGTGTCGGGCATCCGGCCCCGGTGAACGCACTGCTTCGGCAGCTGGCTGTCCGGATGGCGGCGGATCGAGCAGCGCCGGGCACCGTGGACGCCGCCGAAGTGCTGGACCAACTACCCGGCGAGTAACGGGTACCGGTTACCCGGCAGCGGTCAGCACCGGCGCCAACGCGGCCGAACCGGCATCGGTCAGCTCGATCTCCCGGGAGGCCGACCGGCGCCGCAACCAGCCGCGATCCAGCATCGCCTGCAGCACCGCGGCCCCGAGAGCACCGGCCAGATGGTGCCGCTGCTCGGTCCAGTCCATGCAGAACCGCAGCAGCGGTCGGCTGCCGGCGGCGTCGGACACCCGCGCCAGATCGACACCCCAGTCGGCCAATACGTCGCCGGCGGAATCGCCCAGTGTGTAAGGGTTGTCGGGCACCGGCGCCGAATACTTCGGCTGCGGGCCGGCGCACACCCCGGCCAAACCGTCGATCCGGTGCAGCGCGCCGGCCTCGACCAGTTCGGCGGTGACGGCGACCCCGAGTCGACCGGCCAGATGGTCGTAGCAGGTGCGGGCCGCCCGTAGCCGACCCGCTCTGGTGCTGGCCCGCAGTGAGGTGATCGGCCGCGGCTCGGCCAGCATCGCCAGCGACTCCAGCACGGTGGCCACCCGCGGTCCGGCCAGCCGGTAGAACCGGAACCGGCCGCTCCGGGACACCGTCACCATGCCGGCTTCCAACAACATCCCGAGATGGCCGCTGACGGTGGATGCGGACACCCCGGCCTCGATGGCCAGCCGGCTGGCCGGCAGCGCCCGGCCGTCCACCAGCGCGGTCAGGATCCGGGCCCGGGACTTCTCGGCGAACAGCGCTGCCACCTTGGCCAGATCTGGTTCGCCGCCGATCGGGGTGGCGACCGTCGATGCGTGCATGACGTCATTCTGGCCCCGGCACGGTTCGGCAGTCACCGAACCGTCCGGCATCAACACTCCAGTGGTGAGCAGCCATCGAGATCCCGCGCCGACCATCGGCAGGTCGACGACCGGACTGCTGGTCACCCTGTGTGCCGGGATGTTCCTGGTGCTGCTGGATGTGTCGCTGGCCGCCGGGGTGGCCGCGGTGATCGAGTCCGGCCGGTCCGGTCTGCGGTCGCTGCCGGTGCTGCTGTTCGTCACCGCCGCCATGGCACTCGGGGCGTTTCTGCTGGTCGAACGGCGGGCGGCGGCTCCGCTGCTACCTGCCGACGTGTTCGGTGTCCGCCGGTTCACCGGTGCGGTCGCCGGATCGTTGACGATGAACATGATCTGCAACGGCATGCTGTTCGTCACCACGCTGTCCCTGCAGGTGGTGCACCGGCTGACGCCACTGCAGGCCGGCCTCACCATGCTGCCGATGTTCGTCCCGCTGGCAGTGCTGCCGCCGCTGGTCGGGAGGTGGATCGGCCGCCGCGGCCCGCTGCCGGCGATCGTCAGCGGCTTCGCGGTGGCCGCCCCGGCACTCGGGGCGCTGACCCTGCTCAGCTCCGATCGGCCGTGCTCGCCCCCGCCCTCATGACGCTGACGGTGGCCTCGCTGCCGGGACGGGAGGGCCTGGCCGGCGGACTGGGCAATGCTGCCCGGCAGACCGGTACCGCGGTCGGGGTGGCACTGTTCGGGGCGGTCGCCGGTGAACCGGCCGATAGCGCAGCGTTCGCCACCGAACTGGGCTGGTGCGCGCTGATCGGTGGTGTTGCCTTCGCGGCGGCTCTGGGGATGGCCATCGCCGGGCCGGCGTCGTCGCTGGTCGGCCGGTTCTCGGCGACCGGTCGATGGTCCGGGAGCAGCTCCCGGCGCTGATAGACTCGGTCTGCCCGCGGCTGAAACATGACAGTGTGCGGGCCGCATGCTGTGCGGCGTTCTGCGTCCGAGCATCACCCTCCTGCCGCGGAACGACCGTGGCCGATGAGTCCACAGGAGGTGAACGTGAGCGTATCTGTCGCTCCACGTCACTATGAGCTTCTGCTCATCCTCGATCCCAACCTCGACGAGCGCACCGTTGCGCCCTCGATCGACACGTTCCTGAACGTGGTGCGCCAGGGCAAGGGCACCGTCGAAAAGGTCGACATCTGGGGCAAGCGCCGGCTCGCCTACGAGATCCGCAAGCAGCCCGAAGGCATCTACGCCGTCATCGACGTCACCTGCACCTCCGAGGTGGTCACCGAGCTCGACCGTCAGCTGAACCTGAACGAGTCGGTGCTGCGTACCAAGATCACCCGTCCGGTTCCCGTCAAGGCCGCCAAGCCGGCGAAATAACCGCGGCGACCGCAACAGAGCTGAGGAGACCGACATGGCAGGCGACACCATCATCACCGTGGTCGGCAATCTGACCGCCGATCCGGAACTGCGCTTCACCGCGTCCGGGGCAGCCGTGGCGAACTTCACCGTGGCCTCGACCCCGCGCACCTTCGACCGGGGAACCGGTGAATGGAAAGACGGCGAGGCGCTGTTTCTGCGCTGCAACATCTGGCGGCAGGCCGCCGAGAACGTCGCCGAATCGTTGACCCGCGGCGCCCGCGTCGTGGTCACCGGCCGGCTCAAGCAGCGCAGCTTCGAAACCAAGGAAGGCGAGAAGCGCACCGTCATCGAGCTGGAGGTCGACGAGATCGGCCCGTCGCTGCGGTACGCAACGGCCAAGGTCAACAAGGTCGCCCGCGCCGAAGGTGGCGGTGGTGGCGGTGGCGGTTACGGCGCGTCCGGCGGCACCGGCGGCTCCGGCTCCGGTGGTTCCGGTGGCGGTAACCGCGGCGGCAGTGCGCCGGCCGACGATCCGTGGGCCTCTGCGCCTCCGGCCGGCGGCGGCGGTTACTCCGACGAGCCCCCCTTCTAACCTTCATCCACCCAGACATCACTGCGCGCAGGCTGCCAGAGCACTTGCGCCGCAACGACTTTCAGGAGAAATTCTCATCATGGTCAAGCCCCCTGTCCGGAAGCCGAAGAAGAAGGTCTGCGCCTTCTGCAAGGAAACGGCTCCGGCAATCGACTTCAAGGACACCACTTTGCTGCGCCGGTTCATCTCCGACCGCGGCAAGATCCGGGCCCGCCGGGTCACCGGAAACTGCACACAGCACCAGCGTGACATCGCCACGGCCGTGAAGAACGCCCGTGAGGTCGCCCTGCTGCCCTACACCTCGACCGCTCGCTGACCCGGGTACGGAAAGGAAAGGCACACCCATGAAGCTCATCCTGACCACTGACGTCGAGAACCTCGGCGCACCCGGCGACATCGTCGAGGTGAAGGACGGTTTCGGCCGCAACTTCCTGCTGCCGCAGGGCAAGGCCATCATCGCCACCAAGGGCGCCGAGAAGCAGGTGCAGTCCATCAAGCGGGCCCAGCTGTCCCGGGAGATCCGCGATTCGGACCACGCCAACGAGATCAAGCAGGCACTGGAGAAGTTGCCGGTCATCATCACCGCCCGCACCACCGGTGACGGCAGCAAGCTGTTCGGCTCGATCACCCATGTCGATGTCGCTGACGCCGTCAAGGCCGCCGGTGGTCCGACCCTGGACAAGCGCACCATCGTCACCGAGGGGCACATCAAGTCGGTCGGCCAGCACCCGGTCACCGTCAAGCTGAACCCCGAGGTCACCGCCCAGCTCACCGTTTCGGTCGTTGCCGAGAACTGAGCTGCAGGTTCGGGTGGTTGACGGCTCGCAACACCAGCCGAGCCGGGTCAGCTCAGCACGCTCTGCAGCTGGCTCTCGGAGCTGAAGGCCCCGCCCTTGCGCACGCAGGCCGGGTCCGGCAGCTCCGGCTTCTCGGTCGACTTCTGGTAGCTGCTGCCGATCTTCAACGATCCGACGTCGCCCATCTCCATGGTCAGGGCCAACGAACTGAGGGCACCCTCGGCGTCCAGCAGCGCAACGGCGGTGACGTCGATGTCGTCCAGGTCGGCGCCGGACGGAATGCTGGTGCCACCCACCTTCGCCAACGCCGCGGCATCGATGTGAACGGTGATCTGATGGTTGTCGCCACTGATCTCGGTGGCGGCCTTCATCATGTCCGCCATCTTGGCCTGGCCGGTCTGCTGGCCGACGAACTTCTCCGCCAGCTCGCCGGAAACGGCGTGGCTGGTGACCTCATGCGGGCAGCTTCCCGACTTCGATCCGGCGGACGTCGCCGGCGGACGGCCGACGTCGGTGACGTAGATCAGATTGTCGGCGTAGTGCAGGGTGACGGTGTCGGTGTCATCGCCCGAGCAGCCGGTGCTGGAGGTGTTGTCCTTGATGTAGTCCATCGAGAACGTTTCCTGCGGGCGGGTCGAGGTGAGCAGCGTCATGCACGGCAGGTAGGCCGAGCCGAGTCGACCCGAACCGGTGAAGGTGATCGACATCTGGGTGGCCTCCCGGGCCTGCATCTTGGCCTCGGCCCGGACCAGGGAGGCGGCCAGCGGATCACCGGCGACCGAGCCCGGTGCGTGGCCACAGCCGGACAGCAGAACCCCGCCGGCGACGGCGGCAACGGAGAACAGGGCGGGCAGCTTTCGCATCGTGGGGCGCATGGCGATGGGACGCCGCGAGCCGGTCAATCGGTTCCACCGGCGCTGTCCGGCCGGCAGCAGCGCCGGGGCCGGGCAGCTACCGACCTAGGACCGCCGGCCCGACCGTGGCCGGTGTCCGAGCCGATTCCCGGCCACCATCCGGGCCGTCGGACCGGTCCATCCCGACACGCCGGAGACGCCACGCCGAGGTTGATGAACTGTCAGTTGTCCACAATGGCGTGGCGCGTGCTCACCCGTCCTGACCTGCGAAGATGGTCGGATCAGGAAAAGATTTCCCCACGCTGTCCACACACTGCGCACCGGCTCACCTGCGCCGATCGCAATTCGTCAACAGGGCCTCAACAGGCTGGTGCACAGGCCGTGTTGGTGGGACCGCCGCATCGTTCTACGGTCGCTCCACACCACCTGATCACCTCGACTGTCGGACCCGCGGCGTACATCTGTTCGGATGACCCGTTGGGTGGGGCAGGGCGGTGCGGAACCGGACGACCGGGATCTACTGGGACGGGACGACGGGCCACCTGAGGTGGCCCTGAGCCGGCCGGGCGCGCACCGCGCGACCACCGCCCGGGGCAGGCAACGAGCAGGCCCGCACGCGGGTGGAGAGGTAGTAGGACGGATGACAGCTGGCGCCACCCTGCCGGTGGAAACGGGCGATCGGTTCGGCGCCGACTCCCAGCAGTCCAGGTACGACCGTCAGCCGCCACAGGATCTGGCCGCGGAACAGTCGGTGCTCGGCGGCATGTTGCTGAGCAAGGACGCCATCGCCGACGTGGTGGAGACCCTGCGGATGTCCGACTTCTACAAGCCGGCGCACGCTTTGATCTTCGATGCCGTGCTGGATCTGTACGCCAAGGGCGAGCCGGCCGACCCGATCACCGTGTCCGGCGAGCTGGATCGGATGGGGCTGATCGCCCGGGTGGGTGGTGCGGCGTACCTGCATCACTTGACGTCGACGGTGCCGACGGCGGCGAATGCCGGCTATTACGCCCAGATCGTGGCCGAGAAGGCGATCCTGCGGCGATTGGTCGAGGCCGGTACGTCCATCGTGCAACTCGGTTACGGCGGTGCCGCCGGTGAGATGGGCGGCGGCGAGGTCGACCAGATCGTCGACCGGGCGCAGGCCGAGCTGTACGAGGTCACGGAGCGCCGCACCTCGGAGGATTACGTGATCCTCGACGAGTTGCTGCAGCCGACCCTGGACGAGATCGATGCCATCGCCAACAACGGTGGCCGGGCATCCGGCGTGCCCACCGGCTACTCCGACCTGGACGCACTGACCAACGGCTTGCATCCCGGCCAGATGGTGATCATCGCCGGGCGTCCCGGCATGGGGAAGTCGACGGTGGCGATGGACATCGCCCGCAACGCGGCCATCACCCACAAGATGGCGTCGGTATTCTTCTCGCTGGAGATGAGCAAGACGGATCTGACGATGCGGCTACTGGCCGCCGAGGCGGAGATCAAGTTCAGTCAGATGCGCGGCGGTTCGATGACGGACCGGGACTGGCAGAAGATCGTCCGCCGGATGGGCGAGATCTCCGATGCGCCGCTGTTCATCGACGATTCGCCGAACATGACGATCATGGAGATCCGGGCCAAGGCCCGTCGACTCAAGCAGCGCCACGAC
>JAABUR0100005006.1_pt1 | contig 17190 bp, 12 predicted proteins | sample 5560091 | NCBI WGS metagenome assembly JAABUR01 (sample SAMN10711879, study PRJNA513375) | rock metagenome | isolation source: Antarctica rocks | place: Antarctica: Victoria Land, University Valley sud | reverse complement strand
CTGCGGCACTATCATCAGCAGCTCGACAACTACCGCAAGAATCCGAATGCCGCCGCGGCCTTGATCAAGGTCGGGGAATCGTCGCGCCCCGACGGCCTCGACGACGCGGAGCTCGCCGCCTGGACGGCGGTCGGCAACATCCTCCTGAACCTCGACGAGACCATCACGAAGGGATGAGTCATGGACTTCCGGGACGAGCTGAGCCGGGCCACCACGCGCAGGCAGTTCCTCGGCCGATCGACGACCGGAATCGGGGTCATGGCCCTGGCGTCGCTCCTGAATGAAGGCGTCCGTGCCGGCTCGTCGTCGAGTGCCCTGGCCACCGGAGGGGCGCTGGGCAAGCTCCATTTCGCCCCCAAGGCGAAGCGGGTGATTTATCTGTTCATGTCGGGGGGACCATCGCACATCGACCTGTTCGACCCCAAGCCGACGCTCGACAAACGCACCGGCGAGGAGCTCCCCGCCTCGGTCCGGGGGGGTCAGCGGATCACCGGGATGACGAGCGGCCAGGCCAAGCTCCTGATGGTCGGGGGGGCGGCAAAGTTCGCCAGGCACGGAGATTCGGGGGCGGAAGTCTCCACGCTGATGCCCCACCTGGGATCGATCGCCGACGAGATCTCGATCGTCCGGTCGATGCACACCGACCCCATCAACCACGACCCGGCCGTCACGTATCTGCTGACGGGCAATCAGCAGCCGGGCCGCCCCACGCTGGGCTCGTGGCTCTCGTACGGCCTGGGGAGCGTCAATGCGAACCTCCCCGGCTACGTCGTGCTGATCTCCGGGGCGGGCGGGCAGCCGCTCCTCTCCCGATACTGGCACAACGGCTTCCTCCCCAGCAGCTATCAGGGCGCCCCCTTCCGGTCGACGGGAGACCCGGTCCTGTACGTCTCGAACCCCGAGGGGATCGACCCCAGGGTCCGCCGCCAGGTCCTCGACGGCATCCGCGAGCTGAACGAGATCCAGCTCGATTCGGTCGGCGACCCCGAGATCGCCACCCGGATCAACGCCTACGAGATGGCGTACCGGATGCAGACGAGCGTCCCCGAGCTGATGGACATCGCGACCGAATCGGAGGACACCCTCGCGATGTACGGCGCCGAGCCGGGCAAGGCGTCGTTCGCCAATAATTGCCTGTTGGCGCGACGGCTCGCCGAGCGCGACGTCCGGTTCGTCCAGCTCTACCACCGCGACTGGGACCACCACGGCAACCTCCCCAAAGAGCTGAAGCGGCAGTGCGACCTGACCGACAAGCCGGCCACCGCCCTGATCAAGGACCTCAAACGGCGCGGGCTCCTCGACGAGACCCTGGTGATCTGGGGGGGCGAGTTCGGCCGGACTGCCTACAGCCAGGGGGCAATCACCAAGGACAACTTCGGCCGCGACCATCACCCCCGCTGCTTCTCCATCTGGATGGCCGGCGGCGGCATCAAGAGGGGCATGACGCTCGGCAAGACCGACGACTTCGGCTACAACGTGGTGGAAGACCCCGTGCATGTGCACGACTTCCAGGCCACGGTCCTGCACCTCCTGGGCGTCGACCACACCAAGCTGACCTACCGCTTCCAGGGCCGCGACTTCCGACTGACCGACGTCGAAGGCAAGGTGGTCGAAAAGTTGCTCGCCTGATTTTCTCTTACCCTCTCCCACCGGGAGAGGGTGGCCGCAGGCCGGGTGAGGGGCCGCCATGCAAACACCGATTGACGACCCTCCCGCCCGCCAATCACCGACGGAATTCGCCCGTCACCTCCGGCGCGAAATGACCATCCCCGAACGTTATCTCTGGTACGCATTGCGCGATCGCCGCCTCCAGGGCTGGAAATTCCGGCGTCAATGGCCTGTTGGCCCCTTGGTGGTCGATTTCTGCTGCGACGCCGCTCGCCTGGTGATCGAGATTGATGGGGCAAGCCACGATGCTCCTGGTGAGTCGGATCGCATACGAGAGCAAGTCATCACTGAGCACGGATATCGCGTGCTCCGCGTGAGCAATGATGACGTGCTCGACAACCTGGACGACGTGTGCGGGGCAGTCCTCAAGGCCCTGGACCCTCACCCGGCCTTCGGCCACCCTCTCACGCGGGGAGAGGGTAGGAGAATCTGATGACGCACCGCGTCTTCTTGGCCTTCGGGCTGGTCCTGATTGCCCAGAACGGTAAGGCCGAGACGCCGCCTGACCCGTCGGCGCTGGAGTTCTTCGAGCGCGAGGTCCGACCGCTGCTCGTCGGCCGCTGCCAGGAGTGTCACGGCGAGAAGAAGCAGAAGGGGGACCTCCGCCTCGACTCGCGCTCCGCGGCGCTGGCCGGCGGCAGCACCGGACCCGCGGTGGTACCGGGAAAGGCGGGGGAGAGCCTGCTGGTCGACGCGATCAACTACGGCGACCTCTACCAGATGCCCCCCAAGTCGAAGCTCCCGGCGAGCGAGATCGCCGTGCTGACCCGGTGGATTGACATGGGGGCCCCCTGGCCGGGTGACGCCAGGCCGAAGGCCACGGGCAAGGAGGGCAGCTTCGACCTTGGGGCGCGCGCGAAGCACTGGAGCTTCCGGCCGATCACGGCGCCCGAACCCCCCGAGGTCCGGGACCGCGCCTGGCCGAAGGATGCGATCGATCGGTTCGTCCTGGCGGCGCTGGAGGCCAGGGGCCTCGCGCCGGCGCCCGAGGCCGATAGGCGAACCCTGATCCGGCGTGCGACCTTCGACCTCGTCGGCCTGCCTCCCGATCCCGCGGCGGTCGACGCCTTCCTCGAGGATGAGGCCCCCGACGCCTTCGAGAAGGTGGTCGACCGTCTGCTCGCCTCCCCCCATCACGGCGAGCGGTGGGGGAGGCACTGGCTCGACCTCGTCCGCTATGCCGAGACGGCGGGGCACGAGTTCGACTACGACCTCCCGGGCGCCTCGGGCTACCGCGACTACGTGATCCGGGCGCTCAATGCCGACCTCCCCTACGATCGGTTCGTCGTCGAGCAGGTCGCCGGCGATCTCCTCGACCCGCCGCGCCGGCACCCGACCGAGGGCTTCAACGAATCGGTTCTCGGGACCGGATTTTTCAGCCTGGGCGAGGGGACGCATTCGCCGGTCGATCTGCGTGAGGAGGAGGCGTCGCGCCTCGACAACCAGATCGACGTCTTCTCCAAGGCTTTCCTGGGGCTGACCGTCGCGTGCGCCCGCTGCCACGACCACAAGTTCGACGCGATCTCCACGAAGGACTACTACGCCCTGGCCGGCTACCTCCAGAGCTCGCGTTCCGTGCAGGCCTTCATCGACCCTCCGGATCGCGTCGCCCCCCTGGTCGCTGAGCTGAAGGCGATTAAGGCGACGATCGAAGACCTATTCGCCACGACTTCCGAGCGGGGTCCGGGCGACATTCCCGAGTCCCCCCGCGCCGCCGACGGGTCGATGCGCTTCGAGGATTTCGACGGGTCCGATTTCCGGGGATGGTTCGTCACGGGAGACGCGTTCGGCACCGGGCCGAGCCGTGCGGGTGATTGGCGGCCGGCGCGGAATGCGTCGGGTCGCATCGGGGTGTCGGTGCCGTCGGGGCTGGCGCATAGCGGACTGGTCTCCGATCGGCTCCAGGGCACGCTGCGGTCGCGCACATTCACCATCGAGAAGCCGTACATCCATTACCTGGCTGCGGGGCAGGGCGCCCGGCTCAACCTCGTGGTCGACGGCTTCGAGAAGATCCGCAGCCCGATCTATGGCGGCCTGACGACCGCGGTCGACGCCGCCGGCGGGACGAAGTGGCACACGCAAGACGTCCGTATGTGGGTCGGCCACGCCGCGTACATCGAGATTGCCGACGGCGCAGCGGTCGATTTCACAGGCTCGCGTTCGAGGCACTTCCCCGGCGACGGATTTGTCGCCGTCGATGAAATTTGGTTCTCCGACGAGTCGACACCCCCCGCCGGACCCCTCCCCCAGGCCTTCGACCCGCTCGAACTCGACGACGGGACGTCCGCCGATGGAGCCTCCTCATCTCTGGAGCGGTACAAGCAGGTCGAGTCGCGCATCCCCGAGCCGACGCTGGCACTGGCCCTCACCGACGGGACGGCGCGCGACGAGCCTGTCCACATCCGCGGGAGCTCCAAGACCCTCGGCGACGTCGTCCCCCGCCGCTTCCTGGAGGCGATCGCCGGCGTCGAGCAGCCCGCGCCGGGCTCGGGGAGCGGGCGACTCGAGCTCGCCCGACGATTGGTCGATCCCGCCAACCCGCTCACGGCGCGCGTGCTCGTCAACCGCGTCTGGAAGGGTCATTTCGGCGAGGGGATCGTCAGGACCCCCGACGACTTCGGCATCATGGGGGTCCCCCCCAGCCACCCCGACCTTCTCGACCACCTGGCCACCCGGTTCGTCGCGGAGGGATGGTCGATCAAGGGCCTGCATCGCACGATGATGCTCTCGAGCACCTATCGGATGCAGAGCCGGCCCGTCCCCGGCTCAGAGGCCGAGCGCGTCGACCCGTCGAACGTGCTCCTGCACCGCATGAACGTCCGACGCCTCGAGGCCGAGTCGATCCGCGACGCCATCCTCGCCGTGTCCGGCAGGCTCGACCGGACCCCCTTCGGGCCGAGCGTCCTGCCCCACCTGACCCCCTTCATGGACGGCCGGGGCCGGCCTGGCAAGTCCGGCCCGCTCGACGGCGACGGTCGCCGGAGCCTCTACGTCAACGTCAGGCGCAACTTCCTGACCCCCATGTTCCTCGCGTTCGACTTCCCCGCCCCCTCCTCCACCATGGGGAGGCGTAACGTCTCGAACGTCCCCGCGCAGGCACTTACCCTGATGAACGACCCCTTCGTCGTCCAGCAGGCCCGCCTCTGGGCCGATCGCGCCCGCGCCGACTCCGCAAGGCCCCGTCCCGATGCCGTCTCCGGGCTCTATCTCGCCGCGTTCGGCCGCCCGCCGACCGACGACGAACGCGCCGAAGCCCTGGCATTCCTAAACGAACAGGGCGCGGCCTATGGCAGCCCCGACGACCCCCTTGCCTGGGCGGACCTTTGCCATGTGCTGATCAACGTCAAGGAATTCATCTACATCAATTAGCGGGATCCGCCGCCATGCCCTGCGACCGCGACCATGCGTCCCCGAGCCGCCGCGACCTGCTGATCCGCTGTGCCAACGGGTTCGGCGCGCTGGCATTGGCCGGGCTGTCGGGCGACCCGGCGTTCGGCCGCGTCCTCAAGAATGCATCCGACGAGACGGGGCCGCTCGCGCCTCGCGCGCCGCATTTCCCGGCCAGGGCCAGGAGCGTCATCTTCCTGTACATGGACGGCGGCCCCTCGCAGGTCGACACCTTCGACCCCAAGCCCCGGCTCGACCGCGAGCACGGCAATCCGATCGGCGTGAAGACGCACCCGACCCAGTTCAACAACGTGGGCAACGTGCTCCGGTCGCCCTGGAAGTTCCGCCAGTACGGCGCCAGCGGCATCCCCGTCAGCGACCTCTTCCCGCACGTCGCCACCTGCGTCGATGACCTGGCGATCATCCGGTCGATGGTCTCGAACTTTTCGGAGCACACCAATGCCAACTATTTCATGCACACCGGCAATGGTTTGCAGGGGCGGCCGAGCCACGGCTCGTGGGTCACTTACGGGCTGGGGAGCGAGAGCCAGGACCTGCCGGGATTCGTGGTGCTTAACTGCGGCCTGATCCCCCCCGGCGGCCTCGACTGCTTCAACAGCGGCTTCCTCCCCGCGTCGTACCAGGGCTCCGTCTTCAAGTCCGGCGCCTCCTCCGTGGCGAATATCCAGCCCGGCGAGACTTCCACCGAGGCCCAGCGGAGGAAGCTGGCGTTGATGCGCAAGCTCGACCGGGGGGTCGTGGGACGCATGGGCGAGCTCGACAGCCTGGAGTCGGCGATCGCCAATTACGAGCTGGCCTTCCGGATGCAGTCGGCCGTCCCGGACCTGTTGAGCCTCACGAGCGAGTCGGCCGCGACGAAGGCCCTCTACGGGATGGACGAGGCGTACGCCCCCACCCAGATCTTCGGCCGCCAGTGCCTCGTGGCCCGCCGCCTCGTCGAGCGCGGCGTCCGCTTCGTCGAGCTACTCCCCCCGAGCGTCGGCACCGATCGTTGGGACCAGCATGGCGGCCTCAAGGCGGGGCACGAGAAGAACGCGCGTGCCGTCGACAAGCCGATCGCCGGCCTCCTGAAAGACCTGAAGGCCCGCGGCCTGCTCGACGAGACCCTCGTCGTCTGGGGGGGCGAGTTCGGCCGGACCCCCATGGCCCAGGGGACCGACGGCCGCGATCACAACCCCTTCGGCTTCAGCATCTGGATGGCCGGCGGCGGCATCAAGGGGGGCACCATCCACGGCGCCACCGACGACTACGGCTACCACGCCGTCCAGGACAAGATGGAAGTCCACGACCTCCACGCGACCATGCTCCACCTCCTGGGGATGGACCACAAACGCCTCACTTACCGCTTCAGCGGCCGTGACATGCGTCTCACCGACGTCCACGGCGAGGTCGTCAAGGCGCTGCTGTCATAGGGTCGTTACCATTGGGAAGCGGCAACATCCGTGGAGAGGGCCACGTTCCTCGAATCCCCGTTGACGTTGAGCTTTTGTCCACAATTCTATATAGCGGCGTCGGTCACATCGTGGCATGATGATCGGGCTTGGTGCGTGCGCCCGCCTGCGTGGGCTTGTACGAACACGCCCTTTCGGACGCCTACTCGTTGGTTAGGCGGCAGAAAATCCTCCTGCCGAGGGCCTATTTATGAGCAAGCGTGCCATCCCACCTTCTCGACGCCGTGAGCGGATCCCGCCTTCGGTCCTACAATTGGTCGAGCGGTTCTTGGCGCAGGCAGCGCCGGGCTCTTCAGAACAGGCCAGCCGTGAGGCATCTCACTACGCCTTGCAGAACGGGGTCATCTCATATCGCCAAGATGCTTGGGGAGTCTATCACGTCCAACTTCCGAACAACGATGACCCGTTCCTCCTCCCTCCGCCGGACTTCCCCCAGGGTCATCCATCGTTGGCAGTTCTGTTAGAGTTCATTCGACGCAACAGAGTTGATCTACCGGAAGAGGCAATCAAAGCAGCGGAAGGTAGCCCCGAGGGGACTCAAAGTCTGCACTTACTGACGGCCTTGGCATTGATGGCGGGGGATGGAGCAGCGGTCACGGCGTCAGATTCCGAGATCGCGTATTTCATAGGCTGGAGCGATGAGGATGTGTCCGGGAAGCCGGTGACGTAGAGGGGATGGTTGCGTCGCGGAGGGATGCGCGGTCTCTCAGCGGTGCCGCCGCGACGCAACCATCCCCTCTACGTCACTTGGTTGTTCGGCGGCTCAGCCTTGCCCGGTCGGTCGTGTCCGGCTACGGTGGCCCCATGGAGTTTGAATGGGATCCCGAGAAGGCCGCTCGCAATCTCGCCAAACACGGTGTCACGTTCCACGAGGCGGCGACCGTCTTCGGCGACCCCTTGGCCATCACCTACTCCGACCCCGATCATGACGACGATGAGGATCGTTTCCTGACGTTCGGCCACTCGGCGGAAGGGAACTTGATCATCGTCTCGCACACCGATCGCGGGGACAGCACTCGCATCATCAGCGCCCGACGAGCATCGCGCAAGGAGAGGAAGCTGTACGAGGAGGGGTGATGTCGATCGGGTGGCCGTGGCGTATTGTCCTACCACCCGTCCCGACGTATAAATGGTCGTATGAGAAACGACATCACACCCGATGAGGATGACGTCCGCCCCGAGTACGACGCCTCGGTGCTCCAGGGTGGGGTCCGTGGGAAGTACCTCGAGCGCTACCGCGCCGGCACGAATCTTGCCCTCCTCGCGCCCGACGTACGGGCGGCGTTTCCGGACGATGAGGCTGTGAATCGGGCGCTCAGGTCCCTCCTGCACGGCCGCCAACCCGCCTCCCCGTGACGGCGCGCGGTGGTCCGCGGTTTCTCCGCGGCATGCGCGATTGTGCGAAGCCGTATCGGGTCGTGGGGATCGCGATCAGGCACAGTCGTCGCCGTCCCTCGGATCCGCGGAGGCGCGTCGAACCCCGCCCCTCATGCCGGGCGAACGTCGTGCGAAGCGTGACTCAGGCCGACGATCGTGCGGACCGGACGATCGCTCGGACCTTCTCCGCGTCGGTGCGGACGACCGTGTCTTCCGACGAGGCGGCGACGCGACCAATCCGCACCTCGGGATTGCGGAACGTCATCCGGCTCTCGTACGTCATGGCCGCGTGGAACCCGACGTGGACCTCGCGCACGCCTGTCGCGGCGATGAGCCGGCGGACGTTCTCCGCGGAGATTCCCCCGCCGGCCATGATGACGATGCGGTCCCCCGCGAGTCGGACGAGTTCCGCGATCCGATCCAGGTCGTGGGGGCAACCAATTCCCTCGGCGCGTACCCGGCCGAGTGCCCCTTGTCTTCGCAGGACCTGCTCGCCACCAAATACCGCCACCTGGGGATCGACACCCGCGCCGAGTTCCACGACTTCGCGGGCCGCCCCTTCCCGATCCTCTCTGGAGGGGAACCGATCCGGGAACTGATCTAGGCACCCTGCCGCGGGGACTCTCGATGTTTCGGCTTGGCCTCAGGTCGCGATTCCCGTCAGACTCGTATGAGATCCGAGCAACGCAGGAAGGGGGACTATCATGCAGCAGGTCATTCCAGCGCTGCGGATTACGGACCCTGCCAGGAGCGAGGCGATCTACGTCGAAGGGCTCGGCTTTCAAGTCGACCGGGAACAACGCTTCGCTCCCGACCTGCCGGTATTCATGACGGTCAGCCGCGACGATATGGTCTTCTACGTGACCGAGCACATCGGAGATTGCCCCGTGGGGGGGCTGGTCCATCTCTTCGTTCTGGACGTTGGTGAGTGAGGATACCCGGCCTGGACCAAGATCAGAATCGGGAGAGGTCGGCGCCCAGGAGTCCGACCTTGTGCCCATTGGATCGGAGGATGGTACTCGCCTTGCCATTGACGACCAGCAGGACGATCAGCCCGATACAGGGGACGACTGACAGGAGGCCCAGGACGATCCCCAACGCGACGTTGTACACCCTCATCGCCAGCAGGACCACGTAGACGGCCGAGGCCACGCCGACGATCGTCAGCAGCACGCGGATCGCCTTGCTCACGGGCGCGGGGACCGCCGACTGTGTGGAAAGGGCGACGACATTGAATGCGATCCCTAGAAAGCTGATCAGGATGCAGATGAGAATGCCGTTCTGATACACCGCGACACTCCGCAGGTCGTCCCTCCGGCCGCTGCGGACCCCGATGGCCTGGTCCATCGCCTTCGGCGCACGATACGGGTTCTCATCCATCGCCATCGCATCGTTCCTCCCATTCGATCCCGATGCTTCGGAACGGAGACCGTCCGGTCGCGTCGCGGGACCGCCGATTCCGGCCTCGGAGACGGCGGACCGGTCCAGTTGAGATCGAGGTCTGTCACCACCGCGCGCCCCGTCGAAGGCGAGGATGATACCGGAATCCGCCCGGGGGACTCGCTATGCGATGATCGGGTGGATCGGCTTGCCATAGTCGATCTCCAGCCTCTTCTGGCCGGGGACCTCGAGCCGACGCGGGTCCAGCCCCAGCTGATGCAGTACCGTGGCGTGGATGTCGGTGACATAATGCCGGTCCTCGACCGCGTGGAAGCCCAGCTCGTCGGTCGCCCCGTGGGCCACGCCCCCCTTGATCCCGCCGCCGGCCATCCAGACCGAGAAGCCATAGGGGTGGTGGTCGCGGCCATTTCCCCCCTGCGCCCCGGGCGTCCGCCCGAACTCGGTCGCCCAGACGACCAGCGTCTCTTCGAGCAGGCCGCGACGCTTCAGGTCCTTCAGCAGGCCCGCGATCGGTCGGTCCACCTGCTTGCAGAGCTTCGAGTGGCCGGCCTTGAGGTTGCCGTGCGCGTCCCAGGCCCCCGCGCCGCCGTTGCTGCCGTGGAAGATTTGCACGAACCGGGTGCCACGTTCCACCAGCCGGCGCGCCGCCAGGCACTGCTCGCCGAAGGTCTTCGTCTCCACCTGATCGAGTCCGTAGAGGGCCTGCGTCGCGGGCCCTTCGGCGGAGAAGCGGAGCACGTCGGGGACGGCGGCCTGCATGCGAAAGGCCAATTCATACGACTTGATCCGGGCACGCAGGGCGAGGTCGTCGGGGTAGGCCGCCGCCGAGAGCGTGTTCAGGCGCCCGAGCAGCTCGAACTCGCCCTGCTGCTCCTCGTGGTAGACCTCGGGACCGGGTGCGGCGAAGGGGAGGGGTTTCTTCGGGTCGACGGCCAGCTCGACACCGTCGTGGTCGGGGCCGAGGTAGTGGGCCCCGTGTCCTCCTCGTCCGCCGCAGCAGTCGGCGATGGGCGTGCCCAGGACGACGAATTGCGGCAGGTCGTCGTTGAGCGAGCCGAGCCCGTAGTGGACCCACGAGCCGATGGTGGGGAAGTTCCCCTCGAGCGCGTGGCGACCGGTGTGGAACTGGAGCTGGGCGCCGTGGTTGTTGTCGGTGGTCCACATGGAACGGACGACGGCGATGTCGTCGATGCAGTCGCCCAGGTGGGGCCACCAGTCGCTGACGGCAATCCCGCTCTCGCCACGCTTCCGGAAGCCCACCTGCATCGGGTAGATCTTGGGGTGGACGGTGTGGAGCCCGAGGACCACCTCGCGGAGATTCTTCTTGATGTGAGGCGAGTCCAGGACCCCTTTGTACGGGGTCTCGACGAAGGTCTTGTCGGCGTACCTGGTGAGCTCGGGCTTGGGGTCGAAGCTCTCCATGTGGCTGGTACCGCCGACCATGAACAGCCAGATCACGCTCTTGGCCTTGGGGGCGAAGTGGGGCGATCCGTCGGGGGGCACCCGGCCGGCCGAGGTCCCGGCGCGGGCGACGCCGTCGCGGTAGAGCATCGAGGAGAGGACGAGCCCGGTGAAGCCCATGCCGGTGTCGGCCAGGAACGATCGGCGCGACACTCCTCGGCAACGCGGGAGGCCCGAGGCCCGGTTTGAGGTCATGGCGAGGAATCCTCGGCGTTAGCGGATCGTCACGAAGTCGTTGTGGTTGAGCAAGACGTGGACGACGTTCTCGCGGGCGCGCTGCCGCGGGTCGGTGGCGGGCTTGACCGTGGACGCCGGGCCGGTGGCGAACGGGGTCAACCTCGAAGTGTCGGCGAACCGGGCCGCCTGGGCGACGATGTAGCGTCCGCACTCGTCCGACTCGTCGGCCGTCGGGGGACGCGACAGGATCCGCTCGAACGCGGCGGCGACGAAGGCGCGATCGGAGGCGGGGCTCGGGTCGCTCCCCACCCGCTTCGTGAGCTCCGCGGCCAGCAGGCGTGATTGCTCGAAGCTCAGCGGGCTGTTCGCCATCGCCAGGGCCTGTTGCGGCACGACGCTCTCGGCGCGTCGATAGCAGGCTGTCGGATTGGCCGAGTCGAACAGTTTCAGGAAGGTCGCTTTCTTCTCCTTCGCATGCCGGAAATAGAGGCTCCTGCGCCTGGAGGTCTGGTCCAGTCCCGGGTCGAGGTCGGGCCCTCCCAGGGTCGTATCCAGCCCGTCGGTCACCCGGAGCAGGTTGTCGCGGACTAGCTCGGCCTCCATCCGGCGCGGGTTCATGCGCCAGAGGTACGTGTTGGCGGGATCGATCCTGTGATTCGGGTCATCCCGACCCTCCCCCGACGACTGCATCTGATAGGCGTGGCTCGTCACCATCCGTCGGTGCAGCGCCTTCATGCTCCAGCCCCCCTCCATGAGCTCGACGGCCAGCCAGTCCAGCAGCGCCCGGTGCGATGGGGCTCGCCCGTTCAGGCCGAAATCGAAGACGGTCTCGACGATCGGGGTGCCGAAGTGCCGGAGCCACATATGGTTGACGGCCACCCGGGCCGTCAGCGGGTTTTCCCGATGGGTCATCCATCGTGCCAGGGCGAGACGCCTGCCGGTGCTCGTCTCGGGATACACCGGGCCGATGGGCGCGTAATTCGGACTCACCTGGGCGAGCGCCTCCCGGGCCGTCTCGATCGCCTTGCGGGCGACGTCGCGGGCCTTCTCCGCGGTCAGCACCGCCTTGATGCTCGCCCGGTCGCCCGGCTTCAACTTCTGCTGGGCGTCGTCCAGGGTCCCCTGGGCGCGGAGCCGAGCCTCGTCCGCCTTGGCCACGGCCGCCCGGCGCTCGGCGGCGCCGGCCTTCCGGGCCAGGGCGTCCGCGTCGGGTTCGGGCGGGCTCGCATACCTGGCGGCGTCGGCCGCGATCCGGGCGAGCAGGGATTCCCATTGCGCCCTCGCCGTGGCCACTGATGCCTCGGCCAGCGCGACGTCGAAGACCGCCTTGGCATCTCCCTGAGGCTTGAGCGCGGCGTCCTTGCCCGCCTTTGCCAGGAGGGTTTCCGCCTGCCCGATATCTTCCCGAGCCTTGCCCAGCGTCTCCTCCCGGACGACGCGGCCCAGGCCGGGATAGGTCGACGACCTGGGGAGGGCCACCGGCTGGATGGTGATGCCGTCCTTCGAGAGGGCTTTCGGCAGGCCGGGCGCGAGGGGATTGTCTTTCGCGGGCTGGCTCTCCTCGCCGCGGAGGAAGAGATAGGTCTTCGCGTCGGCGTCCGCATCGAAGACGCGGACCAGCCCGTCCGTCTCTACGTCGGCCTGGCCGGGGACGCGGTCGGTCCGGATCTGGTGCGGTTCGAAGAAGGCGCGGAGCCGGTAGTAATCGGCATGCTCGATGGGGTCGTATTTGTGGTCGTGGCAGCGGGCGCAGTTGAAGGTCATCCCGAGGAAGGCCTTGGCGGTATGCTCGACGGTGCCGTCCAGCCAGCTGTTGCGGTTGAATTTGTACCAGTTCCTCGCGAGGAAGCCGGTGGCGCGGAGCGCCTTGGGGTCGTCGGGCTCGGCCTCGTCGGCGGCGAGCATCTCGACGAGCATGCGGTCGTAGCCCTTGTCGGCGTTGAGCGACTCGACGATCCAGTCGCGCCAGCGCCAGATGTGGGGCTTGCTCTCGCGGACCTCTTTCTTGTAGCCGTCCCAGTCGCTGTAACGCCAGACGTCCATCCAGTGCCGCCCCCAGCGCTCGCCATACTGCGGGCTGTCGAGGAGGCGATCCACCACCTTCTCGTAGGCGTCCCCGGAAGGATCGGCGAGGAAGGCCAGCCGCTCTTCGGGGGGGGGGGAGAGGCCGATCAGGTCGAAGTAGACCCGGCGCAAGAGCGTCCCCTTGTCGGCGTCGGGACGGGGCCTGAGCCCGCGCGTCTCGTGCTCGGCGGCGAGGAACGCGTCGATCGGGTTGCGGACCCATGCCGCGTCCTTGACCTCGGGGACCTCGGGGCGGACGGGCGTCTGGAAGGCCCAGTGCGTGCGGGGGTCGTCGGGCTCCGTCTCGTCGGGGGCCTGCGCCCCGGCGTCGATCCACGCCTTCAGCCGCGCGATCTCCTCGGCCGAGAGCGACTCCCCCTCGCCCGCCGGGGGCATCCGCCAATCGTCGCCGCCGGTGACCGCCTCGATGAGCAGGCTCTCGGAGCTCTTGCCGGCGACGACCGCCGGGCCTCCGTCCCCCCCGGCCCGCATGCGGGCCGCGGTGTCGAGCCGCAGCCCCGCGTTCGACTTAAGCGCCCCGTGGCAAGCGACGCACCGCCGGGCCAGGAGCGGCTTGACATCGCGAACATAATCCACCCCCTCCCGGGCGTCGACGCTGTCGGGGAGCAGGAGCGAGGCCAGGACGACGGCGAGGAGAGTCTTCATCGTGCTCGTCTCACCGGCGGGTGGGGGATCGCCCCCCGGCCGGCGGGGAGCGGCCGGCGGATCGGGCGGCGGGGCCTGGGGCCATCCATCGCGACCCCAACCTCGCGGTTCGGCTCGCCCGGCCCGGCCTCAGGAGATCACCTCGATGCTAAGGCGGGCGCCGCCCGTCGTCAAGCCGCAGGGCGCTTGGATCGGCCGATCCGGTCGCTGCTCTGGAGCTAGATTTGCCCCTGTTCCAGCTCATCAAATGGCGTTGGCTCTGCTAGAATCGTACGAGGACGGTCCCTCCGCAGGGACGCAAAACTCCCGGGTAGGTTTCGATGTCGATGATGAAGAATGCGTGTTTTTTTCGCTCAGGGTACATGAATGTCGCATCATGGGAATGGTCGCGGTGTCCTCGAGGCCGCGGTCCGGGATGGTCACGGGTCGCGTTCCCGGGCGCTCGCGCTCGACGATCCCGCCGGCCTCGTCATTCGGGAGGCGCTTGCTCGTGGTCTGGATCGGATCCGGGCGAACGAGCCGAGCGTGCTCCAGGGCGACGTCGAGGGGATACACCGTTTGCGTACGACGACGCGGCGGCTCCGGAGCGAGCTGCGACTCTTCCGCGGCCTCGTCGACGCCGGGTGGGCCGGGCGGTTGGGGATCGACCTCAAGTGGCTGGCCCTGGGGCTGGGGGCCGTCCGGGACCTCGACGTCCTTCAGGACCGGCTCCACGCCACGTCGGGCGATCTTCCCGACGCCCTCGAGGCACTCTTCTCCACCCTGCAAGGGCGTCGCGACGCCGCGGGCCAATCGATCGGGGACATGCTGCACGACGAGCGGCATCGGCGCCTCGTGAACGGCCTGTCGGAGGCCCTGGACCAGCCCGAGTCCATCCTGACCGACCGGGCGGAGGAGCCGTGTCGGTCGGCCCTGCCGCCGCGCGTGGCCGACGCCTGGCGGTCGCTGGAGAAGGCCGCGCGTCGGCTCCAACCTACGGCCCCCGATGACGACTTTCACCGGGTGCGCAAGCTCGCCAAGCGCGCCCTCCACGCGGCCGAGGTCGTGAACGGCATCCTCAAGCCGGGCGCCGCCAAGGAGGCCGATCGGTTCATGCGACGCCTCACGAGGGTCAAGGACGTGCTCGGCGAGCACCAGGACGCCGTCGTCGCTTGCGGGGCGATCGAGCAGATCGCCGCGGAACGACCGGGCGACGGCCCCTTCAACCTCGCCTCGGGGCGTCTGTTCGAACGCCAGGCCCGGGCCTCGCACGAGGCTCGCGACCTCTTCTTTGGCGCATGGGACCGGCTCGACCGCCGGTCCATCCGCTCCTGGCTGAAGGCTTGAGGGACACGGCCGGGGCCCCCGCCGACGCGCGGGGCGACCTCCTTGCCGGGGGCACTCGTCCGTGTTCCAATACGGTTCAGCCAGGCTGTTCCCTTCGGCTTCATGAGGCCTCTGATGACACGACCCCTCGTGCTCCGGTCTTTCCTCGGATTCCTGATCGTCAGCACGGCCGCCGCGACGGGCGCGGAGGACAAGAGGGGGGAGTTCCTCAAGGCCGCGCTGGGGCGAGAGATCATCGGGCCGAGGCAGACGCTGGCGGACACCGCGGATTACGTCGAGTCGCACGTCCCCCGGATGCCCGAGTCGAAGACCCTGGCCGAGTGGGAGCAGGCCGCCCGTAAGATGCGCGGCGACGCCCTGGAGCGGGTCATCTATCGCGGCGAGGCGGCCGCCTGGCGCGACGCGAAGTGCGGGGTCGAGTGGCTGGAGACGGTCGAGGGGGGCCCCGGGTACCGCATCAAGAAGCTCCGATACGAGGCCTTGCCCGGGCTCTGGATCCCGGCGCTCCTGTACGAGCCCGAGACGATCGCCGGCAAGGTCCCGGTCGTCCTCAACGTCAACGGCCACGACGGCAAGGGCAAGGCGGCGGACTACAAGCAGATTCGCTGCATCAACCTGGCCAAGCGCGGGATGCTCGCGTTGAACCCGGAATGGCTCGGCATGGGACAGCTCGCGGGGGACTCCTACCGACACGACCAGATCAACCAGATCGACCTCTGCGGTGCGGGGGGGATCGCCACGCATTACCTCGCCCTGACGCGGGGCCTCGACGTCCTGCTCGGGCTCGAGCACGCCGATCCCGGACGGGTGGCCGTCACGGGGCTCTCGGGGGGCGGCTGGCAGACCATCTTCGTCAGCGCCTTCGACACCCGGGTCACGCTGACCAACCCGGTCGCCGGCTATTCGAGCTTCCTCACCCGGGCCCGCCACCTCACCGACCTGGGAGACTCGGAGCAGACGCCGAGCGACCTGGCGACGGTGACCGACTACGCCCCGATGACGGCGATGATGGCCCCCAGGCCCACCTTGCTGACCTTCAACGCCAAGGACAATTGCTGCTTCGCCGCCGACCATGCCCTCCCCCCCTTGCTCGATGCGGCCCGGCCGATCTTCAAGCTGTACGAGAAGGAGGCGAATCTCCGCTCGCACATCAACCACGACCCCGGCACGCACAACTATGAGCTCGACAACCGCCAGGCGTTCTACCGGATGCTCGGCGACCACTTCTTCAAGGGCCGGGCGGGTTACGACCCCAAGGAGATCCCCTCCGAGTCCGAGGTCAAGACCCGCGAGACGCTCGACGTGACCCTCCCCGCCGGAAACGCCACCCTGCACAGCCTCGCCGTCGGGCTGAGCAAGGGGTTGCCCCAGTCGCCCGCGTTACCCAAAGAGAAGGGCGCGGCCGACGCGTGGCGCAGTGAGCGGCGGGAGAGGCTTCGCGAGGTCGTCCGCGCCAGACGCTTCGAGGTCCGGGCCGTGGAGACAGCCAGCGAGGAGAAGGAGGGCGTCAAGGCCACGTCCTGGCGGCTCAAGGTGGGCGAGTGGTCCGTCCCGGTCGTCGAGCTGGTCGCTGGAAGCCCGAAAGCGACGGTAATGCTCGTTGCCGATTCGGGTCGCAAAGAGGCCTCGGGGCAGGCGCAGGAACTGCTCGCCCGGGGGAACCGTGTCTTCGTCGTCGACCCGTTCACCCTCGGCGAGTCCAAGATCGCCGAGAAGGAGTACCTGTTCGCGCTCCTGATCGCCACGGTGGGCGATCGTCCCCTCGGCCTGCAGGCGGGACAGCTCGCGGCGATCGCCCGGTGGGCCCAGGCCGAACGAAAGGCGGGGCCGGTGACGATCGTCGCCGACGGCCGGAGGGCGAGCGTCATGGCCATCGTCGCCGCGGCGCTCGAAGGGACGGCGATCGCCGGGCTCGAGCTGCGCGAATCCCTCGGGAGCCTCAAGGAAGTCATCGAGACCAACCTGGCCTTCGCCAAGGCGCCCGAACTCTTCTGCTTCGGCCTGCTCCGCGACTTCGACATCCTCCCGCTGGCCGCCATGGTCGCCCCCCGCCCCGTCGTCTTCATCAAGCCGAGCGACCGGGCCAAGGCCGAGCTGGCGGATCTGAAGGCGTGGTACGCCACGCTGGGCCAGCCCTTCGAGCCATTGCGATAGCGCGGTTATAAATCGCGTCGTGGTCGACCTGGAGCCT
>JAABUR0100005004.1_pt1 | contig 17192 bp, 25 predicted proteins | sample 5560091 | NCBI WGS metagenome assembly JAABUR01 (sample SAMN10711879, study PRJNA513375) | rock metagenome | isolation source: Antarctica rocks | place: Antarctica: Victoria Land, University Valley sud | reverse complement strand
TCTCCATGATAGGTGGATATGGCGTCTGTTGCTATCTGTCAATTTGTAGTTTAGCTTTGTTTTGTAGAGCCTGGGGGGCGATCGGCCCTTTCCTTCCGGATTTGGTCTGCATGCAATTATGACCAACCTTGCACCACAAGTCTCTGCACTTCCACAATCATTCACTCTCACGCGACAGGCCTCGACCACGTACCAAATCTATCAGGCCTTAGCAGGCATATAATATCTTTTTCTTGTTCTCGGACACAGGTATTCTAGAACCAGACCGACCAAGGGTTCAATTGGGATTTCTGCATCAGCGCCTGTGCATTTTTTCTCACGACCAACAATCCCGTGTGAACCAGACCTTTCGTTGCCCGTTGCGCAGACTAGGAACTTATGATACGGAGAAAGCGGTGATTAGAGTAGTTTTTCCTCGCTGTCGCAATCATGGGACAGACTTTATCGGAGCCCGTGGTTGAGAAGGTGCGTGAGCTTTCTGCGTTCTGGAAGTCCGAGGCACCACATCTAGCTTGACATTGTCGCTTGGCGTTCACTGTTTAAGACCATTCAGAGACCCTGTGACCTTATATGGAGTCATTGCTGATGTTCTTTTGATTAGATATCTGACGATGGTCAAGATGACCGAATCGCTTTCGGAGTCTCCGCAATGCAAGGGTGGCGTATTAGCATGGAGGATGCCCATGCAGCGGTATTAGATCTACAAGCCGAAGACGCAACGAAAGAGTTCCAAGCAGCACCACCGGAGAACCGACTCAGCTTTTTCGGAGTGTATGATGGACATGGCGGGGATAAAGTTGCGTTATTTGCAGGCGAGAACATACACAAGATCATCGCAAAACAAGAGGCCTTTAAGAATGGAGATTATGAGCAAGCGTTAAAAGATGGATTCCTAGCAACAGATCGGGCTATTTTGAACAGTAGGCTTAGTTGCCTAACATGGGGCGACTTCATATCTAATACAAGGCCCAGACCCAAAATACGAGGAGGAAGTATCTGGATGTACCGCATCTGTTGGTCTACTATCAAAGTCACAGATCTATGTGGTACGTTGTAGTTCCTGTCAGATGTACAGGACAAACATAGCTGACGGGTTGAAGGCAAATGCTGGTGATTCACGGTCTGTGCTTGGTGTCAAGGGCCGGGCAAAGCCTCTTTCTTTTGACCATAAGCCTCAAAACGAGGGTAGGTTGCCTTTCCGTTTAACAGCTCGACTAAGCTAAAATAAACATCAGGAGAGAAAGCGCGGATCTGCGCTGCAGGCGGTTTTGTTGACTTCGGTCGTGTCAATGGCAACCTTGCACTTTCACGTGCTATTGGCGACTTTGAATTCAAGAAGAGCGCGGAACTCTCACCGGAACAACAAATCGTTACTGCGTTTCCTGACGTGATTACACATTCCATCTCCGATGATGATGAGTTCCTCGTCATTGCTTGTGATGGTATGTTAATTGATTCAACCTTCAAGGCTGTGCTAATCCAACTTTACTCGGCTTAGGTATCTGGGATTGTCAATCTTCGCAAGCCGTCGTTGAATTCGTCAGACGTGGCATTGCCGCAAAGCAACAGCTCTCAAAAATCTGTGAGAACATGATGGATAACTGTCTGGCATCAAACAGTGAGACTGGAGGTGTTGGTTGCGATAACATGACAATGGTGGTCATCGCGCTGTTGAAGGGTAAGACCAAGGAGGAGTGGTATAAGGAGGTGGCAGAGCGTGTCGCAAAAGGTGACGGTCCTTGTGCTCCGCCGGAATATGGTGGGATTCCCTCGAAACCCGCAGCATAGTGTAGATACTAAAAAAAGTTCAGCGGAATTGCGTGGCCCTGGGGCTCGTGGGCGTTTCCAAGACAGTGAAGATGATTACAGCCTTGACCTCGATCAACATACTCGTGGAATAGGTGGTCGATCAGGCCGAATCATTCTTCTTGGAAACGGAACTGAAGTGTTGACTGATAGTGACGATACCGAGATGTTCGATCATGATGCGGAAGATAAAGATCTCGAGTCTCAGGTCACCAAAGGCCAGAAGCAATCGATTACCGACCAGGCGGAACGAAGAAATGAGCGTGAGGAAACCCCAGCACCTCAGCCTAAGGAGGCCAATGAGTTGCAGCAGACTCCTGAAAATGCGGAGTCAGGAAACCCCTTTGATACACCTTCGTCGACTGAGAAATCCGAACCAACGGAGATGGCTCCAATCCCGGCAAAGAAGGTCAATGACAGTGCTATACCTTCAAAGTTGGCAAACCCGCCTCAGCCTACGGAAAACTGAAACATTGATAGTAGCAGACCTCGGTCTTGCATCTGCAATGCCATCCCGTTGAGTGGCTCGTGCAAAGGTTGACGAGCTACGAAATTACATGTTTGGTAGGGCTTTCCATCAGCCTCTCCAAACCAGCGATGATTTATTGATTTACGCTACTCACGGCGATTCCTCGTTCTAGAGCGATTGAGTTGAGTGTTATCGAGGACCGCTATTCCACGTGTGTCAATTACGAAGGCGACGATGGTTGTCGTTATGGGTGGATATATGCTGGGGTCTCTGCACAACACAAGGCAGGAGATCATGTCTGTCCTCCAAGCGCAAGCATGTCTTCCTCCTATATCCATGCCAAGAGCACTGCCCTTTCCTTTCAAATTTGCACGCCTTTTTTCCAATCCAAGGTCATCTGTCGAGGACGATCATAGGTGCGAAACGCTAGATATATTTGCCTCGTTGGTCCAAACCTGTACCACTACCTTACCATCGAAGTAAAGAATGCAGGTTATACAAGCTCATAATTGCTTTCAGAAGGTCAACTTAGTATAGGTCAGATCCTAACTGTCTGCCCTTTCAGCGACTGAGCTCGACGTCCAATCAGTGAGATTCCTCAGTTTCCACCGAGTGCCTCCATCACTGGAGATATACTGGGGTTGCCACATTCTCGTATTGATTGTGAGAGATAATTGCACGGCCTGCCATTGGCAAGTTGAACTGCTGGAGTGGAGCGATGACGAGCACGACGAGGTTGACGCTAGCCCCAGAAACAAGAAATTTGTTTGGAACAAGCGCGACTTCCAATCCCAAAAAGCTGCAGTCGTACTCGTAGAAAAGTTGACCGTAGACATTCATCACGATCCTTCTTAGAGTCCCTGCCAATTGCCTCTCTTCCGTGTAGTGGTCAATATCTTTCCCACTTCAATAAATATATATGCTAGCACCCTATTCTGTGATAAGGAAGAAGAACGCAATTCAACCCTAACGGCTCCCAGTTCTCAACTGTCGACCTTCCCATTACTTCTTCTCCTCCACCATTCAGCATAAGTGCGTGGTTACTGCTTCGCAATGTCATCCCCATCGTCCTCAGGCTCTGGAAAAAGAAAGCGCACTTCAAATTTTCATCCTTTGATTAAGCAATCTTCGACCGCAGACCTACTCCAGCCATCTTCACGCGATGCCTCTGGCGAAGACGCGGCAGATTCAACGCCACACATCGGCACGAGCAACAAGCACAGAAAGTCAGTTGCCTCCACCGACTCGACGAGTCAGCCTCACAAACGGCCCAGAACAAGATCCAACGCTGCTGCTACAGAGACCCCTCCTAGCAATGGTACCGTAATAGGGGACGAGAATGAGGATAATGTGGAGGGCGTGGGTCGGCCAAAGCGAAGGACAAAAAGTTCTTCACATAAGGAACAGCCGGACGGGCACAATGACGATAGTAGGGCAATGCCGCCGCCAAAAAAGGGAGGTTTGCAAGATCCAGTCGGATTTCATACCAATCCACCGCCACAAGGTCGTCCGGTGCGCGTTTACGCCGACGGAGTCTTTGATCTGTTCCATCTTGGGTAAGTTTGTTGATGCTCTTTGAAATATATTACCCACGTTGACCGAGAGGGCAGACACATGCGCCAACTTGAGCAAGCCAAGACAGCCTTCCCGGATGTCTATCTCATTGTCGGAGTTACCGGAGATGCTGAGACCCATAAACGTAAGGGCTTAACCGTCCTCACCGGCGACCAGCGGGCAGAGACGGTCCGCCACTGCAAGTGGGTGGATGAAGTCATCCCCAATTGCCCTTGGATTGTCACGCCAGATTTTCTTGAGAAACACAAATTGGACTACGTGGCGCATGATGATCTCCCATATGGCGCTGATGAAGGCGATGACATCTACACACCCATTAAGAAGCAGGGCAAGTTCTTGGTTACACAGAGAACCGAGGGCGTTAGCACAACGGGCATTATTACGAAGTAAGTAACAGCTCTGTTGGCTCCAGAGTAATTCATAGCGCTGACTGGTTCCTACCAGGATTGTGAGAGACTACGAGCAATACATCGATCGTCAACTCAAGCGCGGGACGTCCCGCAAAGAACTCAACGTTTCTTGGTTCAAGAAAAACGAGCTTGACCTCAAACGTCACGTCTTTGAGCTGCGTGATAACGTCCGTAACAATTGGTCCACAACCGGCCAAGAGCTCACAAAAGAGCTACGTCAATTCTGGCAGAACAGCAGACCTACTAGTCCCGCGAGAGGCGTGAGCAGAAGCGTCACAGATATTGGAAATGATCAGGGAGGATCTATTCAGAGTCCCGGGGCCCTTGCTCATCTGCCGCATCTTGATGTCCCGAGGCAGGAGAGCCCTGGACCTTCTGGGGGGAAAGCGAGCAGCGACTTTGCTGCTGGGTATAGCCTGGGACTAATTGGGGGAGTGAGATCTTGGGTAAGCCTCTTATATCTTTTACCGCACGCATCACAAATCGCTAACAGTCAGCCTAGATGACTAAGAGTCGTCGGTCACTGCGGGATAGCCAGCCTGGCAGTCCTGACAGCGGTGATGACAGCTCTGATACCAAGAGCCCAAAGGACGAGAAAACTCCATCAAGAGGCAGGCGCGGAGAGCATGCGGACGCTGAAGCCGCTGATGCCATGGACACGAAGGCCTAGGCTTCTGTTGATTCAATGCTTGTCGGACTTCCATTCGCTGTGCTTTTGATACCTACATCAGAACGTGCGGCACTGCTGCCCGCAACCTTCGATTTCTGTAATCATAGCTTGCCCGTAACTAGCGTTAGTAACAGTTGTCAACTAATTTGAAGTGTTCAGCCCATCACAAAGCTCTGCAACAGTCTCCTAAGAACGTAATTCACGTAGCATATTGCCCGAGCAAACAGTCGGTGATTTGCATAGCCAGCCTAAGTATTCAGCCAGCATTGCCACAGCACATTGCCCCCTGAACCACCGCCTTTCTCATCCCCAAGCACACCCCCAGAGCTCTACGATCTCGGCTTCTCCTTCTTCTCTTTCCACAGCGCCATCAATCCCACTCCCGACACCTTCACAACCTTGAATCGCACACCGGGAATATCACCCTTGGCCTTGCCTTTTCGCCCGAATCCGGAGAGCAGGACCTCGTCGTTCTCGTCTACAAAGTTGAGACAGCCGTCGTTGGGGACTGTGTGTGGCAAGGGAGATTAGCTATATTCCCCATGCCTTATATGCAGCTCAAGCCTGCACCGAGATTATGACCCACCGAAAGCAGTAACCTTCTTCCCATTCTTAATCAACTGCACCCTCACACATTTCCTAATAGCACTATTCGGCTGCTTGGCCTCCACGCCAACCTTCTCCAACACTATGCCCTTGGCGTGCGAGGATCCTCCGAAGGGCGAGGATTTGTAGGCGGTACCGAGGAGGCGCTTTTTGAAGGCTAGGTCGGCCCAACGACCTTCGCGGCGATGGGTGCGGAGTTTGCGGGCGGCGTTGAGGCCACGGGGTTTGCCTTTACCCATGGTTGCTGGTGGGGGTTAGTCTTATGGTTGGGGAGGAAAGGCTCGGTGAAGAAGTGGGCGATTGAGGCAGAGGTTGTGTGACTTTTAGAGCTGGGAGAGCTTACCGACTGATGTGTGATCGCTAAATGGGGTTGGAAGTGGACGATGTAGGTCGTCGTTAGTGAGGTTCGAACTGGTTTTTTGATGATGGAGCTAAGCGAGTTGTGCGGCAGAACCGAGCCCTAGTGCAGATCTTTGTTTGAATTGAACTAACGTCAATCACAGATGTTAGATAACGAAGTTATTGAACTGTTTACTGCGTGTGCCATAGGCTTCTATCATTAACGTTGCCACACCATCCTCCTTCCCTCCACCATGTCAACCCTCTCCCCATCCTCCGCAAACCCGTCCTCCTCCACCCACCCTCAACGTCCCCCGCCTCCCTCCCTCTTCCTGGGTCCTCCATCGCGCAATGCCTCCAACATCTCTCTTAACCCACCTGCACCTAGCGCCTCCACCCAATCTCGCCCCACTGCATCCCGTTCTACACGCGGCGCTCCAGACCCCACCCCCCTCGGCCGCTCTCGTCCACCACTCGCTCAAAGCCAAACCGAAGGCGACCGTACCGAAACCCTCTGGGCAGAGATGCAGGCTACATTGGCAGAAGTGGAGCTTAGTGCCTCCAGCAGTACGCACGTGTTTGGCGCCGAACACTCGGCTGCAATGGAAGAGTTGAGGGAGGCGCAGATTGCGCTCGCTAGAGCTTGGGAAAGGAGCGAGGAGGTTGATGCTGCTGATACGGACGGCGAGATTAAAGGCGGAGAAAAGGAGGGAAAGGGAAAGGATGCAGCTGAAGAGGAAAAGGAGACTGAGGAAGCGGATATTCTCGTGGCGAGAAAGAGGAGGGAGGCGAACGAGAGATTCTTTGCTAGGGTGGCTGAGGGTGTACAGGATGTGGTTGGGAAGTTGGAGGGTGTGGCGGGGGCGATGGGGAGGGTGGAGAGGGAGAGTAGGGATGTTTGGAGTGGGAGTGAGAGTTTGGGGACGACGGGAACGGGGAGCGGGTCGGTGGGGAGCTGAGGTGCTGCAGCACAAACCAGATCCTCCACAACTACTTCAGTGGAGACATGCACAAGCTACTGAACGTGCTGCGGACGATCCGGAAAGGGCAAACAGGAGGTTGTAAAGTGAGAAGGAGCGTTTGGGGATAAAGTCTTAGATCAATGAGGGCTCAAGTATCATAGTAAGTCTATTGCCTCCCAATTTTTTCGTCATCGTTTAAACTCCATGTATTCGTCCAAGGGTAATTTGAGAAAGGCGTGGTTCAATAACACTTTAGGATGCGCCAACTATGAAAACTAATCCAAGAAGATATTCATTTAGCCATCGCAGGCACGGAAGCATGATGGCCGAAGTCTTGCATCACTGCAGCGATTCACCACTGCGGCGGTTCACCACTGCGGTGATTCCAACATAAGCTTTGATAGCTCCACCGTTTGCTACCTCGACAATATAATTATCAACTTGGCTCTCCTGGTGAAATCTTGTATCTACCGTGGGCATATTCTACACAGCGTTAGCTTCACCTTGCAGCCTCTGGTTCATTCGTTCAAAAGATCTTACGTTGGCCCTCACCAATAATTCCTTATACTGGATACAAGAACGCTATGGCAACAAATAAACAAATTGACAACGGACATATCGACAAGACGGGTCGGATCAATAGGTTCATACGAGACATCTAGATACTATCATCTTATTCTTATTGACGCCAATGCAGAGATTCCTTCGGTAGCATGGTCCAAGTCAAGCTCGGTCCTGACAAAGAATTATTCACCATTCACAAAAATCTTCTCTGCAACACCGCACCCTACTTCAAAGCAGCGCTCAATGGGAGCTTCAAAGAGGCTCAAGAGCAGTCGATCGAGATGCCGGAAGACGATCCTACAATGTTTGAGTGCTTCCAAGTCTGGATCTACACCGGATCCATCGTCGGGGCGAACGAGACGGAGAACGATGTTGAAACTTTGACCCTCGTTAAGATTTACACGTTTGCAGAGCGCCTCAATATCATCGACCTTCAGAATGTCGCCATGCATCTCCTCATCGACCGAGTCTTGGACCGCAGAGAACTTCCTACCGAGCAAATCCCCTTCATATACGAGCACACTTGCGAAAATTCTGCGCTTCGGAGGATGATCGTCGACATTTCTGCTCGTTGCGGGACACTTGATCGTCCTGGCTGGTTTGAAGATTCTAAACGCCCAATGTATCCTAATGATTTTCTTTGCGATTTGGTCTTGAGGCTCTACCACTCAAAAAAGAACAACCAAACACCTTTCGAGTTCGTACGCTCAAGCTACCTGGTCAAGGCCCCGGTCGACCCTGCTCAGAGTGGCACCAAAGAGTAGAGTCGCATTTGATGTTCTGAGCTCGGTCATGTACTGTGTATCTACTTTAGTGATCTCTACCTACGCAAAATCACTTTCCATAAGGTATTGAAAGAAAGATCGGTTTCTGGGAAAGGACCTTCTTATAGGTTGCAGAGCCGGACAAACTCTTGATGAGGTATAGTTGATATTGTTGCGCCATTACTCGAAATCTATGTGCGGATTATGAGTATATTGGCAAATCCGTTCTTCGTTTCCATTGACTGTGTCAGATTTGAAACGGGTAATGATTCTGCGCTTCACGATAGCTAACCAAATAGATTCTCTGGAGGCAAAATCCATCAACAGTCTCATCGCCAAAAAATGACGCCTGAAACCTTAGCCTAGCTGAAGATTCTTCATTGTAGTAAGTCACTGTCGTGCGTTTTCCTGATACCTACGTAAGACTCACCTAGCGCACATTCCATCAATTCTCAAATTTGTAGATGTATGGTGTCTAAAACTTTGAGCTCCTAGACGATCACAGTCATAGTGAACCGACAACAACTTTCTTAGTTGCGCACAACAGTATCTCAACTCAATCCGTCCACCATTTCGACCTTAACGTTTAGCTTGTACTTCCACTACCTCAAGTCTGGTAGCTACCAGGATCCACATCAGTGGGAGTTGTCTTCCTTCTGAACTTCATTTCTCCCGCCCACAACAGCTGGCCTCAATCTACGCCGAATATTCGACCTGCCAACAAATGCCCTTTAGTACTACCCCATCCTTATTGTGACGACGATACATATACACCATGGCTTTCCCGTTCCAAGAGACCTACACTCAGGTATCGAAGAAGAGCCGTTTCCACAGGTATGTGACAAGACATATATATCACCAAGCTTGTTTCTTCTCATGCTGAGGTATAAAAAACAGGGACTCGCTTGACAGCATTGTCAAAATCATTGTTGGTCGTTCGAAACAAGAGTTCAGCATGCACAAAGGACTCCTTTGCAACATTGCACCATATTTTGACGCGGCTCTTAAGGGTAGCTTCAAGGAAGCCGAAGAGCAGAGGATTGAGATGCCTGAGGAGGACGCGGAAGTCTTCAAGTATTTCCAACTCTGGGCCTACACGGACTGCATCCTCACGGAATCCGAGACCGAGAAAGACATATTACCAATACTGCTGATCAAACTATACATCTTTGCGGAGGCTCGTTGCATGCCCAGACTTCAGAATGCTGTGATTGATCTCTTTATCGATAAAATGGTAAATTCCAACTCAATGCCCTTTAAGTACCTAAATTTCATCTACGCCAACACAGCCGATGGTTCCTTACTGCGGCGGTTGTTCGTCGATCTATGCGCCTCTACCATTTCCCTATCCAAAAGTACTGGGGTGATGGAACGGTTTAAAAGCTTGGACAGTACAGAGTTCCTTTTCGACCTCATCTTAGCTCAGTCAGAGAGACTGGCAAGTAGCAAGGTTAGCATAGGCCATTTCAGACAGATTCGCTCTCAATACTATGCTAAAACTCCGGTCAACTCTCCCAAAGACGCCCAGGTAAACAGCAATGCACCAGGTTCCTGATATTAGACGCCTACTGGTATTGAAACTGATCAGATCCGCTGGCGCAAAGGATGTAGGATGGCACATTTGAAAGGAGTGTGAGCCGAGGACACTGGGAAACATAAGAAAGTAGGATGTAACTTTGTTCGCACTTCATAACTCTAAGGTGGTTCAAAACACGTGCAGCAGTGTCTTAGGCCTCGAAAATGACCATGTGTTCTACTTTGCGATTAACCCTTTGTCGTCCTTCACTTCGACGCTCGAAGCCCTTCTTCTTATACAACTAACCACAATATCGTATTGCCAGGACATGCGTTTTGGCCTTCACCCACCTAGTTTGAGCCAAACAGAATCCAATTCTCTATATCCTCGGACCGTTGAAAAGTCTTTTGTGCTGTCCTACGCCATCTGCAAGCTCTCACTTCGGCAATCTGACCGCTCCGGATCTTCGCACACGCCTAGTTCATGAAGAGATCGCTCATTTCGACATCGAGTTGGTGGAACAACATCGTTTCTGTCTTACAACTGAGTACCGGTAGTTCAACACTTTCTGCTTCCACCCATGAAGTGCTACAAGGAGTACTATCAGAAAATGGAAAGACTGACAATTGGTCGGTTTTGTTCGATCTTTACATCTTTGCGGAGAAGAGAGGCATTCTCCGTCTACAGAATGCAGTCGCCGATGCCGTTATCATCACCAGTAAGGTTGTACATGCTATGCCAGCCTGTCAGTTGATTGCACGTCTGTGGGAAAACATACCTGAGAAATCGTGACTTCATCGCATTGTAGTAGATTTCTATCTACGACTTGGGTCCTCTTCAGCGTTTGCAACCTAGAAAGAGCGAACCCGGTACCCCAAAGATTGTCTCGTTGAGGTCATTCTCATGTTCTACAAAGCGAGCGGAGACGATTCGATCAACAAGGAATTCAACCTTTGGGAGAAGCGGTGCAAATACCACACCCATCAACCAGACGACCCACCGTGCAAGGGCCCGATGCCGCTTCCGGCCTGACAGACAAAAGAATGCTGCCCCTAGGGTTTCATATCCGTACTACAGAAAGATCTTCTTACTTCGAATGGATGCAGGAGCCCGGGATTGAAAGGCGGATTTGGTATGGATATCAGCCCAAGCACAGGCAAATCTATATCAGATGAGATTATCTAGTGGGAAATCAGCAGTGAGCCTATTCATCACTGCACCAGAAGCGCTTCACTTCTATAGGAATCGAAAAATAGGCCGTATTCCACCAAACTTTCCTAGCGGTGTCCACATGACAGCATGGTTGCATGACTCTTTTCCCAGCGGAGCGTCTATTCGTTGGAATCTTTAGAATATATATCCTGCTTGGCTGAAACGCTGAACGATCTTTTTCCAAAGGAAGCCTATTCTCATCGAAATTTTCAATCTTGACTAATTGACCAAACGCTCACATGCCCTTTCTTCTACAGTAAAAGGAGCCCCTATCCCTGGGAGTCTTTTAGACAATTCACTGCTTGACTGAATTAGTTGAATGACCCCACAAACGTGAGAAATCGTTGTAGCATCGCAACAGGGCCGAGCTTGGCAAAGCAGATCAAAACGATGTTGACACACTAGTGAGAGCCTTGGGAAAAGATGTTCGCATTCAGTATCTGCGAGCGCGGAATCTCATCCGCATAAGATTTTGTATGACCATCTCACGAATAAACAAATACCGTTAACTCCATCTCCCGTAACGCGCCCGCAAATGCACACGCACCCCACCCAACAAACCCCTATCCCCCGAAACGCCTCGCTATGCGCCCCCCCCCCCCCAGTTCCCCACATCTCCAACCCCCACCACACCCTCACCCCCCCTCCCCGTCCCCTTTCCTCTTCCTCCCCCTCTCCAACCCCACTTTCCCTTCCTCAGTACTAAACTGCTTCCGCGCCTCCCGAAGCTCCTTCTCCATAACCAACAACTCCCTCACCCTGCCCAACATCCTCTCATCCCCCCTAACCGCCCAGTTGAAATCCTCGACTTTGATTTTCTGCCGGCGCGAGACGGAGGCGGAGCGGGCGGCGCTGTGGCAGGTTTCGATGATGAAGTCCGTGACGATTTCGTCCAGGGTGCGGATGGTTTCGGGGAGAGGAGGAGGTTGGTCGCCGAAGGCGTGGAGAGCGGATTTTACTGTTGGGGGGTTTAGATTCTGGTGGGGCTGGGTGTTGGGGGAGGAGGGGAGAGGGGAAGGGAGAGTCACGTTCGGTTTGGAAATTCAGCTGGCCCTTATGGCGGGCAGCGCGAGCGCGTGGCTCCGTCATTCTTCTGCGACGTTTCGGAGATGGCCCTTCCTCGTCTTCTTCCGAAACAGAACGCAGGCGCTGATGGCGCTGGGGGCCTATGTAGTCGTCGGATCCTGCTTCATCGCTGGAAGGGAAGGGGAGGTTGAAGGAGACGCGCTTGCGGACGTTGAAGGGGTCAGATTTGGTGGCCATGATTGGTTGGGGTAGGCGCGGCGCGCGGGTGACGGGAGAATGATGGTCCGGCGGTTATTTCCTATGGAAGACAGGTTGTGAGAACACGGTTCCTTTTTGGTTAGAAAGGAGTATGTGAGCCGGATTTTAGGACTCACTGCGCAAAGTGCAAAAATGGTGAGCTTGCTACTTAGACCGGGTCCGAGAAGATGTGATGAGCTGACTGGTGAAACAGTCCGCCCTCTTCAACTTTCAATCGCTCCTCCTAGTCCTCTTGCTTCTCATCTGCACCAGTGCATACGCTCACTACGTCTTCCCTGGAATCATGGATCGGAATAGGGATGGGTGTGTAGTTTTTTCAAGGTTTTGGTTTGAGATGTGAGACCAAAGCTGACATCATATGCGACAGTGTCTTTGGTGTTTTCTGGAAATGCGCTAGGATTGGGGAGCGGTTGAGTCCGTATGTCAGTATTTGCTGTGTTGTTATGGCTGTGAGTGTTGCTTTGATAATTTGTGTTGTGGGCGAGGGTTGACACTTTTTGTTATAGGCATCTTTGATGGCGAGTTCATGATTGCGGTAGCAACTTATCAGATGCATCTTGGATGGCGCTGAGATGCTGCCTAGGTTACTGCGAAGTATTGCAAAATACCAACCAAAGATGTTTTCTACTCTAGATCAGATACTGTTTTCAATCTCACTGCTTCCAATGATCTTGATTTGACGCTACATCTCACCAAACACTGCACCCGCGAGGCCTTTCCTTGTTCATCATAGCTCGCTAAAAAGTCATTCGAGTGTTGTTGATACTTAAGGACTGTAATCTTGCTTACTTTGTTGATTGGAGTGAATGTAACTTCACATAAATCCATGAGCCCACACAGCCTAGCTTCTGGCCTTATGAAGTAATCTGTTCTCTTCAGAACCCAAACTTCTTTGCATCAGAGGTTAACGAACCTTCTATGCGGCCAGCGAACCTATCTTTGCAGATTCGAGAAACGTGTACCTTGATTGCAGCGGTCTAGGCAAAACCAACTGCACAATGTCAACTGTCCTACCTGCAAATGATCCGAGAACATTTCGGTTTCTGGACTTACCGGCTGAGCTTCGAAACAAGATCTGCACTAAGCTCTTGACACGAGACCCGACAAAGATGCGTGGGGCGCATCCTCAGATTCTTGCGACATGCCGAAAAATCCACAACGAGGCATTCGGCTTGCTTTATTCGCTGAACCGGATCGACGTATATGTGCATCACGATACCATCACATGGCACGGATCGAGCTATCGAGGTTCAGGGGCGATCCACTGGCTATTGCCCTTCAAAAAACCTCATTCGTGGTATAGACCTTCGTTTCGCTTCCTGGGAATGGCCGAAAACCTAACAATACATATAATCCATCATCCACACCCAAACTGCGTTCGATTCCCAAACCGGCGACTCCTTCATCTGTCCCTGGAGTCGAACAGGATATTTAAACTGCTTGAGAACCTCAGATGGCTTGCTCGGCAGATCAGCAAGGAGAACCACCGGTTGAAAAATCTGCATATTCAGTTGCAACTCGACAACGGTTGCTACTTCCACCCACAGAAGCTTCATGTGGTAGAGGGATTCATGCTTTCCCCTTTCAGGAACATACGGGGTGTTGGAAATCTGACAATCAGCCCTTTATGGAATGTACCCAACGCGTTAAGAATCTGTGGCCGCATAACACAAGCGCTTGCTGAGGAGTATGTTTCTATTTCCAATTTCTCAACAGGATAAGCGGCTAACTGGAGCGTCTGTTTAGTGAAGAAGAATATGTGCCCTTGAGACTAAAAACATCTCTTACAGAGATCGGAAAGTCCTCTAGATGAGGTTGCGTTTATGAGGGAAAAGACTGCTGGTTACGGGATTCGTGAAGAGTGGAGAATTGTTGACACAGCTGTTCTGTAGGGCAGCACGATTTGTCGAGTTGAAGTTGGCCTTTTGCCGTTTCGGTCCTTTCTATAGTAAAGTTGTCGTCAAGCGTTCTTGGTCAAGTCGTTACTCTTACATTACATGATCGAAACCCGTACCTTAGATGTAGAAGTTCAAGTCTACGTCATCCTAACGACAAAATTGCCAGAAGCGAAGATTTCTCATCTTTGATTCCACATTTCTATGAGCCCACCTATACTGGTAATAACTTCTCAAGAACAACTCCCGTCCGCTTTCGCCATACACGGCCGAGAAGCTCATTTCCCATCAAGCAACGCCACTGGCAATCAGCAGCACACTCTATGTGTAGCTTGAACTGTGACATGCAACTCATATCAAATGTCTCGCCTAAAAAAATGAAGCTCGGTGTCTTCCCCAAGTTTCCCACTATAGTTCAGTTATAAGCACCATAAAATAGAAGCGGTAGCATTGACCGATTGTTACCACCAATGTTTTTGAACATCTGGGCTGTGGAAAGCTCGCCCATGTTCTGGGTAATGGCGTAGGAGCGATGTGTGGCATCGCTGTACCAAACAATACCGCCGCACATTTCACCCTTCCTTCTACAGTCCAGATTCATTTTAGCCACCTGTTCTTTGCTGACGTTAGCGTGCGTTGTGCCATCCGTTTGCAGTCATGGCGTGGGAAAGTATGAAGTACGGAGGCCCCGTGTCCGGACCAGCTGTTTCCTTTTGGAGGGAGAGAGATTAAATACCTAAAAAGTACCCAATTGACACGCCCAGACCTGCAATGATAGTGTAACGTCACCAATTTGTATGATTCTCGAGCTCTTGGGTCCGGCTGGCCAGATCCCCCAATTCTCTGGCCACGTGTGTCGTTTCTCGGAAGTCCCTTGGAAGAAGTAGGGCCTTCTGTTCAGTTTGAACTGCAGCAGAATCAAGCGGACTTCTCTGACCATTTATCTAGGAAGATGTCTCACATTTCTGACTCTAGATAATTGAGGGTGGTGATTCTTCTTTGTCACCAGGCTTATCCAAAAGTCTTCATTGTATACGCAGTCATCAAGGCTTATCTCACTTCAGCCGGTAGATTCGAAAGCTCAGCAGCATGCTTATGTCCCGCTTGTACTGGATGTCTCTTCCAAGGGGTGGGTCGATTCCTGGAATCCACCACGAATGGAGGACTGAGCTGATTTCCTAGAAGAGCTCCTGGTTCCCTTCATTTCCACATGGAGCTTGGATCATGTTCGAAATTCTGATATCAGCAAAATTCCTCCTGATCCGAACACAAGGGTATGCGCAATTCGACCTCCTAAATTCGCAACGTATGCGCCGCATGAGTGATGAAGTAATCAATTCAACTAGAGTGGTTGAGGAGCTGTTCATGATCGAAAAGATGTATTCGGGTGTTTAATATCATGGCGTCAGTGTCTGTATTCGGCTTTCTAGATTCCAAAAATTAAGGCGCGCATTCTTTGGCATGTGGAGTTGCGAATAGAAAGGAAACCAAAATGGCTATGCCTGTACCACGTCACAGTTATTTAGCTACTCGAATGAAAGCTGGTAGAGGAAGGCATGCACCTAGTCAATTGAAAAGTGGAAGTGTGCTAAAGAAAAAAGAGCTTATGAGAGACATAAGTCGTGGGTGACTCATGGTAGGGTGACCTGTAAAGATGACTGGGATTGTATCCAGCTTGTAATATGGGAGTTGAACATAATTGATAGGGTAATAGTCCCTAGACACCTTTACCCTGAGACGCTTGATACCTTGATGGGTCCAGTGATAGAAAGTCCTATGGCAGATTTCTATGGAGGTCGGTCCAGCGTTGTCATTCAATCACAATTGCCAGAATTGTCAATTCGTTAAGTCCCAATCGATACGAAATCTCACTGATTGGTAGAAGGGTCTAGTCATGATCAAGTATCTAAAGGCGATAAGAAGAGTTGGAAGAATGATTCTGGGGTATATTTAAATGCTGAAGAGAACTGCACTCAGTTTTTTTGTCGGTCTGGCGCATATGCTACTGCCGTAGAGTCATCTTTGAAATTATTTTCGTGGTACTCGTTTTCGGATCCCGTCCTTATAGCCTTCTTCAGGGCCTCAAGCATAAGGGCCCGATCCTTAACCCATCCCAAGGCTTTCATCGTGTAGGCATTAACTTCGAAACCTGCTGTCTCCATTCCCTTCACAGCCTCTACGGCATTATCGATATCTTGTAACTGGGAGTATCCGCGGATAATGATGTTCCAAGTGATATCATTTGGCGCCATCCCTCTAGCCTCCATCATCTTAATAACTTTTTCAGCGGCTAGTTTTTGCCCGTGTCGAAGATATGCTTGGGCGAGAATCGTCCATGTTTGTACGGTAGGAATGGCTTTTATGGCGGGTTTGACACCATTCACTTCTTTTAAAGGCTCTAACATATGCTTAATCACAAGTACGCATGACTCGAGAGATTGACGGCTTCGACCCAAGGCCATAATAAAAGCGTTGGAGATATAATCTAATTGTGCGGTGGGTGCAATAATCGGGTGATTTTCCTCGAGCAGCGTGTGGTATCGCATGTACCGGTGTATCAAGAGATCTGAGTCCTGGTATTGCTTGGTGTATGCTATGATCATGAGGCCTACGGTCCAGGAAGATGGAGGTTGCACCTCATGTTTCAGACCGGACGGAGTGTCGACGCTGTCGAGCACCAAGCCTAGGTCTCGAAGAGGACCGATATCACAATAGCGAGTATAAATTGGAAGAAGGGCCTTGAAGACTGACATCTGACTTTTAACCAATTCCGATGCGAAAAGAGCGTCGAGAACGTCCCTGACAAGTCTTTCATCCCGTGGTAGGTTGCCATCTTCCTCAGCGTCGCGGATGATGTGTTCGACAAGTTCGGTATCCAAATTCTGTTTTGCGCCTTTCATCATGATTGAGTATGTGAACGCATCGGGTTCAAGACCGTTCTCCCTCGCCACTTTGTACATATCCCAAGCAGTTTGGTAGTCGGCAGCTTCGATAGCGTTGAGGATGATAACATTGTACATGTGAATCTTTGGGCGTATGCCAATCTCGAGCATTTGGGTAAGAATGCTCGATTGGATGTTGTACCTGTGCTGTACGGGGAAGGAGCCCCTTAAGAGATGG
>JAABUR0100005003.1_pt1 | contig 17198 bp, 23 predicted proteins | sample 5560091 | NCBI WGS metagenome assembly JAABUR01 (sample SAMN10711879, study PRJNA513375) | rock metagenome | isolation source: Antarctica rocks | place: Antarctica: Victoria Land, University Valley sud | reverse complement strand
CCACGTTCCACGGCGGCGAGCACCTTCAGTCTGAGGTCCTTTGAGTATGCGTTCATGCTACATAGTGTCGCTGCCTTGCAGTTACTTTGCAAACCGCCCTAAGCGATTTTGGCTGCTTACTGAGAGCGGGTGCCGACCTGGCTGCCCACCCAGACGTAGCCGTCGGACCAGACCTCGCGTTTCCAGATCGGAACTATCTCTTTTATGCGTTCGATGGCGTACCGGCTGGCCTCGAAGGCTGGTCCGCGCCTGGGAGAGGCGACGACGATGGCGACGCTCGGCTCGCCGGGGTCAACCCGGCCGAGCCGGTGGATAATGGAGACGTGGCGCACGTCCCACTGATCCTGTATCTCCGCCCCGATCTCCTCTAGCTTCCTGTCAGCCATCGGGCGGTAGGCTTCGTACTCCAGGTACTCGACGCTGGAGCCGTGGCTTTCGTCTATCCTCGTGGTCCCGATGAAAATGGATATAGCGCCGCAGTCCGGGCGCTGGGCGCTAGAGACCAAAGCTCCAACGTCTATCGGCTCCTCGACTATCGCGAACATCTCTATCCCCCGGAGACCGGCGGCAGCACCGCGACTTCGTCATCCGGGGCGACTTCGGCCTCCATCCGGGCGTACTCGCCGTTGACCGCGAAGGCCAGGGTGTCGCGCAGCGGCGCGAGGTCCGGGTGCCGGTCGGTCAGGAGCGGCCATATCTCTTTCAGAGTTGCGCCGTCTTGTATGGGCAGTTGGATCTCACGGGTACCGGCCCGGTCGGCCGCCGCACCGAAAAGCAATACTTTTACCATGACCGTATTCTACTCCGCGGGTTCTGGAGTGTACTGGGGACCGACTATCACCTTTAGGGCGCGTGGGATGACGGAAAACTCGGCAGGCTCGTCGCCGATCACCTCGCCGTCGGCGGTAAAGTCCAAGCCTGGCGGTTGGGTCTCGACCCGGATCTCTTTCGCCCGCGCGAAGAAGACTCCCTCTTTGTCCAGGTAGTCGGATCTCGCCAGTGACGCCGGGGCGAGTTGGAGCAAGTCCGCGAGCCCCAGAGTCTCTATGATGACGAGGTCGAGCAGACCATCCTCGGGGTTGGCTTTCGGGGCGGCGAGCCAGCCGCCGCCGGCGTAGCGGCAGTTGCCAACGACCACGTTGACCGCCCGCACTTTCCGCAACTCGCCATCCAGGTACAGGTCCAACTCCCGCACGTCGAAGTCCTTAGCGACCTCCAGAGAGGCTCGCAGGTAGGAGAGCTTGCCCCACTTGCTCTTCATCTCTTCATCGTTGGCGTCGGAGATCTCCGCCCCAAGGCCCCCCGTGGCGACGTTGATGAAGTACCGTTCTCCCACGCCCTCGGAACATACCCGCGCCGCGTCGAGTACCCTCACCCGGTTCTGGCGGATGACATCTTTTGCCTCCTCCGGGTCTTCGGGGATGTTCAGGGTCGCGGCCAGGTCGTTGCCGGTGCCGGAGGGCAGAAGGGCGAGGACCACGCCTTCAGGGAATCCGGCCTTCCCGAGGCCGTTGACCACGTCGTTGATCGTTCCGTCGCCCCCGGCGACGATGAGCAGACCGTCGCGCCACTCCTCGGCGGCTTTTACTGCATCCTCGGGACCCTCGGTCTGGACCCAGTCGAGGTCGAAGCCGTCAAGCTCCTCGCGCAGCCTGTCCGGGTCGTAGTCTCCTCCGCCGGACGACGGGTTGCAGATGACCCGTGCCCTGGATTTTTCCATAACACCGCGCCCTTCATTGCCTCCACGACCTCCCTAGTCTACCCGCAAAGCGGATATTCCATGAAGATCGAACTCTCTAGGAGGCCCGGCGCATGAACACGGCGGGACGTGAGATTCTCTCTACCGGCAACCATGCCTCGGGCCGCGCGCCTCCATCGAACTTCACCGCCGCGTGGGCGCCATCCCCGGAGACGTAGCGGATCTCGCCAGATCCGTGCGGCGTCTCGACCCGCTCTCCCACGGAGACCTCACGCAAGAATGCTTCTCTTAGAGCCGCGACGTAGGCGAGCGCAAGCGAAGTGCCGAGGTGCGCCCCCTCGTCGCGCCGGTCGGCCACCAAAATGCCCGCGATGCGATAGAGGTTAGCCCGGCTTACCTGCGATATTAGGCATGCCCGGATCGTCTGCCTCACTAACTGCGCCTCGAACTCCGAGTACGTCTCCCCGCTCCTCGCCAGTATCCCCATTACCCTCGGAAACGCCCGTCCGAGCCCCTCCTCGACCGTCAACCCGTTAATGCCACGCTGGTACACGTGAGGGTCCAGCCGCTCTTCCTCCCGCCGCCGCGGGACACTCAACCAATCCTGCCTTACGCTATTTCTCGTATCTGTCATGTATAGATTATACTGCGAGGCGCTATTTTTACACTGCCGATTTTCCTGCAAAACGGAGAATTTTAGCGACAGCGAAGACCTTCGATGGAAGTGGCGGTAAACTTATTATGGCGTGTGGAGATCAGGAGGTCTAAGGTGAATTCTCAAGAGTTTCTAGGGCGGTTGAAGCGAGAGGTCATCGGGCATCCTGCGCTGGTGCATCCGTTCCTGGAGCGGTTCGGGGACGGGGACGCGAGCGCAGAGGGGGTTAGGGAGTTCGCGATCCAGTATTACCGGCACGTGCGGGTCAGCCGATTGTACCTGGCTGCCCTGATCTCGAACTGCCGCGACGATGAACCTCTGCAACTCGCCCTCGCGGAGATCCTCTTCGATGAATACGGTCATCTGAACCCCGAGGAGACCCATCCCGCCCTCTACCGGCGCTTCCTGAGAGCCCTGGACATAACCGAGGAGGAGTGGAAGCAGCCCCGCACGCTTCCCGAGACGGAGTTGTACATAACCACGCACTACGCTCTCTGCCGAAACCCGGACTTCCGGCTGGGCCTCGGCGCTCTGGGTCCGGCGAGTGAGTGGCCCGTCCCCCCGATCTACGTCCGCCTCAGCGAAGGTCTGAGGAAGGCCTCGGGACTGCCGGACGAGGCGCTGGAGATCTTCACCAGCCACGTCACGATGGACGTAACCCACGCCCGCATCATGATGGACGCCATCGCGCCATACGCCGAAGACGAGGAAGGCCAGAGGAAAGTGCGGGAGGGGGCAATGCGCTCGCTCGACGCGCGTTCCGTGATGCTCGATGGTCTCTATAAGGCCGTTTACAGGGAGCCGGTTCCCCTGTCGGGCGCTTCCATCCAGGTCGCCGGAAACTAAAACCGGCGCCGGGCCGCGGACCATGTATAAATACACCTATGCCCGAGTTGCCCGAGGTCGAGACGATAAAAGAAGACCTGCGCGAGCTGGTCGCCGGGGCGAAGACCGAGAAAGCTGAGATACTCGACTCCGCGCTCGTGGAGCAGCCCGCGCCGGAAGAGTTTGTCCGGCGACTCGAAGGAGTTTGGATCTCGGGAGCGCGGCGAAGGGCGAAGCATTTGATCCTGGACCTCGACTCAGGCGATGCTCTGGTCTTTCAACTCAAGATCGGAGGTCAGCTCCTGCTAGTGCCGCCGGTCGAGGAGCCAACATCGGCCCTGATGCTCGTCCTATACCTGGATGGAGGGCGGCTCTTCCTACGGGATGAAACAGATTTCACGAGGGCGCGGCTGCTGGACCCGGAAGAGTTAGAGGCGCGGCTCTCAGGTCTTGGGCCGGAGCCTTTCGAGGAAAATTTTAGCGCGGAGTATCTGCGTGAGACCCTCGGTTCGCGGCGGGTCCAGATAAAGCCGGCGCTTCTGGATCAGAAAGTAGTCGCCGGAATAGGGAACATCTACGTGGATGAGATCCTCTACGACTCGAGGCTGCACCCCCGGCGCAAGGCGAACACCATCTCCGTCAATGAGTGGAGGGCGCTCTATGACGCGATAAAGAAAAACCTGGCGGCTGGAATCGAGCATCGGGGAACGACCGTGCGGCTCTACCGCGACGTGTTGGACCGGCCCGGTGAGCATCAGAACTACCTGCGGGTCTTCGAGAAGCATGGCGAGCGGTGTCCGGGGTGTGAAGGTATCATTGTGCGTGAAAAGGTAGGAGGGAGAGCTACACACTTCTGTCCGGGGTGTCAGAGTGAAGATAGCCTCGGAGGAGAGAGCCGGTTAGAATCATTGTGGTAAAAGCGAAAGGAGCTTAGGGTGGCGGACAAATTTGACCTAGTGATAATAGGTGGCGGCAACGCGGGATACATCCCCGCGATAAGGGCGAGCCAACTCGGCATGAAGGTAGCCTTGATCGAGAAACGAGAGGGCGGACACCTAGGCGGGACGTGCCTGAACTTGGGCTGCATACCAACCAAGGCCCTCCTCCAGACGGCCCACCTGCTCCACGACGCCAAGAACGGCGAGGAGTTCGGCGTAAAGATAAGCGACGTGGAGTTCGACTACCCGGCCGCCGCCAAGCGCCGCGAGTCGGTTGTGGGCCAGCTACGCAAGGGCGTCCAGGGTCTGATGAAGAAGAACAAGGTCACCGTATATAACGGCGCGGGGTCGTTCGTCGAACCGAAGAAGATAAAGGTCACGACCGACGACGGCGAGGAGGAACTGGAGGCCGAGAACGTGCTCATCTCCACCGGCTCCGCGGTCAATACCGTTCCGGGCCTGGAGTTCGACGGCGAGAAGATCATCAGTAGCGACGACATAGTGACGAACAACGAAAGCTATCCGAAGTCCATCATCATCCTGGGCTCCGGGGCGGTTGGCATCGAGTTCGCCAGCATGTACAACGACTTCGGCACCGACGTCACGGTGGTCGAACTTCTGGACAAGATAATGCCGCTCGAAGACCCGGAGATCTCCGACCTTCTCAAGAAAGAGATGGAAGACCACGGCATAAAGATACTCGTCAGTACGAAGGCGGACCCGGAGAGTCTGGAGAAGACCGACGACGGCGTGAAGATCAAAGTAGCAAGCGCCGACTCCGGCGAGAAAGAAGAGACCGAAGGCGAGGGCGGCTCCTACGGCGGCGAGGACGCTCCAACCGGCGAGGCCGAAGGAGGCGATACGCTAGAGGCGGAGGCGTTGCTCGTGGCGGTCGGCCGCAAGACCGTCACCGAGGACCTCAACCTCGACGTGACGAATGTCGAGTTGAGCGACCGCGGCATCATCCAGGTCGATGAGTTCGGCCAGACTGCGGAGGACGGAGTGTACGCCGCCGGAGACGTCATCGGAGGTTACTGGCTCGCGCACGCCGCCGGACACGAAGGCATAATCGCCGTCGAGCACATGGCTGGTGAGGACCCGATGCCCATGGACCAGAACCTCGTCCCGCGCGTAACCTTCTGCCGCCCCGAAGTAGCCTCGTTCGGACTCACCAAAGCTCAGGCCGAGGAAGAGGGCTACGAGGTCAAGGAGGCCAAGTTCCCGTTCCGGGCGATAGGCAAGGCGCTCATCGAGGGTGAGCCGAATGGCTTCTTCAAGATCGTCGCGGACTCGGAGACGGACCTTATCCTCGGGATGCACGCCATAGGGCCGAAGGTGACGGACCTCATCGCCGAGGGCGTCTTCGCCAAGCTGGTCGAGGGTACGCCGCAGGAGATCGGGATGGCTATCCACGCCCATCCATCCCTCGCCGAGGTCGTTGGAGAGGCTGCGATGGCTGTCGACGGACACGCCATTCACTTCTAGAACCCGCCTCTTCGACCCGGCCCGCGACGGATTCGGTTTCCCGAACCCGACCGGGCAAATCCCGGAGCGAGCCGGCGGAGGAATGCTTCTCCGCCGGCTCGACGCTACGCTGTACGATAAGGGACTCTGCTTCGGCATGGTCGCCGGCGCGCTGATGCGTTTCGCTGATTCCCCGGTGAAACCGCCTCGCTCTGCGGTCTCGGATCTACAGCCATCTCCCAACGTCATCGCCGCGCTCCAGCGGTACCATGCTCTACAGTATCGGCCCAGGGCAATAGTCGCCGCCGTGTGGGACTGGCTGCGTTCCCTGGGCGGTAGACCAGACAGGGTGATAGACCGGCTCCGGCTCGCGGGAGTCGGCGCCGACCCGCACGTACTCTGTTTCGGACCGGCGCTAAATCGGCGGTTCCTATGGTGTCTGGCGCGGGCGCACTCCGTCGCGCCGTACAGGATCGAAGCCATGGACGGAGAAAGGCGGGTTTACGTCTACGATCCAAATCATCCAAAAGATAGGCGAAGATGTGTCGTCATGAGACGCGACGCGACTGGCAAGTTCGCCCGTTTCTCGTACGATGAGTTCGGCACGGAGGGAGGATGGGGGATGTCGCTCGTCCCGGTCTCTGCGATAGGAAACACGACACGGCTGGGACCGGGTGCGGTACTATAGGGCAAAGATTTTGAGGAGATAGGAGAGCCGTGGCCCGCAGACAGATCAACCTGAAAGTCCTCGACGACGGCAGCCGTACCTTCGAGGTTCGTCATCGCTGGGAAGACCGCCCGGTCCCACCGCCGCCCGACGGCACACCGACGGAATACCTCCCGTTCCGCCAGCAGCGCGGCGCTCACGGACGCCCGGATTGGCTGAAGGCGAAAGCACCCGTCGGAGACGGCTACAGCGACATAAAAGAGACCATGCGTGGGCTGAACCTCCACACCGTCTGCGAGGAAGCCCGCTGTCCAAACATCGGCGAGTGCTGGAACAACCGCACCGCGACGTTCATGATCCTGGGCAACATCTGCACCCGTAGTTGCGGTTTCTGCGCCGTACTTACCGGCAAACCGACCGAGCTAGACTTGGACGAGCCATATCGCGTCGCCGACGCCGCCAAGCAGATGGGTCTCAAGCACGCCGTAATAACGAGCGTCAACCGCGACGAGCGGAAGGACGGCGGCTCGCACATCTTTGCCGCGACCATCCAGGCGATCAGGGAAGAAGTCCCCGGCTGCGCCGTGGAGGTCCTCACCCCGGACTTCAAGGGCGACCGTGAGGCGATCCAGATGGTAATAGACGCCCGTCCCGACACCTTCAACCATAACATCGAGACCGTGCCGCGCCTGTATCCGGCGGTTCGTCCGCAGGCGAAGTACCGGCGTTCACTCGAAGTGCTGCGCTACGCGAAGGAGCTTAACCCGGACGGCCTCACCAAGAGTGGGTTCATGGTCGGACTCGGAGAGACCGAAGAAGAGCTTCACCAGACCATGCGCGACCTGCGCGAGCACGAGGTTGACATCCTGACCATCGGCCAGTACCTCCGCCCGTCGGAGAACCACCTGCCGATGAGCCGCTACTACACGCCCAGGGAGTTCGCGGATCTAAAGAAGTACGGCATCGCGCTAGGCTTCAGGCACGTCGAGAGCGGCGCGCTGGTCCGCAGTTCTTACCACGCCCACGAGCAGACCACCGACGCCCGCAAGAGCGCCGCGGGCGCAAACGTCTAACCTCCAAGCGTGGAGGTCGAGAAGCGTACCGCTCCTGACTCTTACATCGAGGTCCGGCGAGTGCCAGGTCTGACGCCTTATGGCGAGGGCTGGGAGATGCAGAAGGACCTCGTCCGGCTCCGCAAGGGAGATGAGATCCCGGACACGCTCGTGCTGCTGGAGCATCCGCCGGTTTACACGGTGGGGCGGGCGGCGAAAGACGCGTCGAACCTCGGGGCGGGGGAGGAGTACCTGCGGTCCTTCGGGGCGGAGGTGTTCTGGATCGACCGCGGCGGCGACGTTACGTTCCACGGACCGGGGCAGATCGTCGGCTACCCCATCCTGCGCCTGAAGATCCGCGATACCCACGAGTACCTGCGCGAGTTGGAGGAGGTCATCATCCGGGCGCTCGCGGAATATGGCCTCGAAGGCGATCGGCATCCGGCGTACACGGGGGTCTGGGTGGGGGAGAACAAGGTCGCGGCCATCGGCGTAAAGTTTTCGTCCGGTTGGATCACGTCCCACGGCTTCGCCCTCAACGTGAAGACCGACCTGACCTGGTTCGACCGGATCACACCCTGCGGCATCCGGGAGTACGGGGTCACGAGCCTCCAGCGGGAGCTGGACCGTCAAGTCTCGCTTGCTGAAGTCGAAGAGAAGATAATCGGGCATTTCACGCGGACTTTTGGTTAGTTTGCTTACTGTTCTTTAGGGTGTTACCTGGAATCCTGTAACGCGTAACCAAGGCGAACAAAGGAGGCCATGAATGGTCCGTGGAGTAGCGGTTGTCTGGATGCCGGTCGAAGACATAGAGCGAGCCAAAAACTTCTACCGGGATACTCTGGGACTTTCGATCTCTAAAGAGGACGGCGAGTGGGCCGAGGTGGACGCCAACGGCCTTACGCTCGGCTTGAATGGGCGCGAGTCTGATGGGACGAGAGGTGATGGCGGTCCGGTCGTCACTTTCCAGCCGGAAAGAGGTCTCGAAGAGACAGTGAGCAACCTCAAAGAGCAGGGCGTGAATTTTCCGGCGGAGATCTCTGATCATCCCTGGGGCAGGGTCGCTACCTTCAAGGACTCCGAAGGCAACGACCTTCAACTCTACGAGCCACCGCAAAGCTAGGAAATAGGAAAACTACGCGAAGTTAAAGCTTTTTGCTTGGCGGCGGGACCGAACGTCTTTATCGCCCTGCGCTGGAAGTCCATGGCGGTGCAAGATTTCTCTCCGATAAGCTCTATCTTGAGCACCCGTCGCTCCTCTTCGGTCAATTCGACCGTTGAACTTTTCACCTGCATGACTTATCCTCCGTTCGTTACCTCATGTCCCCGCAGCTCCCCCAAACACAGAGCGGCGGGGCTTTCTTATGCCGTCTTGCCGCTCCGCTGCTCCAGGAACTTATCCAGGTTTTGCCGCTTGATGAGCCTGCGTCCACGCTCGTAGCGGCTGGGCACTACTCCGTGCTTGAGCAATGCGAAGAAGTAGGATCGTCCCTCTCCGACGTAGCGCGCCGCCTCCTCCGGGCGCATCTCGTCGGGCAACGTCCCGGTCTTTGTGGTCGTGGTATCCATCATCAGCAACCTCCCGTCGCACGGTTCCAGAAAGAGAAACGGCACAGCGACCTCTAGCCGGGTCTCCTCCGCGCAAGGGCTTCGCGCCCTCCGCCAGTTGAGCCATTTGGCCGGTCGCCGCCGCGGGCAACGGCGGACCCGGACCGATCTATCCTGCCGCCTACCGCAACGTTATGGCGGTGGCCGCCACCGGTCCCTCAGATAACCGAAACAGCTCCTGTAGCACCGGAGACTACATAGACATATCCGCCCCCGGCCTCAACATAATCTCCACCGTCCTCGGCGGTTACGAGTACAAGAGCGGCACCAGCATGGCTACCCCGCACGTGGCCGCTCTCGCCGGACTTCTCGCCTCTCAGGGGCGAGGCCCGCTGAACATAAGGCGCAGGATTCTACGCACCTCCGTGGACCTCGGTCCCAAGGGCCGCGACCCCTACTACGGCGCCGGCCGCATCAACGCGGACGAGGCTACCCGGAAATAGACAGGGGTTACGCGCTCCCGATCAGTATGCCCGCGGCGAAGACGAGCGCACCGCCCAGTATGACCTGCATTGCCGACATTAAAAAACTCATCTCGAAGTAGCGGTATCGGATGAAGGAGATCACCAGCAACTCGAACCCAACGACCCCGAACGCCACGTAGAGCGCTGTGCTCACATGCGGCAGCAGGAACGGCAGGGTGTGAAATATGCCGCCGACGAACGTGGCGAGGCCGGTGATCGCCCCCCTCAGGATAGGATTACCGCGCCCGGTCATCGAACCATCGTCCGAGAGTCCCTCCGAGAAGGCCATGCTGATCGCTGCCCCAACCGCCGCCGCAAGCCCCACCAGGAACGTGATCCTCGGGTCCCGCGTCGCAAACGCCGTCGCGAAGAGCGGCGCCAGCGTTGAGACCGAACCATCCATCAAACCAACGAGGCTCGGCTGTACCACTCGGAGCACGAAGTTCTTGCTGTGCCCGGAATTGGTCATCTCCCGGCCACCAAGCCCCAACCGCTCCATCAAAGCCGACACTAGATCATCCTCCGCACGCGCGTTCTTTAACCATTCTTGTATTTTAAACAAACCCAGGAAGAAATCAAGAACGATTATTATTACTAGTTAATGGGAATCATTAGCGATTGCGAGGCTTCTTTTGGAGAGATGGGAGATAGCGTGGGAGGTTATTGGGAACGGTTCCCGGAGGGAGGGTTATTGGGATTCAGTTTGGAGTTGGGATCATGGTTCGGGGCGGGTTATTAGGCGCGGGGTCCGGTCAGGAGGCGGTAGATCAGGAGCACGACAATGGCGCCGCCGACGGCCACCGCGAGGCTTCCGATGTCGAACTGGGCCACGAATGGCTGACCCGTCAGTCTCGTATAGAGGAACCCGCCGACGAATGCCCCAAGGACGCCGAGGAGCATCGTGACTATGCAGCCGCCGGGGTCCCGGCCCGGAGTGAGCAGCTTGGCGATGACCCCGGCTATCAAGCCGAAGAAGATCCAGAACAATACATTCATCGTTTCCTCCGCGAAGTTGGATATCGTACTCCTCCTATATTACCGGCTGACGTTTCTTCGTGACTCGTTGATGGGAGTTAGTAATCCACCCGAGAATTTCCAAAAAATCACTCATTTGAGTAATCCGCCACAGGATGGGGGATGGTACTATGTATTCGACGCTTGGGAAAGTGCAGAGAAGGCAAGGCATCTGGATGATCCGGCGAAGAGAAATCTCCGTAAATAGTAGATGAAAGCAAAGTGAGGTGGAGATGTAAGAGTGACGCGTAGTGCGAAGACCAGACTATAGACTACGGAAAGAGGAGAAGCAGATGAGGAAAGTAATGGTGCTGGTGGCGATGTTGGCGATGATGCTGGTGGCTGCATCCCCCGCTTTCGCGGAGGTGACCGCCATTGACAACAGCAGCGATATCTCGTTCGACAGTAGCTTTAACATGGTCGAGTTCGGTAATCAGGTAGGTGGGTTCGTTGGTGTGACCCAGGTGCAGAGTGGTGACGCCCTTAGCGCCGCTACCGATAGCTCCGCCGCCGCTGCGGCTATAGACCAGAGCTTGGACGTGTCGCAGACACAGACGCTCTTCATCAACTAAAGCGTCCGAGAGAGGTTCGGGGACCGTTCGCGGATGGTCCCCGAACCTCTCTCGCGCGATCTACACCGGCTGCAGGAGTTCGAGGTCGGCCTTCATGACCATCTCTTCGGTGTCGCGGTGGAGGGCAAAGCCAAGTTTCTTGCTGATGTGCTGCATTGGGTAGTTCTCGAAGAGGATGCTGGCCGTGATGCGGTGGAGGCCTTCTTCGCGTCCAACGTCGAGTAGTTTTTCCAACAGGAGAGTTCCGAGGCAACGGCGCTGGAAGCGGTCGCTGATAAGGATGGAGAACTCCGCCTCGTCGGTGAGGCTGCCGCGGCTCAGGCGGCCGACGCCCATGATCTCTTTCTCGCCGGTCTCCGGGTCCGTGCGCTCGGCGACCAGGGCCATCTCGCGGTCGTAGTCTATGAAACAGATGCGGGTGAGACGCTCGTGGGCGGTCCGCTGGTCCAGGTTCATCATGTGGAAGTAGCGCATGTAGACGCTCTGCTCCGAGAGGGTTTCGTGGAAGTGGATCATTAACGGCTCGTCCTCGGGACGTATGGGACGGATGAGGACGGGCTCTCCGTCGTTCGTCTCTCCGTGCCACATGTACTGCGTGGGGTAGGGCCGGATGGCGGGGCGTGGAAGGTCTTCTTCGGCGGTCTCCGGGTCGTGCAGGACGACGCGGGCGTCCAGGGCGATCAAACGCTCCGGCGAGGCGAGGAGCGGGTTGATATCCAGCTCCTTGACCCAGGGCTGCTCCACGACCAGCCGGCTGAACCGCACGAGCAACTTCTCCAGCGCCGCCAGGTCGACGGACGCCCGACCGCGCACGCCTTTCAGCGCCTCGAAGATGCGCGTCCGCTCCATCATGCGGCGGGCGAGCGTGGTGGTGAGCGGTGGGAGGGCCAGCGCCCGGTCCCGGTAAACCTCTACCAGCGAGCCCCCCGACCCGAAGAGCAGCACCGGCCCGAACTGTGGGTCCACGCTGCTGCCGAGGATGACCTCGTTCCCGTCCAGGCTCTCCATCCGTTGCACCGCCGCGCCGCCAAAGTCCTGTGGCGAGAAGTTTTCGCTTACGGAACGCTCCATATCCGCGTAGGCGTCCCGCACCTCATCCGCGCCCATCAGGTTCAGACGCACGCCGCCCACGTCGGTCTTGTGGGTGATGGTCTCTGAGTCGAGCTTCAGGACGACCGGATATCCGAAGCGTTCGGCGAGTTCGACGGCTTCGTCCGCGCTACGGGCGACCTCCGTCTCGACGGTCGGGATGCCGTAGGCGGAGAGGACTTGCTTGGCCTCGTACTCGGTCAGGATGGTGCGTCCCGCGTCCCGGACGCCGCCTATGATCCCGTCCACGCGCTCGTGGTCGACGCCGTTCGTGTCGTCGGCAAGCTCGGGAGTTTCGTAGATGCCGCGCAGGTTGTAGGTGTAGCGCCACATGTTGGTGAAGGCCCGTGCGGCGGTGTCCGGGTAGTCGAAGGTCGGGATGCCGGAGCCGTTGAGGATGGACGTCCCCGCCGCCACCTCCGCACCGCCCATCCAGCTCGCCAGCACGGGCTTGTGGGTGCTGTTGGCGTAGGGGACGAGCCGCTCGGCGGTCGCGGTTGGGTCGGTCATGTCCTGTGGCGTCAGTATAACCAGCAGGCCGTCGCTCTCCGGGTCTCCGGCGGCGGTTTCGAGCGTCTTCGCGTAGCGCTCGGGGTCGGCGTCGCCGAGCACGTCTACCGGGTTGCCGTGGCTCCAGGGAGCGGGGAGGAACTCGTTGAGTGCGTTCATGGTCTCGGGTGAGACCTCCGCCAGTTCGCCGCCGCCTGTTACGAGGGAGTCGGTGGCGAGGACGGCGGGACCCCCAGCGTTGGTGAGGATTGTCAAGCGTGGTCCCTTTGGCCTCGGTTGCTTGCCGAGCACCTCGGCCATGTCGAAGAGCTCGGCTATCTCATTTACGCGCAAGACCCCGCTGCGGCGGAAAGCGGCGTCGAGCACTTCGTCGGAGCCGGTGAGGGAGCCGGTGTGGGAGGCGGCGGCCTTGCCGGCGGCCTCGGTACGTCCGGCTTTTATGACGATGATCGGTTTCGTGAGGGCGACTTCGCGGGCGGCGGAGAGAAACGAGCGGGCGTCGCCGACTGACTCCATGTAGATAACGATGCTCTTCGTCTTAGGGTCGTCGCCGAGGTAGTAGATCAAATCTCCCCAACCAACGTCCATCATCGAGCCGACGGAGACGATGTTGGAGAACCCGACGTTCTCCTTGAAGCTCCTGTCCAGGATGGCCGTGAGGAGCGCGCCGCTCTGGCTCAGGAAACCGACGGTTCCGGGACGGGCTATCGCCCCGGCGAAGGTGGCGTTCAGGCCGGTGTTCGGGCTCATGACGCCGAGGCAGTTGGGACCGATGATCCGCATCCGTCCCTTCCGCGCCTCCTCCAGCACCCGCCGCTCCAGATCCGCGCCCTCGGCGCCGGTCTCCTTGAAGCCGGCGGAGATGATAATTGCGCCCTCCACCCCGGCCTCGACGCACTCCTCTATAATCCTCGGCACGGTTTGAGCGGGGGAGACGATGATCGCGAGGTCAACGCGGGATGGGATCTCGGAGACGGAAGGATAGGCCTGGATGCCGAGCACGTTCGGCCTACGGGCGTTCACGGGGAAGACAGTGCCGCCAAAGGGGTTGGATACCAGGTTCCGCATAATGGTGCGGCCGACGCTGCCGGGCCGGTCGGTCGCCCCGATCACGGCGACCGACTCGGGCTTGAAGATGGTATCCAGCGCTCGCCCCTCGTACCGTAGAACGTCGTGCGCCGGGTCTGCGCTTCTGGGCTTCTTCATACGCTTCTCCTCTTGCGTCTCGCGCCGCCGGGTCTCGATGCCGCCCCGGAAAGCCGATCCAACAGACAAACTTTCGCTTGCTTAGATTAGTAACACGCGGATGCCGCGAGGAGCGTAATTTTGCCCACGGAGCGTTCCCGCGCCGTTACTGCTCCGGCGTTCGCTCCCGCTTGCGGACGACGTTCTCAAGCAGGGTGCGGTTGGGGATGCGGTAGAGGTCCCCGTCTTCGGAGCGGAGGGTGATGGAGGCGTACCCCATCTCTTCGACGGTCCCCTCGACGCCGTCCACGGAGATCACATCTCCCACGTCGGTGCCGTCCTGGACGTAGCGCCCGGCGGCGATGTTGCTGGAGAGCAGGGTGAGACCCTGCCCGAGTGCGAGGGCGGCGACGAGCCCGACGGTGCCGAGGAGCACTATGGCGAGCATCATGAGGATGGATGTTTCCAGGCCGAGTTGCCCGGCGGCCAGCAGGGCGGCTATGGTGATGACGGTGATAAACACGACCCGGCGGAATACGTTCGTCCCGCGCAGACCGGCGCGCTCCGCGGACTCGGCGACCGTCTCGGCGAGCCATCCCGCGCACATCACCCCGGCAATGAGGATGACGAGCGCCACGAGCGCTCGGCCGGAGAGGTTGACGATCTGATCCATCGTGCTCTCCAGCGAAGAGAGCCCGAGGACGCTTAGGGCTCCGGCGACGCCGGTGAGTATGACGCCCCAGAAGAGCACCATCCCGAGCAGTTTCGCGGGGCCACCGTCGTAACCGAGTTGGTCGAGAGAGTTGGACGCGCCGGTCCGCTCGAAGAGTTCGTCCAGGCCGACTCTCTCCAGGAACTCGGCCGTCAGGCGCTGAAGGAGCCGGGCGATGAGCAGCGCCGCCAGTAGCACGGCCACCGCGCCCACCAGCCGGGGCGCAAACTCGGTCAGTACGCGAATCAGGTCATTCATTCTCGGTCTCCGGCATTAGATCCCTCCTCCGTAACTCTCGCGCGTGTTTGGGCGCAGCCCCAAATAATAGACGAAAGCGTGAACGTAAGTGCGGCCCAGCTCGCCGATCAAGGTCTCCGCCTGCCGCATGAACGCCGAGACGTAGGCGCGCCGGATGGCGTGGTTGATGGCGGCCTCGGGCGCTTCCACCGGCTCGTTGCCTAAAGTGGAGAGCATGACGAGCATCCGAGCGTAGGACTCGGCCAGCCGCCGGTAGTCCGGCCTCTCGAAGATGAGCCGCTCGGCCTCGCGGGCTTCCTCACCTTCCAGCTCGCCGGCGGCGTAGGCGCCGATAATCTCCAGCACCTCCCAGCGCTCCTGTCCGTACACCGCGCTCATCCGACGGTCCCTTCCACGTCTCGCCTGCCGTGGTCTTCTTCGGCGAGGGCAACGATCATGGCTGCGCGGCCCCGCGAGACCCAGCCCTTCGCCGTCCCATCGGGCACACCCAGGATCTCACCTATCTCCGCGTAGCTGAGGCCCTCCATGTGCCGCAGGACCAGCGCCGCCCGATGATCCCTCCTGACGTGTTCGAGGGCCGCCTGTATTTCCTCGCGACGCTCCTGGCTCAGGGCCTCGGCCTCCGGGTCGGCCTCTCCGCCGGGCGGCTCTGGAAGGAATGGGATGTTATCCAGTTGCTCTCGCATCTCGCGTCGCGACACCTTCTCGCGGGTGTTGAGACAGGTGTTCAGGGTGATCTTGTACAGCCAGGTGCTGAATGCGCTATCGCCCTTGAAACCGTCTATGTTGCGCCAGACGCGGACCCAGACTTCCTGGCTGGCATCCTGGGCATCTTCCTCGCCGAGTATCCTGAGCGCCAGCCGGTACACGAGCCCGGAATGAGCCTGGACCAAATGCCTGAAGGCCTCGACGCTGCCTCCGGCGGCGCGCCTCGTGAGGTCCCGCTCCTCGACACGGTTCAAGAGGAACGTCTCCTGGACGGAGGCGCGGGTATTGAGGGGCTTGAACCTTGGCTCCTGTACATCACTAGCTATCACGATAACAGAAGCTAATACCCCGTGGCGAGCCATGTCACACGGCCATCCGATGGACCTCCCGCGTTTCGTCCCCGCAGGTGTAACCAAACTGATGCCGCACCTGTCAAAGCTATAACAAGTACCTTTGCGAGCGACCACGTAACCGGGAAAGGTGTGGATCTTGTACGGCATCGAAGTGCGCGAGGCTGACACTAAAGGCATGATGATGGAGCTTCGAGGGGATCTGGACCTCTCCTCCCTGGATACTTTGCGTGAGACATTGAATAGCGTTGCGAGCCTCCGCGAACCGACCGTAGTGGACCTCTCCGGCGTCACCTTCCTGGACCTCGGCTGCGCCAGGGAACTAGCCATACGCGCCCAACTCTACGCCCACCACCTGAGCCTGTGTAACCCATCCTGGCAGGTCCAGTCCACCATCCGGTCCTGCGGACTCGAAGACTGGTTCCGCTTCCGGCCCGCTCCGGACCTGACGGAGCCTCCCGTTTTCTCAGAAATTCCCTAGCCAACAGATCTCGAAGGGAATTTTTACCCGGCGAACCAGCGCTGCTGGTTCCGGCTCTTTTCAGTAGCGCATTAGTGTCGAATAGTGCACAATGTCTCCGAAGGCTTTATTCCATTAGGGTAGGGGAGATGATGTGCAAGAAAGGTTCTTTACGGGTAGGAGCATTGGCATTGCTCCTAAGCTTAATTATTTGTGTCGCTGCGGCATCGCCGGTATTCGCGCAAGACAGTACGGCAGCACAGGATCAGTACGCACCTGGCGCAGATAGTGAGTGTCCGGGCGCGAAGGTAGTCAATACGACCACAGGAACAGGACCCAAGTAGAGTGCGCCCTTTCAGATAACAGGAGAGCGCTTCCGCATTACCATAGCTAACGTGGCAACCTCGCAAGATCCCAGCCTGTCCGGGGTTTCTGTATTTGTCAACGAGGCCAACGGCGAATCCGGTTGCGGACTTCTCACAGGAGGGACCGGGTAAAGACTCATCAATTATCAACGCCGGTCCCGGGAACTTCTTTATTGAAACAAATCCCGCAAATTCCAGCTACACGGTGGTGGTCGAGGACTGCGTAGATACCAAAGGTAATCCCCCCGCTAACTCCCCTGGTGATACCAACAACCCCAACGAGGTGATGGACGGTACCGTTCCCAAAGGGACGCTCGCCGACACGGGCGGCATGCCGCTGATGCCCGGCGTCCTGGCATCCGGAGTCGTGCTGCTCGGAGCCGGGCTGCTCATGCGGGTCTCGCTGCGCCGCGAGCGGTAGAGGAACGAGTTGCTCCTCAAGCTGGGCATAGCGATGGCGTCCGTGGCACTTCTCATGACTGTGGCCGCCGTCGCCATAACCTTAAAGCGGTTTGCGAATAGAGTGGCCCACCTGCGAGAATGTCGCGCATGGGCATTTACTCGAAGGATCTCAGGACGAGGGCGGTAGCCGCGGTGGGTCAA
>JAABUR0100005000.1_pt1 | contig 17204 bp, 21 predicted proteins | sample 5560091 | NCBI WGS metagenome assembly JAABUR01 (sample SAMN10711879, study PRJNA513375) | rock metagenome | isolation source: Antarctica rocks | place: Antarctica: Victoria Land, University Valley sud | reverse complement strand
TCTCTTCTCGGACCTCCCTCGCCACGGCCTCTTCGGGTGACTCGTCCCACTCCACGTAACCCCCAGGCATGCCCCACAACCCTTTGTCCGGCTCCACGCCACGCTTGATCAGTAGTACCTGGTTATCCTTGATGATGACTGCATCGATCGATAAGCCACGATTGGCAAAACGACCACAATGCGGACACGGTACGTTATTGGCAATCCCATTCATATCTTTATGGTACGCCCTTTTTTTGGCTATCAGCGTGATTCAATTAATGAGCGCCGGGGGCCGCCGCGTCACGAGAAGTCATGTCAAAAATATCCCTGCGGCAAGGACCGGATTGCGGGTACGACTACGGCTGGCTTGTTAAACTAGGCTATATTAGGACTGATGTTACGCCCTCCGCGCTCACGATTGGCCCGCAAGCTAACCGGCAGTTCTTACCAGACGCTTAATCGCATAGAGCTGGAGCGTCGTCATGCCGTACAGAACGTTTCTTTAGTGCATCGGCGGCATCCACAACAAGCCGTTATCCCAGTGCTCAAGGCGAACGCCTACGGTCACGGATTAACCGAGATGGCGACGATTCTGAACGACGTCGAGTGTGCCTTTCTGGCGGTCGACGGTTATTTCGAGGCGGTTAAAATCAGAAACATCACACGTCACCGGATTTTGGTGATGGGGCATATTCTCCCGGAAAACCTCGGGCTGGTTGATCCGCGGCAGTGTTCGTTCGTGATCCAGGATATAGCCGGCCTGCACGCGTTTGGTGAAACCCATCGCAAGATACGCGTACATCTCGAACTAAATACGGGGATGAATCGTCTCGGCCTTCAGCTCGACGAAATCGTGGAATACGTACGGGTGTTGAAAAAGTATCCCCGCCTGCAGCTTGAAGGGGTGATGACCCATCTGGCCGATGCGGACAACCCCGCCAGCGCTGCTTTCACTGAGGAGCAGGTGAAGCTGTTTGACGCCGCCGTAACGCACATCCGGGAGGCGGGCTTTAGTCCATCATTCCTACATGTCGCCCAAACCGCCGGTAGTGCCAAGGTGCAGAGCCGGTACGCCAACGCCACCCGCTTGGGTATCGGTCTATACGGGATTAACCCGCTCGACGTAAGCGACCGGCACCATGCCGACTTCGCGGGACTGAAGCCCGTCCTGAAGCTAACCAGCACCATCGTGAAGGCATTTGAGATACAAAAAGGGGAGAAGGTGAGTTATAACGGGATCTTCACCGCGCCGGCGGCGATGCGCCTCGGAGTCCTGCCGATCGGCTATTACGAAGGGCTCCCTCGTGCCCTAAGCAACAAAGGGATGGTCTTCGGAGGGGACGTTCCTTTACCGATTCTCGGGCGTGTCTGTATGAACCATACGATGATCGATATCAGTACCTCCGGCCTGGGCACAGGGAGTGAGGTAACGGTAATCAGTAACGACGTGAACCATCCGAACTCGGTGGCGCAGCTTAGTTCCGAGCACGGGCTTTTCCCCTATGAGCTCCTGACCGGTATCTCCAGTAGCTTGCGACGCACCGTCGTTTAGACGCGAGATTGTCAACCGTAACCGTAGACTTTGAGACAAATCGGTCCCCGGTTCGAGTGGTACGGTAAAAGTCATCCGTCAGGGGACGAATATGGGTAATCTCGACAGGAGAGTTGAGAGCCACAGGTAGTCGTTCGGTGCTTCTACGAGAAGGTAAATTCGATAGTATTGGTTTTATGGCTCGGCCGTACCTCGACGGTAGCCCCGATCTCCAAGAGGTACGGCACGACTGTAGTCGGTTCACTGGTGCTGATCTCGTGCCGATCGCCCTCTCGCGGTTCAAAGTCAGCCGTATCACCCTTGCCCAGCCTCTCTGCCAGTCGTATCCCTACTTCAAGGAGCCGATCGCTCGGCGTGACGTGGCTCACCTTTGTGCTAGGCCCCACAGGTCCCTCTGGACAACGAAACTGTTGTTTGAACGTAACCGAACAATTCCTCTCGGGAGCGTAAAGTTCTGCCGCCTTGGTGGGCGCGAGACTACTCTCGTTCAGGTAGTGCCTGACGACGAACCCGTCTCTGCCTTCAAGTATCCTAGCAAGTCGGTCGGCCACGGGCTGCTTCTCGCCCTGCAGCCGTCGGCCACCTTGTTCTCTCTCCGCTCGGTTCGCGCGCCGCGCCGCCCTTCGCTGTCCTCGTGACATATCGTTCCTTCCTGATGCTCAATTAAGCTCATCAATGTAACAAAAAACCGAAGCGAATGCAAACAGTCGGAGACTAAAGGCTTTCCTCTTATGCCGCCCGTCGTCCGGCTACTTGGATCTCGGGATGTGACCACCGGCCGCTACTGAAGGTTACCTGGTGCGGGTGGCGGCCGTCTGAATGCCCTTGTCGGTCTTCGATATGGGCGACTCCGAGCGCTTCAAGTTGCCTCTCGAGCTGTCGCCGCTCCTGCGGGTTGGTTTTGCGTACAGCCTCTTCGATTACTTGCTCCACCAGGCCGGCGAGCTTGCTATCGGCTTCAAGCCTGATCAGAGCGAGGGAATGCCGGAATATTTCAGCCGTCTGCATGACTTTGTTAGAGGTATCTTCCTGTCGGGTCAGCCGTAACCATCCAAGGGACGCCGTGGCGATCGCTTCGATGCGTTCCGTTTGGGCAATCGTTATCGGCCATTCGGCGGCACCGAAAACCCGATGCGTGATGTTGTCAGGGCTAACCCCGAACATCAGCGTGCTATCGCTGGGGTCCGCTTCCGGATTAACGATTCCCAGCACCCCTTCGTGACCAAGACGCAGACCGTACCGGCCGGTTCGCAAAGCGACCAAGCCCGGCTCCCAGAGCAGTCCGATCGCATCTTCCCCGGCGACGTGTGCCCAGGGTAGCGAGTCCGCATGTAGTCGGCCATCTGCCTCCTTAGGTTATACGAGGTGCCACCTCGTGACGCTCCCAGTATACTGCCGGTATGCCTTTCTTCCGACGTCGCCGCCGACCACGCCGCACTCTAAGCACTGCCGAGGTCGCCCGTCGGGCGACGGCTCGGCCGTTGATTCTCGCTAAAGTAGCGTATTGGAGTACGTTGATGGCGATTCCGTATGGTCGGGTGGCCGTCCGTGACCAGCGTACCCGCTGGGGGAGCGCCTCTTCCTTAGGTAACCTAAATTTCAACTGGCGGATCGCCGAAATGCCGGAAGCGGTCTTCGACTACATCGTAATCCACGAATTGGCTCATCTGAAAGAACTGAATCATTCGCCGCGTTTTTGGGCGGTCGTCGCGGAATACTGCTCGGACTACCGGGCGCAGCGACGCTGGTTGCGGGAGTATTCGCGCCAGCGGCAGATGAGCCTGTCCTAGCTGCTCCAGGGAGATTCTCTTTCGGTGCCGAAGCCAGGCCTTGCCTTCGTGGAGGCCAGGCCCAGAATGTCGTTACCAAAAAGTTCGTCTGTACCGCCGCCGTCAACGCCGGTGACATCCTCGTCGTCGATACGGCCAACGCCGGTCAGGTAACGACCACGAACACGGCCAACAACACCAAGATCATCGGGGCAGCGCGGGGCACCGTCGCGGCCGGCGCGACCTGTGAAGTCGCTCTCTCCGGCGTCCTCCAGGTAAACATTCCTACCATGACCGCGGTGACCCTCGGTGACATGATTACCTCGACGACTACCGCCGGACTTGGTGCACCGAATGCCACCCCGGCGGTCGGGACGGTGATCGGTAAGGCGATCCAAGCGAAGAGCGCTGGCACCGGCAGTAGCGTCTGGGTGATTCTTCGCGAAAACTAGATCTCAACGAGGGCGACACCTTCTGAAGGCGTCGCCCTTCCAAGGCGTCGTCCTACAAAGGGGTCACCTCCTAGGCCGCCGTCTTTTCCTTGGCTTCCTTTGGAACCGCCGCGGACTGCTCGAGGCTTTTCTTGGCCTCGACGGCGAGTCCCGCGAAAACGTCCGGCTGACGGAAGGCGATATCGGCCAGGACCTTGCGGTTCAGCTCGTTGCCAGACACTTTCAAACCGTGCATGAACTGGGAGTAGGAGAGGCCGTGCTGACGCGCCGCGGCGTTGATGCGCTGAATCCACAAACCGCGGAAGTCCCGCTTGCGGTTCCGGCGGTCGCGGTAGGAGTAGGTCCAGGCCTTAAGAAGCGCTTCCCGAGCCTTCTTGATCGTCGTGGAGCGCAGTCCTTGGTAGCCTTTGGTCTGCCGCAGTACACGCTTGTGGCGCTTGTGGGCGGTCACCCCTCGTTTGACGCGAGCGCACATGGCTAGCGTTCTCCTAACAATCGTTTGGCGCGCCGCACATCGGCGGGCGCCAGGTCATCAAGGCCGTGCTTCTCGCGTTTGGCGGTCACCGACTTGTGTTCGAGGTTATGACTGACCATGGCGCGACGACGCTTCATCTTACCCCCGCCTGTCGTGGCTACGCGCTTAGCGGTTCCTTTATGTGTCTTGACTTTAGGCATGAGGTTGTCCGTTAGAAAATGTCTCAGTCGTCACGCGTATCGAGCAAAAGAAAAGTCGAGCCTGGGTGGAGAATCCACCGACGGTATGGGACAGGTACGGATTTTACGATAGCACAGGCGCCCTGGCCGGTCGAGTCGGCCACGACTAGTTGACGCGCTATACTGACCTTATGCATATCGGCGTCTTTTGTTCGGCTCACGCGCTCGGCCCGGAATATACCAAGCCCGTAGAGGACCTGGCCCGCCACGTGGGTGAACATGGCCACACGTTGGTGTGGGGCGGTTCCAATACCGGATTGATGCAGACCGTCGCGAGCGGCGTGCGCCAAGCCGGCGGGAAGCTCATCGGCATTACGATGGAGTACTACAAGGCGGATGTCTTCGCGGATGCTGAGGAGATGGTAATTGCCAAAGACCTCTTCGATCGCAAACGCCTTTTGATTGAACGCTCCGACGGCGTGGTGATCCTGGTCGGCGGCATCGGTACGCTCGACGAAGCGACCGATATCTTGGAGGTCAAGCGGGAAGGCGTCGATGTGCCGATTATTTTCCTCAATACGAATGGATTCTTCGATTCCTTGCGTCAACAGCTCAAGGTGATGGAGGACGGGGGATTCCTCGACCGGCCGATCGACGAGCTGATCGACTTCGCCGCCACCCCGCACGAAGCGCTCGACATCCTAGTGAAGAAGGCGAAGCTAGACGGCTAGCCAGGGTCGACCTAGGCGTCGGTATCCGTCTCTTCGGTCTTGATGTCAGGGTCTTTACGCGTCATTTTGTCGAGCGTGACGATCGCCGAAATCGAGCGGCCGGCGCGCGTCGGTTCGGCTTCCAGCTTCACCCCGTCTAACAGGTTCGCGAACTGCTTCACTCGCTCCTTGGCAGCGTTGGGGTTGGCGTTCTCACGACCCTTCATCATCAAATTGAAGCGGACCTTGTTGCCTTCCTCGAGGAATTTCTTGGCGCGTTCCAGACGGTAGAGCAGGTCGTGCTGCCCGATTTTCATCGAGAGGCGGATTTCTTTGACCTGTCCGGCCTTCGAGCGTTTCTGCTTGGTGACCTGCTTTTCCTGTTCGTACTTGAACTTGCCGAAGTCCATCACGCGTACCACCGGCGGTTCGGCGTTGGGCGCGATTTCTACCAGGTCAAGCTCTTTTTCCTGGGCAAGCGCCAGCGCTTCACGCAACGGAATCACGCCCAGCTGGTTATTCTGGTCGTCGATGGCGCGAACTGGATCGGCCGTGATGCGCGAGCCGAGACGGAACTGTGGGCGGGCTATGGTCGCGCTCCTGGGAGGTCGGTCATGGTTTCAGGGTAGAGCATCGGTCACGCTACTGCCAGACCTTGAATAGTTCATGGCCGAGTCGGTCGATTACGTCGGTCTGGTTGCCGAGGACAGTCAAGCCGGCCAGGATGGCGGCAAAGGCGAGGATCGTCACGCCCAGGCGCTTCAGGTCGCGCCGTACGGCCGGGTACTCGATTTTCGTCAGCTCCTCGTCGATGCCGTCTGGACCGCGGCTGGTTGCCGTCTGGAAGGTCACCGCGGCCGGTTTCGGCGGGGCAGCGACCGGGGTGGTCTGCGGCGGCTCCGGCTTGTGCTCTTCGGTGATTGCGGCGGCTTCGGTCGGTCGGGCTCTTACCCCACTGGTCTGACGCACCCGGCGGGAGAGCTTGGCTCGTTTCTTATGCTTTTTTTTGGCGCTCATCGCAAAAGCTCGTTTCGACTACATGCCACGGATTCCGGCTGCCCGGCTTTCAGCACTCGTTCGGGTGAATCTGCTACGACGGCCTCGTGCTTCAAGCCGCTCGCGCGGAAGCCCGCGTTATTCGTGAGGAAATGATTTTTTGCGATGAGCGCTGCCACGGGTACATGATACCACTCAAACCCGGCTCCTAGGCAGGATGACTAGTCTGAGAGTACACATAGCCTAAGGCGATCATCGGCATCCACGTACCTTGGATCAAGACTTTGAAGCTTGCCTGGTAATCACAAACAAGCTACCATAAAGCCATGATCGCGAAAGCCACCTCCGCCGCTGTCAACGGACTTGAGGTCATACCGGTGACCGTCGAGGTCGATATCTCCAATGGCCTGCCTGGCCTGACGATCGTCGGGTTGCCGGACAAGGCGGTCGACGAAAGTCGTGAAAGGGTCCGCTCGGCGATCAAAGCCTGCGGCGTGACCTTGCCGGCGCAACGGATCGTCGTCAACCTGGCGCCAGCCAGTATTCGCAAAGAGGGTCCGGCGTTCGACTTGCCGATCGCCGTGGCCGTATTGGCGGCGGCCGAACAGATACCGCCACCAGCTCCGGGCCTGTTGTTTGCGGGCGAATTATCGTTATCAGGAGAAATCAACGGCGTGCGCGGTGTCTTGGCGATGGCGGCGGCCGCGGCACGTTTCGGTATTACCGATGTGTGTGTCGCGACCGGTGTCGCCCCTGAGGCTTCGCTGGCCGGCACAGTCTCAGTGCGTCCGGCCGCCACGCTCCAAGCGGTGATTGATTATCTGCGGGATGAGCAACACTTGCCGGTTTTTGACCAACCGGTCGGCAGCACGAATGCGGCGGCGCCGGAAGTCGACTTTGCGGACGTCCGCGGCCAACCGCAGGCCAAGCGCGCTCTGGAACTTGCGGCCGCCGGCGGACACAATGTCCTTTTGACCGGTCCACCGGGGACCGGCAAGACACTGTTGTCAAAAGCGTTGGCGGGCATCCTGCCGATGATGACCCGGGCGGAGATGCTGGAAGTGACGACGATTTACAGCGTGGCCGGCGCCTTACCAGCCGATCAACCGCTGATTACGGAGCGGCCGTTCCGCAGCCCGCATCACTCGGTCTCGCTTCCGGCGATGGTCGGCGGTGGCAGCATCCCGCGGCCGGGCGACATCACCTTGGCCCATCGTGGCGTCTTGTATTTGGACGAGGTGCCGCAGTTTCCGCGGCACGTGCTGGAGGCGCTCCGCGGTCCCTTGGAAGACGGCCAGGTGCGTATTTCGCGGGCGCAGCAGACGGTCAACTTTCCTTCCCGGTGCATGTTGGTGGCCAGCGAGAATCCCTGCCCGTGCGGCCAGGCCAGCGATCCGCTCCAACGCTGCACCTGTTCTCCGATCACCATCGAGCGCTATCGGCAGCGCCTGTCGGGACCGATCCGCGACCGCTTCGACATGACCGTCGAGGTCCCTCGCCTGTCATACGAAACCCTGCAGGACCGAGCCGGTGAGTCGACGGCAGTGGTTCGGGAGCGCGTCGAGCAGGCCCGACGTTTTCAGTATGCCCGGTACGGGGAGGGGAAGGTGAACGCCGCGCTCACGCCTCGCGAAATCGAACGGCTGGAGGTGACGGAGGCAGCCGCGGCCTTATTGCGGGTGGCGGTCGATCGCTGGCATGTCTCGGTCCGCGGCTACCATCGCATCCTGAAGGTCGCTCGGACGATTGCCGACCTGGCGGGCGAGGAGACGGTGACGGAAACGGTCGTCGCCGAAGCGCTCCAACACCGGCAGGGGAGCGGCGTGCCGGCCTAGAACCCATTTTAAAAAAGCTCTACCGTTACCCGGCACCCCCACAGGTGTAAGCCCAGGGTGTATCACGTTCCGCCGCTATGCAGCACTACCGTCATACTCGGGCTTGACCCGAGTATCCCTCGCCCGGATAGACGGATCCATGCTGAAGTTTATGCTGAACAGGCTCAGTTCAGGAATAAAGGCGGACCCGGGTCATCGGGACATCAGACTGACACCATCAGCGCGAGTCGTGGAAGTTTAAGCTGGTTTTCCCTGGACCTTTGACTGTTCGATACGGCGTTGGTAGGCCTGCCAAGCTGCCTCACGATACTCTTTGGCCTTAGCAAGCGGTTTGGGGTCGTTAAAGATACCCCGGCCGACGATAACCACGTCGGCTCCCGCGGCAACGACCGCTTCGGGTGTGTTATAGGTTTGACCTAAGAGGTCGCCACCGTCGGCAAGTTGGACGCCCGGCGTCATGATCACCAGATTGGAGGATGCCTGGCCAGCGAGAACGGGCAACTTTTCGGCCTGTGCGCCGATGAAGCCGATCACGAAATCCGGGTACTGCTCTGCCAATTTTACGACCGTGGCCGTGTAGTCGTCGTTGATCAGGTTATCTTTCGTGCTCATTTGCGCCAGCAACAGGAGGGCACGCTCGTTAAGCAAATCGTGGTTGGCTACTTCGTCGCGTAGTCCTTCGATGATACTGGGGCCGGCGATGGCGTGGGCGTTGACGATGTCGGCCCACTCGATAATGTGGAAGATGCCTTTGGTGTACTGGTTACGCACCGTATTGCCGATATCGGCGAACTTCCGGTCCTCGAAGATCAAGAAGTCGTGGTCGCGGGCGATGTTGGAAAGCTCCGTGGTGTGGCGGCCACTGTAGTTCTCCAGCGTGTCGACGTGCGTCTTCAAAACGGCGATTTCCGGACCGATCGTTTCGGCGAGGGACAGGAAGCGATTGGGGTCGGTCACGTCCAGTGACAGGCACAGGTTGGTTTCCTTTTGCGACATCAAAGAATAAAGCCGCTTGGCAACGCCGTTGGTGGCGATTTCCGCGCGATCCGTGAAAGTCTGCTGCAATCGCCCGTCAGGCATCTCGTCTCCGCTCGATACAGGTATCTCGCTCACTTCGTTGGTGCGATGCGCGCTTTCCGGCTCCGTTCGACACAAGCATCTCAGTCGCTCCTCTTTTTCGGTACACGCCTCATTCGAAGCCCATCATCTTACCCCAGCCGGTCGGGTCGGCCGCCCACCGCAGGACTTTCTCATGCGATTTTGCCGTCAGCCTACCTTGTCGTTCGGCGACATCGACCAGGGTCTGCAAATCCGTCAGCGCGTGGCAAGGGACACCGGCTTTCTGGAGAGCTTGATTGGCATAATCCATACCGTAAGTATATATCGCAATCACCCCGAGTGGAGTAGAACCGGCGCGACGGAGGGCTCCGACGATTCCGGCGGCGCTGTCTCCGGCGGCCACGAGGTCCGTTACGACAACGGTCCGGGCGTCGAGGGGCAGAACCCCTTCGATTTGGTTCCGTTGACCGTACCGCTTGGAGCGCTCGTACACATAGACGAGGGGGACGTTGAACCGAGCCGAAACCCACGCTCCCCAGGGGATGCCGTCGGCCGCCTTGGCGGCGATGACGTCGAAGCGCCGGTAACGTGCCACCAGCAGCGCCTCCAAGGCCTGCGCGATTTCCTTTCGCTCGGCTGGCTTGGAGACGAGGATGGAACTGTCGATGAACATCGGCGAGAGGAGGCCGGAGTTAAAGCGGAACGGCTCGTCTGGCCGGAACGTCACCGCCCCCGCTTCGAGCAGGAGCTTCGCGATACCGGCCCCGCTGCGCTCGACCACTATTTCTTGACCGAATCCGGTCGGGTGTTGGCGAGGAATTCACGCGTCGTTTCGAACTCCTCGGCGGTGATGTATTCGATGTCGCGCAGATGGGCGAGAGCGTCGGTCAGGGTCATCACGGAGTGCAGCACGTATCCTTTTTCGGCCAAGCGCTCTTTCCCTCCTTGATCGCGGTCCAGGAGGATTACGACGTCTTTCACCGTGCAGCCGGCGGCTTCGAAGAGCTTGATCGCTTCGAGTTTCGACTCGCCGTCGGTCACCATGTCGTCGGCGACCACAATCGTTTCGCCGGCGTGGAATTCTCCTCCGATTTGCTTGTTAGTGCCGTAGCCCTTCAGCTCCTTCCGGGCATACATCCAAGGCTGCTCGAGTTCGAGGGAAATCGCCGAAGCGATCGGCAAGGCGGCATAGGCGACGCCGGCAATGCGGTCGTACGCGAGGTTTTCCAAGAGCTTCGCGTACTCCTTGGCGACCGACTTCATCACCGTGGGGTGGCTGACGAGAATCCGGAGGTCGATGTAAATCGGCGACTCGATACCGGACTTCAAGGTGAAGCTTCCGAACTTCAGTCCGCCGATCTTAAACAGGTCCTGGATTACCTGGTGCATGGGATCACTCATGAAAAACGCTCCACTATTATCTTATTAGCAATATCTTCCATCGTATCATCAAGTTTCTCAAGTCGGGCGTCGGGACCGTGTTTGAGAAGTGCTTTCCTGAGCAACCAATCGGCTAAGTGAGGATTCTTCGGCAAGAGCGAACCGTGCAGATAGGTACCGACGGCATTTCCGGCGACGCAGCCTTCGGTGCCGTCTTCGCCGTTGTTGCCGAAACCGGTACGGGCCTGGGCGAGCGCTTGAGCGCCTTCGTCCAGCCGGGTCAGGCCGGAGTGATTCTCGAATCCGACTAGCGGTTGCCGGCCGAGCTCCGGCAAGGCTGGTGCGGCGACGACGTTGCCGATCAGCCGCCGGGATCCGGCTTCGGTGTAGGCCGGGAAGACACCGAGGCCGGCGAGCCGTTCCGGCGTCTCAGCGGAATTTTCCGCCGCGCGAACGGCCGGTTGGTAGTACCGGCCGAGCAATTGATAGCCGCCGCAGACAGCCAGGAGTGCCGCACCGGCGGCCAGCGCCGCTTTCAGGTCGTCAGCGCGCGCTTGCAGGTCTCGCGCCACCGGTCCCTGTTGCTGGTCTTGGCCGCCTCCGAAGAAGAACAGGTCGTGGTTGCTGACGTCGGTCTTCGCGCCAGCCTCAACCTCATCGACGACCAGGGTGATACCGCGCCATTCGGCGCGCCGCGCGAGCGACATGATGTTGCCGCGATCACCGTAGATGTTCATGCGGCGAGGGTAGAGGTGGGCGAGTCGTAGCTTCATCGGAGGTAGTGGCGGACGAAACCGCGATCCTTCATCGTGCGTCGTATGTCCAGCATCGCCGTATAGGTCGGTAAGACGTAAAGAGTCCCGCCATCGGGGACGGCCGCGAGGGCTTCGTCGAGGCCAGCCTCCAGCGAATCGTAGCGGGTAATCTCACGCTCCGGCCACCCGGCGTACTTCAGACGTACCGCCATATCGGCGCCTCGGGTACCGGTTACCGAGATGCGGTCCGCTTGCTCCCTCAGTCCTTCGAAGTCGGCGTCCCACAGCCAGGAGACGTCGGTGCCGTCGGCGAAATTATCGTTGATACCGATCAATACGTGCTTCCGTTCGGGCTCCAGCGCCAAGGTGTCGATGATTTCGTTGGCGCCAGTGGGATTCTTGATCAAATAGAGCGCGACGTGTTTCTCGCCGACTTTTATTTGCTCGACCCGGCCGAAAGCGGCCACGGTCGATTCGAGGGCTTTCGCGATGCTTTCGGTCTGAAACGGCAGGCTTAGCCCGACGCTGGCGGCGGCCAGGGCGTTGTAGACGTTATAGAGGCCGGGGATGGCCAGGTGCACCTGCAGCTCTTTGCCATTCGCCGTGATGGTCGTCTGGCTACCGGTAGTGCCATCGAGTTTCACTTTGGTCGCGGCCACGTCGGGAGTCGGCCGGACGATATCGCCGTCGGCGCTGACGTAGTGGCCGAGGTGTCCGACGTAGACGGCATCGTAGCTCAGGAGCTCCCCGCTTTCTGCGCTGGCCAGTACGTCGGCGGCGTGCGGCAGGTCCGGCTTGGCGACGGTGGTGTCTTCGATGCCGTAGTAGCGGACGTTTGCTTTCAAGCCGCGGCCGAGGCTCGCTACCAAAGGGTCGTCGGCGTTCAGGATCGCGGTCGCTTGGCTGCCCAGGTGGGCGAGGCCTTCGGCGACGAACTCGGCCGTCTTCAGCAGTTCGCCGTAGCGGTCGAGTTGGTCACGGAAGAGGTTGGTGACGATCACCAGGTCCGGTCGGAGGGCGGCGCAGGCGGCCGGCATCGTCGCCTCATCCACTTCGAAAAGACCCCACGGCTGGGCGTGGCCGGCGGGGAAACGCGCGATCAGACTCGAGGCGATGCCGCGCACTAAATTTGAGCCCGACTGGTTATGAACGTAGGCTTGCCGGTTCTCCTCGAGGATGCGACCGATGAAGCGGGCGGTCGTCGTCTTGCCGTTGGTTCCCGTGACGATAATCACTTGGCCGAGCTTCTGGCGCTGCGCCTCGATCAAACGCGGCTGGATCTTCAGGCCGACCAACCCCGGGAGGCTGGTGGCGCTGCGCCGCAGGCTGCGGCTCGCCAGCGTACTCAGGCGACCCGCCAGGATGGCCAGCGCCGTGCGGGGTCCGTTCACCGCGCCGCCCTCTGGAGGCGCTCCATCAACCAGTCCGAGACAGTCGCTTCGGCCTCGTCCTCATCGGCCGCCCAGCGGATACCCGGATATTTCTTGAACCAGGTCAACTGCCGTTTGGCGAAGCCCCAAAGGTCCTGCTGGCAGATTTCCAGCAACTCGTCCGGCGACTCAATTTCACCCTTCAGAAACTCCGCGACGCGGCGGTACTCCAGGCCAAATGACTCGAGCTGTTCGTAGGAGACGCCGGCAGCATGCAGTTTCTGGACCTCTTCCACCAAACCATGCCGGTGGCGCCACTTCACCTGGGCCTGGATGCGCTGCCTAAGCTCGGCTGATGGCCGGTTGATGCCCACTAAGAAGGTGTCGAACCGGGAGGGTCCGCCCTTTTTCAACTCAGAGAAAGGGCGGCCGGCCGTCTCCGAGACCTCGATCGCTCGGGCCAGACGCCGCGGATTATGTTGGTCGATCGTCTCAAAGCCGACCGGATCGGCCGCCTGCAGGCGCTCCTGCAGCTCTTTCAGTGATAGTAGCGCGAGCTCAGCTCGTAATTCCGGCTGCGGTGGGATGGCCGGTATCTGCAGGTTTTCGATGACCGCCTCCACATAAAGCCCAGTACCGCCGACCAAGAACGGCAGGCGACCGCGCTGGAGGATATCTTCGATCGCTGAAAAGGCCGCTCGCTGGAATTCCGCCAGCGTGAACGTGTCGGTGGGGTCCGCCAGGTCGAGCAAGTGATGCGGCACGCGGGCTTGGTCGGCCGGAGTCGGCTTATTCGTACCGACATCCATCCCGCGGTAGACTTGCCGGGAATCAGCGGAGACGATTTCACCATGGAATTCCTCGGCCAGTTCGAGCGCGACCTCGCTTTTGCCGGAGGCCGTCGGACCGACGATCGTTACCAGCGGCGGCTTTTCATTCATATAGACCAAGTATATCCTCGAATCTGCTACAAACCCTCATTCCGGTCCGTTCGAGTAGGCCGTATCTCCGCAGAGGCAGCAAGGGGCGCCGGACGGAAGCAGGTCTGGATGATTCTCCAGGGCTTCCGTCCGGCGCGTTGCCTGAGTTTCGTGCACGAGGACTCCTAGCGGTGTGATGGGGTATAAACTTCTTCCAGGGTGATCTGAGCCGCGCCGTAGGTGAACATCTGGCGGCGCCGCTTGCCGAGAAACATTCCCCAGAGGGGCTTGTCGGGAGTGAGGATGACGTTAGCCTGGAAGGCCTTTGCCAGCTCATCCTGCTCATCGGGGATGCTTTCAGTCTTCGCTGCCGTATCGACCGCATTGTCAACGGATTCGTCGCTTCCAAGCGCGAAGCCGATTACGGCGGTGCGGGTTTGCTTCGCGAAGCCCTCCCGGCGAACGGTGTACTTCACCACCGTTCCGGGTACGACTAGTGGTTCGGCCTCGGCCGTTACGTCGGCAGTTACCATGATGGCCATTACTTCACCTCCTTTCCGGAGGGTCGGAGGATAGCGTCCTTTGCGTGCACGTAAAGGAACAGGAAGCACATTGAATCAAAAAACCCTCGCCGGGGCAAGGGCGGAACTTCCAGACGCGACGGCTACAAGGTGCGTTCGGCGACCTGCCGGGCTAACTGCTTGGCTAGGGCCGACACCGTCTTTGCCCCGGTATCACCTTTTCCATACGTGCGCACCGCTACCTTGCCCGCCTGCTCTTCCTGGTCACCGACTACCAGCATCACCGGTACTTTCTGCATTTCGGACTCACGGATTTTCTTACCGATCGACTCCGGCCGTTCGTCGGTTTCGACGCGCAAACCGACCTCTCGCAAGTGGTCCGCGACTCTGCCGGCGTACTCGTTGTGCCGGTCGGCGATCGGTAAGACCCGCACCTGGACCGGCGCGAGCCAGAGCGGGAAGGCGCCGGCAAAATGCTCGATCAACACGGAGAGGAAGCGGTCGATCGACCCCATGATCGCGGCATGGATCATCAAGATGCGTTCTTCTTCGCCTTTCTCGTTGGTACAGGTCAAATCGAACCCTTCCGGCTGGTTGAAGTCGAGTTGGATCGTCGCCACTTGCCACTCCCGGCCGAGCGCGTCCTTGCTCATGAAGTCGAGCTTCGGACCATAAAAGGCTGCCTCGCCGGGGCCATCGACGTACCCCTTGCCGACTTTCGCCTCGATTACTTTCTTGAGCTGGGACTCGGCCTTTTTCCAGGCGGCTTCGCTGCCGGAGTAGGCGTCCATCGCGGCGGAATCATGGCGCGAGAAACGAAGCTCCAGCGGGAAGTCGAGGGCACCGTAGAAACGATCGACGATATCCCAAATCTTCAAGATCTCCGCTTCGATCTGGTCGCTTCTGGCGAAGACGTGAGCGTCGTCCTGAGTGAAGGCCCGGACGCGCGAGAGCCCGGACAGTTCGCCGGACTGTTCGTCACGGTAGACAGTGGCTGTCTCGCGGTACCGAAGCGGCAGGTCGCGGTACGATCGCGGTCGACTCGCGTAAATCTGGGTGTGGTGCGGACAATTCATCGGCTTCATCGAGAACTCGTGTCCTTCCCGCGTTTTGATCCGGAAGAGCTCATCGGCAAACTTCTCCCAGTGGCCACTTTTTTCATAAAGTTCTTTCTTGGTGATGTGCGGACTAGAGACCGCCTGATACCCGTAGGCATCTCGCATTTCCTGCACATAGCGGTCGAGCTCACTGCGCAGCACCGTTCCCTTGGGTGTCCAAAGCGGCAAGCCGGCGCCGACCAGGTCGGAGAAGGTGAAAAGATCGAGCTCCTGGCCCAGTTTGCGGTGATCGCGCTTCTTCGCCTCTTCTCGCTGCTTGAGGTGCTGGTCCAGCTCTTCTTGAGTGGCGAAGGCGACGCCGTAAATGCGTTGCAACATCGGCTTCTTTTCGTCGCCACGCCAGTAGGCTCCGGCGATCGTCGTCAGTTTGAAGGCCCCGATTTGGTTCGTGTTGGTCACGTGACCGCCGCGGCAGAGATCCACGAAGGTTTCACCGGTGCGGTAAAACGTCAGCTTCTGGCCTTCCGAGGCGAACTCTTCGGCGAGCTCCACCTTGTAGGGTTGGCCGGCTTTTTTCAGCGCGTCGATCGCCTCTTTCGGTTTGACCTCTTCACCCTCGAACGACAGGTTTCGCTTGATGAGGTGTCTCATCTTTTTTTCGAGAATCGGCAAATCTTCCGGAATCAGCGTCCGCGGCAGCTCGAAGTCGTAGTAAAAACCATCATCGGTGGCCGGCCCGATGCCGAGTTTGGCTTCGGGTAACATCTCGAGCACCGCCATCGCCAAGACGTGCGCCAGGGAGTGGCGTTGGGCGGCAAGGTCGACCGGTTTTTTGGCCGCGGACTTTTTTGGTTTTTCAGCCATGCTTACAGTATAGGGGGTGACGGTTGGTTGTCGATTGTCTTGACGAGTGCGCTCTGTCTCACTAGGATGACCAGTCATGCCTGAAGCACCACCAGAACGAGCCCCCGAAGACCAACACGACGAGCTTTTGAGCCAGATTGAGGAGGATGCCTTGGAGATGGTACCACCTGATCAGGGGAGAAAGGTCTGGTCACATACGGCGGCACGCCGACAGGTACTCATCGCCGTGTCCGGCTCCACGATCGACTTGACGTACAGGGTGTTCGATGAGGAGTTGCTGAAAGCGACGGAAGTGGTTAACCTGACGCTTTCTAAGGGATTACCGAACCTAAACCGCGTCGTCAACCGCGACGTATCCATCACGGCCCTGGAAGGCATTGCCGAAACCCTGAGGACCCCACCGACTACGAGCGGTTCCGAAGGAGTTTAGACGTACTGATATCGGTAACCGGCGAGCGGCGCAGCCGGACGATGGCGATGTCGAAGCCGGCGGCGCGGAGCGTCTGAGTGAGCGCTGCCCCGTCGAATGCCTGATCGTAGCCGAGCGCGATGAGGTCGGGCTGCGCCTCGCGTATCGTACCGATCAGGTCATAGGGTTCCCGGCCGAGCAGCACCGCGTCGACGCCTTCGATTTGAGACACGTGCGCGGCACGCTCGATAGCCGGGTTCTTAGGTACTCGTTTCCGGCGGGTCGCCTCGGCATCGGAGGTAACGACGACCGTCAGATGATCGCCGAGTTTCTTCGCTTGGGCCAAATAGAAACGATGGCCGTCGTGAAAGAGGTCGAAAATGCCGCTGGCGAGGACTCGTTTCATCTGCCGCCCTATCCTACACTGAAAGCGATGACCTACACCGAACAGACCCAAGAATGCCCACAGTGCGGGCAAGAGATGGGAGCGATGCCGGGGTCGCGCGATGCTACCTGCGACAACGGCGACCATAAGGACCGTGCTGCGAAACTGAATACCATCTCGAAGGTAGGCGGTATGTGGCAATTGCTTATGCCTTGGCAGAAGCCTACGCGTCTCATACCGCCTAACGGTACATATGGTCGCAGGTCACCAAAAGTCGGGGAGCGTTAAAACGCCCCGCGCTAAGCGGGGTGCTCACCTCGTTTCGACCGGTACTTCCCCGGTCTCATCAGCTGCGTTCGCAGTACAAGGCAGGACGAAGTAAGGTCTTATAGTAAGCCTGGTCAGTACGGGTTGTCAAGGCAAAGCAAAAAATGGGCTCAGTGAACTAATCTGGAACAACGGTTGCCTGCAAGAACGTCAGGGGACAGGTGAATAGGCCAGGGTAATTGTACCGCCCTTCCCACTCCACTAAG
>JAABUR0100004998.1_pt1 | contig 17205 bp, 18 predicted proteins | sample 5560091 | NCBI WGS metagenome assembly JAABUR01 (sample SAMN10711879, study PRJNA513375) | rock metagenome | isolation source: Antarctica rocks | place: Antarctica: Victoria Land, University Valley sud | reverse complement strand
CTCGCGCTCGTCAACGCGGGCATGGGACTCCCGCCCGTGATCGTCGGCCTCGTCGTCGCGCTGCTGCTGTTCCGCGGCGCACCGCTCGGCGGGCTCAACCTGCTCTACACGCTCAACGGCGTGATCCTCGCCCAGACCGTACTCGCGTTCCCGATCGTCGCGGCGCTGACCGCCTCCGCAGTGCAGTCGCTGCCCGCCGGCCTGCTCGACCAGGCGCGGGCCTTCGGAGCGTCGCGCACCGCGGTCGCCGCGCTCGCCCTGCGCGAGGCGCGCGTCGGCGTGCTGGCCGCCACCATCGCGGCGGCCGGCTCCGCCTTTGCCGAGGTGGGTGCCGTCGTGCTCGTCGGCGGCAACATCGAGGGCCAGACCCAGACGCTGGCCAGCTCGGTCCTCGTCCGGGTCTCGGCCGGCGAGTACGGCACCGCGATCGCCCTCGGCATCCTCCTGCTCGGCCTCGTGCTCCTGCTCGCCGCCGCGCTCACGGTGCTCCAACAGCGGCAGCCGAGAACCGTGCTCGGCCGCCCCTCATGAGCGAGCCCGTGCTCGAAGCGCGCGGCCTCTCGGCCGCGCGGGCCGGAACGCCCGTCGTCCACGACGTCGACCTCACGCTGCGCCGCGGCGAGGTCCTCGCCGTGCTCGGGCCCAACGGCGCCGGCAAGTCGACGCTCCTGGCAGCGCTCGCCGGCCTCATACCGCCGGCGGCCGGCACCGTCGTGCGCCACGGCCGCGTCGCGGCCGCGCTGCAGGCCCCGGCGCTCGCCAGCCGCTCGGCGCGCGCCAACGTCGAGGCCGCGCTGGCGTGGTGGGGCGTCCCGCGTCACGCACGACGCGAGCGGGCGCTCGCGGCACTGCAGTCGACGGGCGCGTCGCACCTGGGAGACCGACCCGCCGGCGGCCTGTCGGGCGGCGAGGCGCGCCGCGTCCACCTGGCCCGCGCCATCGCCCTGGAGCCCGACGTCCTGCTGCTGGACGAGCCCTTCGCGGGGCTCGACGCCCCGACGCGCGCAGACCTGCTCGACGACGCCACCACGGCGCTCACCGACCCTGGCCGCGCCACGGTCGTCGTGGTCCACGACCGCGCCGAGGGCTGGGCGCTCGCCGACCGGATCCTCGTGCTGCTGGACGGCCGTCCGGCCGCCCACGGCCCGGTCCGCGACGTGCTCGGCGCGCCGCCGACCCCCGCGGTGGCCGCCTTCGTCGGCTTCAGCGGCAAGCTCCACCAGCCGGACGGCACGCTCCGCATGCTCAAACCGGGGCACGTGACCCTCGACCCGGCAGGCGAGATCGCCGCCACGGTCACGCGGCGCGTCCCCGTCGAGGACGGGGTCCGGCTCGAGCTCACGCTGCCGAACGGGCGCGCGCATGCGTACGCGCCGCTGCCCGGGCCGCGACCGGGCGACACCGTCCGTCTCCGGCTCGCAGCCGGCATCACGTACGGGTCGGACCACGCCTCGGGAGCCGGCTAGAGTTCGAGCTTGAGTCCCCTGCGCCGCTCGGGCGTCCGGACGTTTCAGCCGTCTCGAGGGCGAGGCCAAGCGCCGCCCTCACCAGGCCGACTGCTTGTCTACGGAGCCGTCGTCCGTCAGAACGAGGAATCCCTGCTCTGTCAGGGTGTCCGGCGCCGGCCGCTCGATGGTGGGAGCAGGATTCGAACCTGCGAAGGCTGAGCCAACGGGTTTACAGCCCGTCCCCTTTGACCGCTCGGGAATCCCACCGGGAACGCGCCGAGTGTAGCGGCGACCCGGGGCCCGGTTCAAAGCCCGGATCAGCCCGCGTCGCGCAGCCGCTGCGCCTCGGGCAACGACTCGAGCTTCTTGAGCGTGTGGTTCTCGATCTGGCGGATCCGCTCACGCGTCACGTTGAATGCGCGGCCGACCTCCTCCAGCGTGAACGGGCGCGCGCCGGTCAGGCCGAAGCGCATCTCGATCACCTCGCGCTCGCGCTGCGGCAGCGCGTCGAGCGCCTTGCGGACGTTCTCGCGTCGCAGGGTCTCGGCGGCCTGCTCGAACGGCGAGACGGCGCCCTCGTCCTCGACGAAGTCGCCCAGCTCCGACTCCTCTTCCTCGCCGATCGGCTTCTCGAGCGACACGGGCTGCTGCGCCATCCGCTGGATGTCGCGCACCTCGCGCACGGTGCACTCGAGCTCGGCGGCGATCTCGTCCGGGCTCGGCTCGCGGCCGAGCGACTGCACGAGCTGGCGCTCGACGTGCACGACCTTGTTGAGCTTCTCGACCATGTGGACCGGGATGCGGATCGTCCGCCCCTTGTCCGCGATCGCCCGGGTGACGGCCTGGCGGATCCACCAGGTCGCGTAGGTGGAGAACTTGTACCCGCGGCGGTAGTCGAACTTCTCCACCGCGCGGATGAGGCCGAGCGAGCCCTCCTGGATCAGGTCCAGGAACGACAGGCCGCGACCGAGGTACCCCTTCGCGATCGAGACGACGAGGCGCAGGTTGGCCTCGACCATCTGCTGCTTGGCGTACAGGTCGCCGCGCTCGATCCGCTTCGCGAGCGCCACCTCGCGGTCCGCGGTGAGCAGCTGCACGCGCCCGATCGAGCGCAGGTACAGCCGCAAGGAGTCCAGGCTCGGTTCGACCGTGAGATCGAGCTCTGACTTGCGCGGCGCGTCGGGCTTGTCCCCGACGGTCTCGCGCCGCTCGAAGCGGCCGGCCTCGCTGACCGCCGGGCGGCCATCCTCTCCGACCACGTCGATGCCCTGGTCAACGAGATAGCCATGGAGCTCTGCGACCTGCTCCTTGGTGACCTCGACCTCCTCGAGCGAGGAGGCGATCTGCGCGAAGGTCAGGAATCCTCGATCCTGCCCCTCGGCGATCAGCGGACGCAGCTCTTCGATCTCGACGATGGAGACCTCCTCCGCCAGCATGACTTCCGCTTTGGTGCCCAACGCCTCGATCCTTGAGCCGAAACCAGCCGACCCCTCCGGGGACGGCCCCACCTCCTGCTTCCTCCTCGTGACTTGTAGCACAAGACGAGGCGCACGGAAGTGGCCGAATGGGTGAAATTCCTGCCCCCTATGGGGCCTGTACGGCGACCGACTATCGTCCCGGACATGGCCGTATCGCTCGACGACGTCCAGAGCCAGGTCCCCACGCTGCACATCTCGCTCTCGCGCGTAGGGGTGACCAACGTGGAGAAGGTCATCCGGATCAACGCCGGAGGGACGGACACGCTGTACTCCGCCAAGCTGGACTGCTTCGTCGACCTGGGGCCGCGTCAGAAGGGCGCGCACATGTCCCGTTTCGAGGAGGTCGTCAACGACGCGATCGGCGAGGTGATCCTCGGCGAGAGCGCGTTCCGCGCGGAGACGCTGGCCCAGCACATCGCCGAGAAGGTGCGCGACCGCCAGGACGCGCGGCGCGCCGAGGTGCACCTGGAGGCGCGCTACCCCGAGCACAAGCCGGCCCCGCACAGCGGGATCCTGACCCAGGAGATCTACACGCTGCACGGCGTCGCCCTGGCCAGTGCGGCGGGCACGCGGCGCCTGAGCGGCGTGACCGCGCAGGGAATGACGGCCTGCCCGTGCGCGCAGACGCTGGTGCAGGCCAGCTCGCGGGAGCGGCTGCTGGCCGAGGGGTTCGGCGAGGACGAGATCGCGAAGATCTTCGCCGCCGTGCCCGTCGCGACGCACAACCAGCGCGGCCTGGGCACGCTCTTCGTGGGCTGCCCCGAGGGGTGCGACACCGACATCGACGCCCGCCGCCTGCTCGCGATCGCGGAGAACTCGATGTCGTCGGAGATCTACGAGCTGATGAAGCGCTCCGACGAGGGCGCTGTCGTGGAGAAGGCCCACCGGCGCCCGCGCTTCGTCGAGGACTGCGTGCGCGAGATGATCCGCGGCGTCGTCGAGGAGCTGCCCGAGCTGCGCGACGACGCGTTCGTCTCCGCGCGCCAGGAGAACCTGGAGACGATCCACCAGCACAACGTCACCGCCGACCGCTACGGGCTGCTGGGCGAGCTGCGCCACGAGCTCGCGTCGGGCGAGCACTCCGCGCGCCACGTCTCGATGCGCGACTGGCTCGACGGCGGCGCCTGAGCGCCGTTCACGGCCTGGGCGCGGCGGTCGCGCCGGCGCTGGCCACCACGACCATGCCGATCGCGGCCAGCTCACGCGCGCCGAGGTCCTGCCCGAGCACGGCGAACCCGGCCAGCGCGGCGACCGCCGGCTCCAGCGACATGAGCACGCCGAACACCGACTCGGGCAGCCGGCGCAGCGCCTCCAGCTCCAGCGAGTAGGGGAGCACCGAGGAGGCGAGGGCGACGACCAGGGCGGCGCCCAGCAGGTCGGGATGCGTGAGCGCGGTCCCGCCCTGGACGAGCCCGGCCGGCAGCACGATCAGGGCGCCGACGGCCATCGCGATCGCCAGCCCGCTGCCGCCGGGGAACACCGCGCCGGTGCGCTTGCTGAGGTAGATGTAGGCCATCCAGCAGCCCGCGGCGGTCAGCGCGAAGAGCACACCGAGGCCGTCGATCGAGCCGCCGCCGGGATCGGCCAGCAGGAGGATGCCCGCGACGGCGAGCACGATCCAGGCGCCGTCGAGCGGGCGGCGCGAGCCGATCACGGCGACCAGCAGCGGCCCGGCGAACTCGATCGTGACCGCGACGCCGAGCGGAATCCGATCGATCGACTCGTAGATCGACCAGTTCATCAGCCCGAGCGCGACGCCGAACGCGCCGGCCACGCGCAGGTCCGCGAGATGCGACGGGATCCGCGGCCGCCAGATCGCCCACAGCACGACCGTCGCGAACGCGAGCCGGAGGAACGCCGCGCCGCCGGGGCCGAGCTCGTCGAACAGCGTGATCGCGAACGCCGCGCCCACCTGCAGCGAGCCCGCCGCGGCGAGCACCATGCCCACCGCGACGGGCCGCTCCCGGCTCACCTGCGGCCCGTCACGCCGGTCATGGCTGGCAATGTACGCAGCCGGAACCGGCCACGCCGGGTTTACGTCGGATTGAACCGTCGCTGGGATGGTTGCCATCGCCGTGACCCGCGTCGCCATCATCGATCCTCAGCCTGCGGTGCGCGCCGGCCTTTCGATGCTGTTGCGGGGCGAGCCCGGGCTGGTGCCGGTCGGCACCGCCGCGGGCGTCACCGACGCCCAGGAGATGCTCGCCCGCGAGCGACCTGACGTCGTGCTGCTCGAGCACCACCTGCGCGACGGCGACGGGATCGGGCTGTGCCGCCGGCTCAAGGCCGCGGGCGCGCCGACGCGCGTCGTCCTGTACACCGCGCTGCCCGCGGACGGGGTCGTGCTGCTCGCGCGCGTGGCCGGCGCCGACGGGATCGTCGACAAGGCGGCCCCGGTCGCCGAGCTCTTCGAGGCCATCCGCCTCGTCGCGCGCGGCGACACGGCGCTGCCGCCGCTGACCCGCGCCCAGCTCGACGCGGCCGCGCACCGCGTGGAGCCCGACGACCTGGCGCTGCTGGCCATGCTCGTCGACCGCACCTCGCTCGCGGACGTGGCCGCGACGCTGCACATGGATCGCAACGGCGTGGCGAAGCGGACCGAGCGCGTGCTCGGCCGCCTGCAGCGCGTCGCGCCACGTGCGGCCGCCTAGCTCGTCCACCTGCTATCCATCTCGCCATGCCCCTGGTCCCCATGGTGATCGAGCGCACGGCGCGCGGCGAGCGCGAGTTCGACATCTACTCGCGCCTGCTCAACGAGCGCATCATCTTCCTCGGCTCGCCGATCGACGACACGATCGCGAACCTCGTCGTCGCGCAGCTCCTGCACCTGGAGTCCCAGGACCCGGACAAGGACATCTCGATCTACATCAACTCGCCGGGCGGCTCGATCTACGCCGGCCTGGCGGTGTACGACACGATGCAGTTCATCAAGCCGGACGTGTCCACGATCTGCGTCGGGATCGCGATGTCGATGGGCTCGCTGCTGCTGACCGGCGGCGCGCCCGGCAAGCGCATGGCGCTGCCCAACTCGCGCCAGCTCATCCACCAGCCGTCCTCCGGCTTCGAGGGCCAGTCGACCGACATCGAGATCCACGCCCGCGAGGTCCTCAAGACGCGCAAGCGGATCGACGAGATCTACGCCAAGCACACCGGGCAGCCCGAGGAGCGCGTGCACGAGGACATGGAGCGCGACCGCTTCTTCAAGGCCGACCAGGCCGTCGAGTACGGCCTGATCGACCGGGTGCTCGAGTCCCACTGAGCGCCTGCGCCGCGGCGACCTGCTGCGGCAGCCGGCGGCCGTTCTCGTAGCCCTGTGGGGGGAGAACGACATGCTCGTCTCGGGCGAACGCGCGGCGGCGGATCGTGTTCCAGGACACGCGGCATGCGCCGATGCTCGAGCGCTTCTCGCGGTTCAACGCGCTCCTGCGGGAGTTCCTCGCGGGGGATCCCGAGCCGGAGTCGAAGATCGCGGGGCTGCCGGGGCGGTTTGCCGGGTGGCCGCGCGGCCGGGTCGCGACGGGCTAGGGCGTCGTCCGCAGCGCCCGCTGCCGGGCACGGGCGGGCGGCCCGGCCGGCGCCGGCGCCGACGCGATCGTCAGCACGCCGGGCGCCAGCGGGTCGGTGCGGCGGCCGAGCACCCGCTCGAGCGCCGCGAACGCCTCGCGGTCGAGCCGCCCCGGGACCTCCAAGGCCACGATGTGGAGCGCCTTCTCGACCGGCAGCGGGCCGCGGTAGGGCCGGTCCGCGGTCAGCGCCTCGTAGACGTCGGCGACCGCGAGCACGCGCATCGGCATGTCGAGGTCGTCGCCGCCGAGGCCGCGCGGGTAGCCGGTCCCGTCGATGCGCTCGTGGTGGTTGGCGGCGAGCGCGGCGAGCGCGGCGAAGCAGGGAGCGCGCTGCAGGATCTCCAGCGAATGGACGGGATGCTCCTTGACCAGCGCGTACTCGGCAGCGGTCAGCTTGCCGGGCTTGTCGAGGATCAGGTTCGAGATGGCCAGCTTGCCGACGTCGTGCAGCAGCCCGGCGCGGCGCAGGTCGCGGCGCGTGACGGCGTCGAAGCCCAGCGCGTCCCCGATGGCGACCGCGATCTCCGCGACCCGCTCGGAGTGGCGCGCGGTGAACGGCGACTTTGCGTCGATCACGCGGGCGAACGCCTCGGCGATGCGATCGAGGCGGACGTCGTCGGCGACCATCAGCAGGTCGGCGGGCTCCCAGCCGGAGACGTCCGGGCGCTCGAGCGTCGTCCAGAACGCGGCGTCGCGGCAGACGGCGAGCAGCGCGTCGACCAGGGCCGGGTCGAACCAGCGCCCACGCCGTCGCTTGGCGACCGCGCGCGCGGCCTTGATGCCGCCGGCCGCGTAGAAGACCTCCGCGGTCTGCGCGAGGCAGAGGACGCGCGCGAGCAGCGGGATCTCCTCGCCCGCGAGCCCGTCGGGCATTCCACGGCCGTCCCAGTGCTCGTCGAGGCTGCGGATGGCGCACGCGGTCTCCTCCGTGAGGTAGAGCATGCGCGCGATCTCCGCGCCGCGGTCGCAGCGCGTCTCGATGAACTTCCGCGCCAGGTCGCCCTCGCCCTTGATCGCACGCAGCTGTGCGAAGCGGTCGGCGAGCGAGCCGCTCGGGGCGACCGTCCGCAGCAACCAGACGAAGGTGTGCAGGGGGCGTGACCAGTCGATCAGCGTCGACGTGCGCTTGGCGTGCTGGTCGTCCGCGCCGAACAGCGCGGCCATCCGCTCGGCGTTGGCCGAGCAGCCGGCGTCCTTGAGCAGCAGCGCGTAGAAGAGGTCCGAGCGCGCCCGCGCGGGGAGCTGCAGCTCCTCGGCGATCCGCATGCCGATCATGCAGGAGCGGACGGCGTGCCCCGCCGGCTGGCCCTCCGTGATGTCGAGCGCGTAGGAGAGGGCGCCGATGACGCCGGAGAGCGTGACGTCTTGTGGCACACCAGGGTCATCGAACGGAACAAGCCCGTACTTGATCGCGGTCGGCGGATGTATCACGCGACCACCCGGGCGCGCGATGTCGCATCTGGACGAATGATCCTGCGGCGGGGGTTCAGATTCGCATCGCGAGCGACGATAGTTCGATGGATGGACGGAGGAGCGATCAAGGCGGCGGCCGCCGCGTCGGCGGCGTCGTACCGCTCGTTCGCCGACGCCACCCGCTCGGTGCTCGACCTGCTCGAGCGCCTGATGCCGAGCTGCGCCCTGTACCTCTCGCACCTGGACCGCGCACATGACGTGCACCGGATCGTCGACACGCGCGGCGGCACGTCGCTCGGGCTGCGCTCCAACCTCGCCACGCCGCTCGGCGAGTCCTTCGACATCGCGATGGCCGAGGAGCGCGCGCCGCGCCTGTGCAACGACGTGAGCGCCGACTCCGTCTACGCCGAGGTCGGCCTGCAGCGCCGCGCGGGCGCGGGCTCCTACCTCGGCGTGCCGCTCGAGCTGTCCGACGGCGCCCGCGTCGGCGCGCTGTGCGCGCTGTCCGAGCAGGCCGCCCGCTTCCGGCCCGACGACGAGCAGCTCTTCACGATGCTCGCCCGCGTGCTCGCCTACGAGCTCGAGCGCGAGTCCAACGAGCGCGACGTGCGCCGGCTCAACGACTCCCTGCGCGACCACGCCCGCGGCATGGGCGCCGTCGGGCGCGTCGTCCGGGTGCTCGCCGGCGGCGAGGACGGCCGCCGCGCGGTCTGCCGCGCCGCGTGCGAGATGGCGGACGCGCCGGTCGCGTTCCTGCTCGAGCCGTCCGGCCGCGAGTTCGTCTCCACCGCGATGAGCGGCGTCGACATGGCGCCGGTGACGATCCAGCCGCGGGCGGAGACCACCGGCCGCGCGTTCACCGCGCGCGAGAGCTACTTCGTGGCCGACGCCCGCGCGCATCCGGCGCTCGCCCAGCCGCTCGTCGAGGCCACCTCGGCCCGCTCGGCGCTGTTCGAGCCGGTGCTGCGCGACGGGCAGGTCGCCGGCGTGCTGATCGTGATCTGGGAGATCCCGATCGAGTCGGTGCCCGAGAGCGCCTCCGGCATGCTGCGCCTGCTGGCCGGCCAAGCGGCGGTCGCGATCGAGCACGCCGGCCTGCGCGCGCGCATGGAGACGCTCACGCTCACCGACGAGCTGACCGGCGTGGCGACGCGGCGGGTGCTCGAGGACGAGCTGCCACGCGAGCTGGCCCGGGCCCGCCGCAACGAGTACCCGATCTCGATCGCGATGCTCGACCTCGACCACCTGGGCGCGTTCAACATGCTGCGCGGGGAGGGCGAGGGCGACCGCCTCATCAAGGAGGCGGCCGCGCTGTGGCGCAACGAGCTGCGCGAGGTCGACCTGGTGGCGCGCCTGGAGGGCGGCCTGTTCGCGGTCGTCCTCCCGAACTGCGGACTGGGGGAGGCGATCGACGTGATGGACCGCGTCCGCGCCGCGACGCCGCGCCGGCAGAGCGCGTCGGCGGGCGTCGCGCGCTGGGACGGCGAGGAGCCGTCCGAGCTGCTCCAGGCCCGCTCCGAAGAGGCGCTCACCGCCGCCAAGCAGGCGGGGCGCGACCTGACGATCCCGTCCGAGTAGCGCCGCGTCAGCCCTCGCCGTGGAAGTACTCCACGGCGCCGGACCGCACGACCACCACGTCCTCGGCCTTGTCGCCGGTCCAGACGCCGACCTTGTCGCTGTCGGGGTACGCGGTGGCCGTCGGCGTGACGACGTCCGACCACATGAGCACGCGGGCCGGGGCGTCCGTGTCGTTGCGGACCTGGTGGGCGCCGGCAGGGCCCGTGGGGAAGAACACGAGGTCGAACGGATCGAGCTGCTCGATGCCCTCGGGCGTGCGCACCGAAGGCCGGCCGTCGAGGACCATCACCCACTCCTCCTCGCCGTACTCGTAGTGATACGGGCACACGGCCTGGCCGGGGGGCAGCTCGTAGACGCTCGCGCCCGTCCGCTGCGCTCCCAGCTCGGAGCCGAGGCGGACCATGCCCGCGCGGAAGCCCTCGGGGTCGGCGGGGTCGTAGGCGAACGTCGGGTCGGAGATGCTGATGCGGCGCATCCGCGCATCGTCGCAGCCGTAGACTGCGGCCGCTGTGGAGTCCGGCGCACTGAGCCCGCCCGAGACGTGGGACGCGTTCTTCAGCGACTTCTACCTGCGCGCGTACGCCGACGCCGAGCGCGGCGCTGAGGCGGCCGGGCAGGCGCTCGCCTTCCCGGACGCGCGCTAGCAGCGGTAGCCGTAGCGCTCGACGGCGCGCTCGACCAGGCGGTCGAGGTTGCCGTCCTCGCGCAGGCGCTCGGCGAGCCGGGCGCGGATCTGCTCGGGGTCGACGGCGCCGGTGTCGGTCAGCCGCACGCTCGCGCCGACGGACAGGACGCGCAGCACGCGCCCGCTCGCGTCGGCCGCGGCGAGCTGGCCATCGGCCAGCGTCCATGGGTCGATCGCGCGCTCGGCCTCGGTGACGGAGGCGAAGACGTCGAGCTCGCCGTAGGAGCCGAAGAGGAGGATGGGGGCCTGGGCAGCGGTCATGGTCTCATCGGGAGTATTCGGCATCCGGGGGTCGATTCCGCCTGCGCATTCTCAAAACGTTCACGACCGCCCACCAAGTCGAATGGTGCCGGCTCCCGACGAACGGGGGGGTCTCAGCTCATGGCCAGCTCCGCCAGCGCGGCCCTGAGCTCTGCGTCGCGCCGCTCGGCGTCCGCGTCGGTCCAGTGCCATGGCACGCCTCCGTCGATCCGGAAGTCCGGCCGGCCGTGGTCCTGGATGCGCTCGACGTCGAGCCGCACGGCGACGAGCCGGTCGGAGATCGCCATCGGGTCCTGCACGACGATCGCCCGCGCGTGCGCGGTGAGCGCGACGCCGGCGTCGAGCAGGGTGAGCGCGCAGCGCGGCTCGGCCCGCAGCCGGGCGAGCGACTCGCGCCGGCGCGCGAGCGCGAACAGGATCGTGCGCGGTCCGGCGCGCACCCCGGTGGACACCGGGATCGCGTGCGGCGCGCCGCCGCCGGTGGAGAGGATCGCGACGGTTCCCGGCGTCCAGTCGGGCAGGCGGTCCGGCTCGGCGGCATCCATCGCCCGGTACGGTCCCACGCATGACGGACGGGACTAACGGCTACATGACGAGCCAGGTCGTCGGCCTGCACCCGCGCTGAGGGTCAGCGGGTCGCGGCCGCGAGCACCTCGTCGGGCACCTGGATCTCGCGCTTGCGCACCTTGCCGATCGGGTCCTTGGGCAGCGCATCGACGAACCACACGTGGCGCGGGTACTTGTAGGCCGCGATCTCGTCGCGCACGAACGCGCGCAGCTCCTTGGCGTCCGCTTGGGCGCCGTCGCGCAGCACGACCGCGGCGCCCACGTCCTCCCCGAGCAGCGTGTGCGGAACGGGCACCACGGCCGCCTCCAGCACGGCCGGATGCTCCTGCAGCACCTCCTCGACCTCCCGCGGGTACACGTTCAGCCCGCCGCGGATGATCATGTCCTTGAGCCGGTCGACGATGAAGAAGTAGCCCTCCTCGTCGACGTGAGCCAGGTCGCCGGTGTGCAGCCACCCGCCGCGCATCGTGGTCGCGGTCACCTCGGGCTGCCCGAAGTAGGCCTTCATGACGTTGTTGCCGCGGATCACGATCTCGCCGACCTCGCCGGGCGGCAGCTCGCGGTCGCGGTCGTCGACCACCTTCATCTCGACACCCTCCAGCGGCGTCCCGATCGAGCCGGGCTTGTGGGGCTGCCCGGGCTGGTTGAACGACGCGACGGGCGACGTCTCGCTCAGCCCGTAGCCCTCCAGCAGCGGGCACGCGAAGACCTCCTCGCAGCGGCGCAACACCGCCAGCGGCATCGCCGAACCCCCCGAGACGCAGACCTTCAGCTGCCCCTGCCAGGGCATCTCCTCCCCTACGCGGTCGAGCATCGCGGCGTACATCGTCGGCACCCCGAGGCAGATCGTCACCCGGTGGCTCTCGAGGAGCTCGAGCGCCTGCGCCGGGTCGAAGCGCGGAAGCAGCGTCAGGCAGGTCCCCGACAGCATCGCGGCGTTGAGCCCGCACGTCTGCCCGAACGAGTGGAACAGCGGCAGCACGCCCAGCGAGACGTCCTCCGGGCCGAGGCTGAACAGCCCCGCGGAGATCTCGGCGTTGATGCGCAGGTTGTCGTGGGTCAGCTCAGCGCCCTTCGGGGTGCCGGTCGTTCCCGACGTGTAGAGGATCATCGCCGTCTCGCCGCCGTCGGCGGGGGCCAGGTCCACCAGCGGCTCGGCGCGCGCGAGCGCCTCCTCGAACGGCCCGAACGCGACCGGCAGGCACTCCGCCCCGACCGCCTCCGCGCCCGCCGCGGCGTGCTCGTGCATCCCTTCGAGCGCGAACACCAGCCGCGCGCCGGCGTCGCCCATCTGGAACGCGACCTCGCGCCGCTTGAGCAGCACGTTCATCGGCACCACGACGGCTCCGAGCCGCAGCGCGCCGTAGTAGGCGAGCGCGAACTGCGGCACGTTGGGCAGCATCAGCGCCACGCGGTCGCCCGGCTCGATCCCGCGCTCGCGCAGCAGGCCCGCGACGCGTGCGCTGCCGTCGTCGAGCTGCGCGTAGGTGAGCTCCAGCTCGGCGAGCCGGAGCGCCGGACGGTCCGGATGGCGGGCCGCGGAGGCGGGCACGAAGGCGGCGAGGTTGGCGCTCATCCGGCAGTCATACCCAACACGCGCGCGCGGCGCGCGGCTCAGCGCCGGCGCGCCGCCTCGCGCTCGAGCAGCGCGTTGCCCTTCTCGAGCTGCGCCGCCGACGCGCCGGACACCGACGCGGCGCCCGTCTCGCGGTTCACGCGCGCGTGGATGACCTTGTGCGGCTCGCCGGTCACCCGCGAGAGCGCCGAGACCAGCGCGCGCCGCTCGTCGCGCAGCCGCTCGCGCCGCTCGTGCGCGGTCTCCTGCACGGGGGGCGAGGGCGCGCTCGCCGTCGCGGCGACCGGCGCCATGAACGCGGCCAGCGCCGGTGACGGAGGCGGGTCGGCCGCGAACAGCGACATCGTCTCCCCCGGCTGCGTGGTCAGGAGCATCTCCGCGTCGCCGTGAGCGCTGGACGACAGCGCGCTGAACGCGTCGCCGGGCTCCGAGCGGACCCGCTCGACGGGCTCGGCGAACGGATCGCCCTTCGGCTCCAGCGTAAGCGCGTGCCGGCGCTCCTCCTCGACCTGCGCGGCGAGGCGCTTGAGCGTCGGGTCGGCCGGCAGGTAGACGTGGCTCATCTGGTCCCTGGGCGCCGGCGTGCGGCGGATGAAGCGGCCGACGACCTGACGGAAGAAGAGGTCGGTGCGCGCGCTCGTCGCGTACACGCCGACGCGCAGGCGCGGGATGTCCACCCCCTCGGAGACCATCAGGACGGAGACGAGCCACGTCCCGCTCCCAGCCGCGAAGCGCGCGATCCGCCCCGAGGCGTCGGGCGCGTCGCTCGTGACGATCTCCGGCCGCTCGCCGGCGACGCGCGCCAGCCGCTCGGCCAGCGCCTCGGCGTGCTCCTTGTCGGCGGCGACGACGAGCCCGCCGGCGTCGGGATGGTCGCCGGCGCGGATCCGCTCCAGCCGCAGCACGGCGTCGCGCAGCACGTGCGCGATCCAGTCTCCGTCGGGATCCAGCGCCGTGCGCAGGCGGCGCGCCGCCTCGGCGGCCGGCAGCCCGACCGTGAAGTCGGCCGCGCGCCGGCGGCCGTCCGACATCCACTCCATGTCGCCGTCGTTGAGGTGGAACGTCACCGGCCGGCACACGTGGTCGAGCAGCGCGTCGGTATAGCCGTAGGCGAAGTCGGGCTCCGAGAAGCCGTCGGCGTCGTAGGACACCCACGGGATCGGCGTGTCGTCGGTCCGGAAGGGCGTGCCCGACAGCAGCAGCCGGAAGCGCGCGCGAGCGAACGCCTCGACGGTGCTGCGTCCCCAGGCCGCCTGCTCGCCCATGTGGTGCGGCTCGTCGGCGATCAGCAGCGTCGGCACCTCGGCGCAGCGCCGCCGGTGGACCGCCGGACCGGCGGCCACCGTCTGGAAGGTGACGGCGACGCCGTGGCGGTCGCGCGGCTCCGGGCCGGTCGCGTTGGGCCGGTTGGGCTCGAGGTCCAGGCCGTAGCGGGCGGCGTCAGCGGCCCACTGACGCGCGATGTGGGTGGTCGGCGCGACCACGGCGACCCGGGCCACGCGGCCCTCGGTGAGCATCCGGTGCGCCACGTGCAGCCCGAACGTGGTCTTGCCGGCGGCGGGCGTGGCGGACGCGAGGAAGGCGTCGCCGGCGTGGGAGAAGACGGCGGCGGCCGCCGCCTGCTGCCATGCGCGCAGCGGTCGGGCGGCCGGCCAGGACGGCGGGGTCAAGCGGGGACGGTCCTTTCGCGAAGCGGATCCGGCAAGCGGCGTCGCAGGCTAGCTGCGCCCGCCGACGGAGCCCGGCCCGGTCACAATGGATCCGAGTGGAGACCGTGGGCGCCGATGCCGTCGTGCCGCCGCGCCCGTCGTGGCGCGGAGCGCTGCGCCACCGGCGCGCCCGGCGACGCCCGCGCGTCGTGCTGGGTGCCGGCGTGCGGATCGGCCGCGACGTCGTGCTGCGCGCCACCCCGGACGCGCGGATCGTGATCGGGGCGGGCGCCGCGTTGGGGGACGGCGCCCGCATCGAGGCGGCGGGCGGCACGCTCACGGTGGGTCCCGGGTCCGTGCTCGGCGAGCGCTGCTCGCTGGTCGGCGCCGTGTCGGTCGGACGCGAGTGCGTGGTCGGCGACTGGGCCCGCGTCGAGGGTGACGCGCGCCTGGAGGACCGCGCGCGCCTGGCCGCCCACGCCGTCGCGCTGAGCGGTGCGCACGTCGGCGCCGGCGTGGTGGTGGGCTCCTACGCCGTGGTCGCAACCTAAAGCGGGACAGTCCCCTTTAGACGCGCGCGCCGCGCAGCTCGTCGTAGACCGTGGCGGTCTGGCGGGCCACGTCGGCCCAGTCGAACTGGAGCACGTGCTCGCGTGCCTGGGCGACCAGGCGATCGCGCAGGGCGTCGTCGGTCAGGAGCTGCTGCGCCATGCGCGCGAGCGAGGACGAGTCGCGGGCGCGGAAGCGCAGGCCGACCCGCCGGCCGCCCGGCACCACCTCGCGCAGCCCACCCGTGTCGGCCACGATGCACGGGCACCCCGACGCCATCGCCTCCAGCGCCACGAGCCCGAACGGCTCGTAGATCGACGGCACCAGGCAGAGGTCGGCGATGCGATAGAGCGAGTGCAGCACGTCGTCGCCGGTCCAGCCGATGAACGTCCCGTGCTCCATCAGCCCGAGCGCGCGCGCCTGCGCCTCCAGGTCCGCCTCCGCGGTGCCCGACCCGGCCACCAGGAAGCGCACGCCGCCCAGCCGCTCGATCAGCCCCGGCAGCGCGTCGAGCGCGAGGTGGAAGCCCTTCTCGTACACGAGCCGCCCGACCAGCAGCACGAGCTTCTCGTCGGGCGCGGCGAACTGCGCGCGCAGCCGCGGGAGGTCGGCGACCGGCTGCAGGTCGGTCGGATCGATCCCGTTGGGGATCACGGTCACGCGTCCCGGCGCGATCCCGAACGCGTCCGCCACGTGCTCGCGCATGTAGGCCGAGCAGGTGATCACGCCGTCGGCGTCGCGCACCATCCGGCGCTCCACCCCGTGGATGTGCGACTGGGGATGCTTGTCCACCCAGCCCTGATGGCGCCCGTACTCGGTGGCGTGCACCGTCACGAGCCACGGCACCTTCCAGCGGCGCGCGAGCTTGCGCGCGGCCGCGGCGACCAGCCAGTCGTGGGAGTGGACGAGGTCGAAGCCGCCGCCCAGCTCCAGGCCCGCCGCGCGCATGTCCGCGTTCATGTGGTCGACCCAGGCGATGAACGCGTCGACGTCGCCGCGCGGGAAGTCGGGCTCGCGCACGCGGTGCACGATGACCCCGTGGCGGTCCTCCTCGGTGACGTCGCGTCGCCCGAGGCCAGCCGGCTCGGCCGGCACGCGGATCCGGTCGGCGCGCGTCAGGACGTGGACCTCCACGCCGTCGCGCACCAGCTGCTCCGAGAGCTTGCGCACGTGGCGGGCGAGGCCACCCTCCACGATCGGCGGGTACTCCCAGCTGAGGATCAGGACACGCGGCCCGCTCACGGCGTCGCATGACACTACCGGTAGGGTCCGGCCCCGTGAGCAGGCAGGCGATCGTGACCGGAGCCGCGAGCGGGATCGGGCGGGCGATCGCCCAGGCGCTCGTCGACTCCGGCGCACAGGTGCTCGCGGTCGACCTCGAACCCGACCCCCACGGACCGGGCGAGCCGTTCGCCGCGGACCTGACCACCCGGGCGGGCAACCGGGCGGCGGTGGAGCGGGCCGTCGCGGCGTTCGGCGGCCTCGACACGATCGTGGCCAACGCCGGCTTCCAGCACGTCGCGCCCGTCGCCGAGTTCGACGAGGACCGCTGGGACGCGCTGCTCGCGCTCCTGCTCACGAGCCCCTTCCTGCTCGCCCGCTACGGCTGGGAGGCGCTCGCCGCCGGCGGCGATGGCCGGTTCATCGCGGTGGCCTCCGCGCACAGCCTGGTGGCGTCGCCATTCAAGGCCGGCTACGTGTCGGCCAAGCACGGCGTGCTCGGGCTGGTCAAGACGCTGGCGCTGGAGGGCGCCGAGCAGGGGATCACGGCGACGGCGATCTGCCCCGGATTCGTCCGCACGCCGCTGGTGGAGGGGCAGCTCGCGGCGCAGGCCGAGGCCCACGGCGTCCCCGAGGAGCAGGTGCTCGAGGACGTCATCCTCGCGCCGCACGCGCTCAAGCGCCTGATCGAGCCCGAGGAGATCGCGGGCGCCGTGCTGTTCCTGCTCGGGCCGTCGGGCGGCGCGTTCACCGGCGCGCCGTTCGTGATGGACGCCGGCTGGACCGCGCGCTGAGGTGGAGCTGCGGCGGCTCGAGTACTTCGTCGCGGTCGCGCGCCACGGCACGTTCACGCGTGCGGCCGAGGAGCTGTGGCTGACGTAGTCCGCGCTCTCCCAGCAGGTGCGGCGGCTGGAGGCGGAGCTGGGCGTGGCGCTGCTGCGACGCACGCGGCGGGGCGCGCAGCTGACGCCCGCGGGCGAGGCGCTGCTGCCGCGCGCCGAGGCGATCCTGGCCGAGGTGGCGCAGGCGCGGGCCCATCCGGCGCTGCAGATCGCTCTGCGCCACGCGCCGGCGGGGGAGGTCGCCACGCTCGTCGCGAGCGGCGCTGCGCGCGACGGTGATGGCCGCCTGCCAGGCCGCCGGCTTCAGCCCCGTGCCGCGGTTCGAGGTCTCCGACCCCGGAACCGTGCGCTTCCTCGCGCACCCGGGCCTGG
>JAABUR0100004997.1_pt1 | contig 17206 bp, 15 predicted proteins | sample 5560091 | NCBI WGS metagenome assembly JAABUR01 (sample SAMN10711879, study PRJNA513375) | rock metagenome | isolation source: Antarctica rocks | place: Antarctica: Victoria Land, University Valley sud | reverse complement strand
GACGGTTCCCGTACTCGATGTCGGTGAAGTTCGACTGCTTGCTAGGCATGGCCTCATCATTTCGCGGCATCCGCCGCCGGGCCATGCGCCGCCCCGGACTACCGAGAAAATCAGCGCATCCCTAGACATCGGCCTGTCAGCGCAGCACATCGAACTCCTGACCGGGCAACCAGCCGGCCAGATCCTCGACGCCCTGCACGCCGCAGCAATACCTGTCCGCACCCTCGACGGAACCCCCTCACCCTGGCTAGTCCGCCGCCGCCAGCACTGACACCCCCCGCCCGCAGTGACAGGCCGCATCCATGATCGTCGGACCACAGCGGGCTCTAGTCCTGCGCTGAGCCGACCAAAGCAGGTCACGCCGGAAGTCCTCGACGAGCGACAGATCCGAGCAAGCGTTGGACGGCGACAACGGGGGTCCGCACCACCGAGGCGCCCACCCTGGCCGAGAGCGCATCCTGTGGGTCCGGCCCCCAGATGGCCCTGGCCGTCTGGCCGTTGCGGGGACCGTGGTCGGGCAGGTGGGTACGACGCCCCGGTGCTGGCGCACCTGAGAGCGCCTCGGCCTGGCTACCCCGCCACCCCCCATTGTTCGTCCCTGCGCGGAGCGTGGGGCAGGCTTGGGGAGTGTCCGTGGTGTCGTTGCCGGCACCGGTCGCGCTGGCGCGGCTGGTCCACTCGCTCACCCCGGTAGGTGCCTCGAGCCCGGTCTACGAGCCGAAGTGGGACGGGTACCGGATCCTGTATTCGGCCGGCAAGTTTTACTCCCGCAACGGAACCAACCTGACCCCGCTGTTTCCGGACCTGGCACCAGTGCTGACCGCTCGCCTGCCCGCCGATCTCGTCCTCGACGCCGAGGCCGTCGGCTGGGACCCGGTCAAGGGCCGGCTCGACTTCGCCGGGTTGCAGGCCCGGATGACCGCCGGCAGAAGGCTCCGCGCAGTCGTCGAGCGGCGCCCCGCCCAGCTCGTCGCCTTCGACGTCCTGGCCGCCGGCGGCGAAGACCTGCGCGGCCGGCCGTTACGGGAGCGGCGAAAGGTACTCGAGCAGGTCCTGTCCGGGATAGCGCCACCCGTCGTGCTGTGCCAGCAGACCACAGACATCGTGCTCGCCCGGGAGTGGTTCCGTGTGTGGACCGCCGGTGGCCTCGAGGGGCTGGTCATCAAGGACGCCGGCGGCACCTACCCCACCCGGGAAGGCCAGCGGGTGTGGTGGAAGGTCAAGGCCAAGGCCACGCTGGACATGCTCGCCATCGGGTACACCGGCTCGCCGGCCGCGCCGAGCTCGCTGGTGCTGGCCTTCCCGGGAGCACGTGACGACACTGGCCCAACCCATCACCGCCGGGTCGACGACCGTGCTGACCAAGGCCGCAGGCAGATCACTGATCCCGCTTCTGCATCCGACCGGCGCCAGCTTCCAGCGCACCTTCGCCTGGGGTACCGCCCAGCCGACCACCGTCACAGTCATCGAGCCCTTCCTAGTCGAGGTCGAAGCCGATGCCTCAGCCAAGACCGGGGTACTACGGCACGCCGCACGCTTACACCGGGCCCGAGCCGACCTCGACCCCGGTGATGCCACCTGAAGCGGCGGCGCGGGTCGGAAGGTCGGCAACTCGACTAAGGGAGCACCCATCAGGACCATCAATGCGGAACGCGTTCGGCGTAGCCGCCCGAGATCGGTTGACTCAACTCGAAGTAGTCGAACGGTTCACGGGGCAACTTCCAGAGACCCAGTGGCACGGCGTACCCAGGGCACGCCTCCAGCGTCGACGAATGCCACCTCGGCGCTAGGTCGGCGATGCATGCCGGCCCAACCCCGCTAATCGGAACGCGCCACGTTCCTGGCGGCGGTGCGACCCTCAGCGCCCAACTCGTCCAGACGTGGCGGTGCGACCCGCAGCGCCTGCGCAGCGATCAAGCCGGTCGAACGGTCCCCGGCATAGGACGTCTGACCTGCGGCAAGAGAGGACGTTCGTAGCCGCCGCAGCGAGCCCGCTCACGCCGGCGAGACAGGACGTTGGTACTGGGCCACCCGGGCGGGACCGCTATCGGTGGTCCGGGACGTGCGGAGTCTCACGCCCCCGCAGCCGCGCGATTCTCAAGCCCGGCTCTGGCGACATCCCGCCGTCACCTTGCGGTCGATGGCAGGCCCGATGGGCTGCCCGTCGTGCGTCATGAGGCGGCATAGGTGGCGTTCGCGTCTGGACGGCAATGAATGATCCTTGGTTGATTACCGGTGATCGTCGCGGTGGGCGGCCTGTAACGCGGTGTCGTATGCGGCGAGGGTCTGGTCAACCATCTGCTGGTGACTAAATTCGTGACTTTGGGCCCGCCGGATGCCGTTGCGGGCTTTGTCCGCGGTGTCGGGGTCACGCAGAGCAGCGTTGATGGTTTGGGCGAACGCCTGCGCTGTGATCTCGTTGACCAGCCATGCTGTGTCCGGGAGAAGCTCGCTCGCGGGTGGCAGGTTGAAGGCTACGGGTACGCAGCCGGAGGCGGAGGCCTCCATCAGCGTCAGTCCGAAGCCGGTGTAGACGAGGGGATAGGCCAGCAGCTCGGCTGCCGCGTAGTAGGTCGGCATCTCCTCGTGGGGCACATAGCCCACTCGGATCAGTCGATCAATCACCGGGCCAGGAGTCTCAGGCTCGCTCGAGGGCCAGACGGCCAACACTCGCACGTCCGGGTCTAACAGGGGCAGGCTGGCCAGCAGGGTGCGTCCGCGGAAGCCGAAGAACGGGCCGACGTACAGGACGTACCGCAGGGCCGGGTCCAAGCCGAGTTTGCGGCGGGCATCCGCGCGTGATGAGGGCCGGAAGAGGTCGGTGTCGACGCCGTTGTAGACGACGCTGATCCGCTCCTGCGCGGCGCCGTAACCGTCGGTGAGGTCGTCACGGACTTGCCCGGAGACGGCGATGCACTGGTCGGACACCCGCGCCAGGGTGGCCTCCATGGCGGCGGCCGGTTGGGTCATCGCCAGGTCGGGTTCCTGTGGAAGGCCGAGCTCCTGCAGCCGCAGCATCCCCCCGAGAGCGGTCAAATGGAACGTGGTGACCAGGGCAGGCCGGGGCCATGGGTTGGCCACCACCTGCAGGGCGGTGTGGTAGCCGTAATGCGACTGCACGTGAACGACGTCGAAGGTGCTCCACTCCTCGGCCTCGGCGAGCTCGCGGGAGGTACGCCACAATTGGAGGAACGGGGTGTCGTCCTTGGCTGTCGGCCGGCCGGCGGGCAGCGCGGTCACTCGTTGCAGGAGCGGAACGGTGGCCGCTGGCAGGTAGAGGCTGGGTCGGCAGACCACCCGCACGTCGACGTCGCGGGCCAGGAGCCAGGCGCATAAGTCATGGACTTGGCCCTCGAGTCCCCCGGCCCCGGGAGCGGGCAGGTGGTGCAGGACCACACAGACCTTCATGTGCGGCCTCCCCAGTTCGGACGGGCTAGATCCAGCGGGCTCGGTTGACCAGCGTGTAACGCAGATCCCGGCTGCGGTCCTTAAGGTACTTGGCTGGGACCCCGCCGACCATCGTGTACGGGGCCACGTCCTTGTTCACCAGCGACGCCGCCGACACCACCGCACCCTCACCGATCGTCACCCCGGCCAACACGGTGCAGTTCATGGTGACCCACGCCCGGTCCTGCACCACTGTCTTGGCTAAGGGGCCGGCGAAGTCCGGGCTGTCCGGTTCGTGGCTGCCGGCGATGAACGCCGTATATGCACCGACGTTGACGTTGTTACCGATCGTCAGGCCCGGTCCGTCGCCGAGCCTGACGGCCCGGCCGTCCAGCTGGCAGAATTCGCCGATGATGCAGTGGTCACCGATCTCGATCCCCTGCGGCGTCATCACCCGGGCGTGCATCATGATGTTGCTGTTCGGGCCGATACGCATCCCCGCCGCCCGGTACAGCGCCAACCGAGCCGCCGGGAACGGGATCTTGTTGACGACCGTGTTCAACAGGTACCCGAGGAACAGCTCATCCGAACGCGCCGCCTGGGCGACCAACGCCGCCAACCCCAGCGACCCGCCCAGGGCCAGCCCCAGCTTCTTCATCGTCGCCTCCATCGCTTGCGTGCACTGCCCCGTCACCGCCGCATACCGCCAAGAGCTTTGCGGGGTCATGCTGACGTCCACTGTGGCAGCAACCCGCGGTGGTCGGCCACCGCATCCCACGTGGCGTCGTTACCAGGAGAAGCCGAGCGGCCCTGGTCGCCCGCGATCGGTTCGTCTCTGGCGGTTACCGCCGGCGCCGACGACCGCGGTCCGGACGTCGGTGGGCTGCGCCAAGTGCGCTAACGGGTACCGGGGATGAAGCGGACGCCGGGGCCCTGTGTCTGGGGCGGGCACAATCCAGCGATGTTCAGCCGTTGCGGGGTTTTCCGGCCGGGCTGCGGATGAGCCCGGTCAGCGCCAGGGCCGCTGTGACGACTTCTGCGATAGCGCTCGCTGCCTTCTCGACGTACCAGACGGGCTCATACATGGGGGGAAGGGGCCCGATGGCCGGTAGGTCGACGTAGCGGGAGGTCAGGACCGCCGCGACGGCGGCGCCGGCGACCAGGAAGCCGGCCAGGTAGGCCCGTCGCGTACCCCGGGTCAGGACATAGATCGCGGTGGCGAGGGCTGCGACGGCCTGGAGGCGGAACAGGGTGCCGAGTCCGACCCCATCGGGGCTGGCCTCTTGGTAACCCGGGGCGAGATGGAGGTGGACGGCCGCATCCACCAGCAGACCGGCCGCGACCAGGACCCGCAGCAGCAGGGCCGCGGGGTGACGGTGTGAGGTTGTCCGCCCTGGTGGGATGGTCATGGCGCTCCTGTCGGGCCAGCACGATCTGGTGTTCGGGTCAAGGGGGAAATCCGGCACCCCGTCAGCTGCGGCTGCCGCCAGTAATACGCCTGTCGCAACGTCCTGTCCGTGCCCAACACGTGCGGCAACCCCACCGCAACCCCGGGGCAGGGGAACGCGCTTGCGCTGTCAGTTGACAGATCGGGGGTGAAGGACCAAGCCGGAACCGGTGGGGGGGTCGGGCCTTCCTCCTCGGCCTGGCATCCGGGCACCCGGCCGGTACGTGTCGGCAACGGTGGCGGGCCTCACGGCTCTTGCGGAGCCACGACGCCCGCCACCGTCCCTAGGACACCAGGGCGTCAGGCCTGGACGCGACGCCGACGAGCGGCGACGACCCCGGTGCCAGCGGCGCCGAGCAGCGCAGCCCCACCGAGAGCGATCATGGCCGTGTTGGTGCCGCCGGCGGCGCCACCCCCACCGGTGGCCATGCCGCCGGCCGGAGCAGCGCGCAGGGCGCCACACAGAGCGGGGTCGGTGGCCTCGGTCGGCAGCGACGGGTCGAGGTCGCTCTTGGTGTCGCCGCTGTACTTGCCGTCCTTGTTGTAGTCCACACCGTGGATGACGACAACCGCCTGGCCCTTGGTGATGGCGTCAGCGACGTCCTGCGAGACCTGGATGCTGCCGCGCTCGTAGGAGATCTTGCCGCCGGGGGCGGTGTCGAAACGGTCGACGGCCAGGCCGCTGGCCGGGCTCGTGTCACCGGTCTTGGTCAGCGAGACGACGATGGGACCGTAGGCCGGACCACCCTCGGTCGTGTTCAGGTGACCGTCCTTGTTGGTGTCGTCGGCGATGGTCGGGCACTCGTGACGCGCGTCCGCACCGAAGTGGATGTGGGCCGCGTGCGGCTGGTCGGGCAGCAGACCCATGGCCGCCATCGTCACGGTGATCGTGGTGCCCTTGACGTCGACCATGGCGGTACCGCTGCCGGTGACGCCGCTGCCCGGGTTGGGCTTGAGGTTGGCGTTGGCCGAGCCGTCGGCGGCGAGGGCCGGGCCGGCGGCGAGGGTGAGCATGGCGGCGGCGCCGAAAGCGGCCCCGGCGATCTTCCTGGTTGTGCGCATGTCGAGTTGCCTTCCGTGGGGAAACGGGATGGTCGCGTCAGATGCGGCCGCAATGGGCGACCGAGACCATCTCCAGGAAGGGTTTCGACACGATGTAGCCGCCGGATTGTGCAGAAAGGCGCGACATCGGCGGCCGCGCCAGGCCCGGCGATAAGCCCGGCCCGCTGGCAGAGCCCCAGCCCGCGAGTCGACGACCACGACCCAGCCTGACCGGCCCAGCGACGAGCTCCTCGAACACGGCAGCCAGTCGGCGGCTGCAACGCTGGTGTCGACCTCGCCGACGGGCGGCGCCGGTCCCATCCGCTGCGACACGCTCGTGCGCCCGCCCGCCCCGGTGAATCCATCCGGCGCGGGTAACCGGGCCCGGTGAGGCGTGTCTGACCACCGGGCACGGGGCTGGGTTGGGCTGGCGGCTAGGGTCACGCTGGGGTAACGACAACGGTGACGGTGCGCGATCTGCTCAGGTCGTCAACCTCAGGGTTAGGCGGGGGCTGAGCGACCCCCAGGCTGTCGTTGCGACTTCCTGCGTGTGCGAGGGCCAGGATTCAGGCTGAGTGGCTGGAAAGCAGGTGTGCGTAGATCACGGTGTTGGTGTTCCAGCGCCGGGAGGCTGGGTCGTAGTTGCCGCAGGTGATCAGGCGCAGTTCGGCTCGGGCGGTGTTCCCGTAGACCTGCTGGGTCGGGAACTGGTCTTTGGGGACCTCGGTTGTTCGGTCGACCTCGAAGACCGCAGCGATGCCGTCGGCGCGGGTGACGGTCACCTGGCTGCCCGGGCCTAGCTCGTGGAGTCGGGAGAAGACTCCGACGGGGCTGTTGATGGAGTTGACGTGCCCGAGGATGACGGCCGGGCCGATCTCGCCGGGGGTGGGGGAGTACCGGTACCAGCCTGCTGGCGAGCCTGGTTGAACGGGCGGTACCTCCACGGTGCCGTCTGCGTTCAGGCTGAGACGTAGCAGGTTGGTGTCCACTCCAATCGTTGGAATGTCGAGCCTGACGGGCGTAGACGCCGGAAGCTTCGGTGGCGTCAGCGTCGGTTCCGAGGTTGCTGGAGGCGCCGCCGGTGGAGCGGCCGCGGCGGACGCGGACGATCCGCTACCGGGTGATCCTGTAGAGGACGCGATGGCGGGCGGGGGAGGTGCCTTGACCGCGGTGGTGGCTGGGTCGGGGGCGGAATGCGGTGGCAACAGTGCCTGGGAAGAGGCGGGGGGCCTTTGTGGGGCAATCCCGGGGCGTAGGCCCAAGCCGATGGTCGTGACGCCTCCGGCCATCAGGAGTGCGGCGGCCGCGGACGCGGCGAAGCGTCCGCGGCCGCCGCTCTCCTTGGTCAACACGTCAGCCGGGAGTTACTAGGGCTTGGTCAATATCCGGCGCCGGGCCGCAAACGCGCCACCGGCAGCGAGGACCAGGACGCCACCGCCGGCGATTAGGCCCACGTCGATACCGGCGGGGTCAGCTGGAGCGGCGACCCCGGTCGCGGCTGCTCCCACCGGCATGTGGGTCATCTGGGGGGCCGCGGGCGTGGTGGGCTGGGCGGCGCCGGGCGTGGTGGGCTGGGCGGCGGGAGCCTGCGCCGGTACTGGGGCCGAACTGGCTGCCGCCTGGACGGTCAACGACCCATGCATGTTTCCGTGGAAGTTGCAGTGAAAGGCGTAGCTGCCGGGGGAGGACGGTGCGGTGAAGGTAGCGGTCGCGCCGGCGGCAATCGTGACGTTAAAGGCGTTGCCGCTGTCCGCGGTGACCGTGTGGGCCTCGCTGTCCTGGTTCGTGACGGTGATCTTCGCCCCTGGCGCCACTGTTCCCGGGCCTTGGTAGGCAAAGTCTTTGATAGTGATGGCGCCCGCGGTGGCCGGAGCAATGCCCAGGGCCGGGACCGTCACCGCGGAGGCCGCCGGGGCCACCACCGCAGCCATCGCGGGACTGCTAGCAAGAGCGATGGCGCCAAGAGTCAACAGTGGGGCTGCGAGCAGAGCGGACTTCCTAGTTAACACGGGTTCTCCTTCGGAAGGGCGGTCGATGCCCAGCGAGCGGGCATACCCAGCGGGGCCGGGACACGGGATTCGTAGCGAGGACCGTCAAGGATGGGGGTGCCTCGTGAACATTCGGCAGCATCGAAACCCTTGGGGGGTGACTGCCTTCTGGGGCCGTGCCTTCCCTGTACGGTCGGCGTCCTTGTCTCCTTCGCTGCTTTGGAGCTCGAAGTCCCGGGGTCGGACTGGCGGGCGTGCTGCACCGCCCGGTCGAGGTGCGCGTCGTCGTCCGAACGGTCGCCGGGCGATTCACCACGCCGTCGGCCGGCGGTAACGACGGGTGTGATGGTCATCACCGACGCCGCTCGCTGCTGGTAGCCCGCGGCGGAGGCGAGAACCGCGCGTCCGGTCGGGCGCCCTTCGGGGCGCACATCGCAGGCGCTGGTTTTGCTCTCCTGGATCAGGACGTTGGGGTCGAGGGAGATCCCGGGCAGGTCGTTGGCCGAGGCACGGCTGACCATGCCGCCGCCACCCCAGTGGTAGGGCAGCCATACCTGGTGCAGGAGCGGCCGTCGATGCGCAGCGGCGTCAACCTGTCCGTGACGCTGGTTTGACCCTCGACGGCTGCACTGGCCGTGGTGACATGTCCCACTTCGTGTGGCCGCGGAGGTGTTGCCGCTGCGCTAGCTTAGCTAGCTTAGCTAGCAGCGACCTCCCCTCGCCGCACAAAAGGGACCATTTGAAGGACGTACTGGCACTCTTGTTTTCAGGCTCCCGCGTCGGGGTCCCGGCCAGGCGCTCGTACCGATCCGATCCCTCTGCGCGGTAAACCGGAACAGGTGTTGCGCGCGGCCCTGATTCGGTTGCGTCAGCTGGACCGGCCACCCGGGGGCCGGGTAAGGCGGGACCTGCTGGTGGTCTGCCACGCGGCGCATCCCGCGTGATGAGTGTGCTGACGGGGCGAGCGCCCCGGCCAAGGCGCTGCATTCTGGGCGAAGGGGCAGCGCCGCAAGGACCACGCCCTATCTGGTCTGGGCGAAAGGACGCACTCACACATCCGCACGTCGGCGCCATCCCGAGCAGTGTCATCGGACGCCCGACTCTCGACATGACAGGACGTGCAAAAGGTGACCTTGTCGCTGATGGTCGTCGGGATGCGGCGCAGGTTCCATGTAACCGAGTGCTCGGTAAGACCAGGTCTAGCGACGGTGGCGGTCGATGATCCACCAGAAGATGAGGCACGCGCCGAAGCCGGTTAGGCAGCCGCTCCAGAACTCGATCGTCACGTGCCCTCGCTGGCCTTCTTTGAGCGCATGATGAGGGCCTCGCGATCGTCGACCGCCGTGATGAGCGCTTCCGTCAACTGCGCGTTGGAGGGGTCCCGGCGCCATGCGCTGGCGGCTGTCATGAGGCGTCTGGTGGCTGCTGCCTGAAGGTCGTGGGCCTTACGTTCGGGGAGGTCGACCTTCCGCCACCAGGACGCCCGGGCCATTCGCTCCAGCTCATCGTCCACCGATGTGGGGTCGACTCGCCACCGGTCCTCTTGCCGATCGCCGCGCTGCCGCCCGACGCGAATCCAGTTGGTGATTACGCCGGGGGACACGCCGAGACGTTTCCCTGCTGCCGCGGTGGTGAGCCACCCGTCGGGCACGCTCATGGTGTGCCGGGCGTGTGGGTGGCGTGCGTTTCGATCATCGCCCACCGGGTGAGGGGGTGGCCGTCGATGGTGACCTGCGTTCTGCCCCAGGGGTGCTCGGGCGCCCACCCGGCGGCGGCCCGCCTAGCTTGATATGGAGGTGCTGCTTGTCAAGAGGCAGCGCTGAATTCGTCGCATGATGTTGTCTTCCTCGACGTTGCGATCAAGGGTCGGCCGGCACCATGTCGACGTGCGTGTCAGGGCGACGCGCGGTCAGACTGATATGCGCGGGTTGGTTACCGCTGGACGGGCTGTTCGGCTGGAGCGTCCGCTGGTCTAGAGGCCGAGCGTGGCCGCATTGGCCACAGAACACGGTGTCACCCCGGCGCAGGTTGTCCTGGGCTGGCACCTTGGCATGGGCAACATCGTGATACCCAAGTCCACCCACCCGCACCGGATCCGCGAGAACCTCGCGGCGGCTGAGGTCACTCTCAGCCGTGGCGAGCGGGACGCCATCACGGCACTGGAGGCCGGCGCCCGGATCGGCACCGACCCGGCTAAGGCAGCACATACCCAGGTGTAGAGCAGGCGCCTTCCGATGGGAACCACCGGGTCGTCGTCTCGGAGATGCGGACAGGCTCAGAGCTGCATTCAGCCCTGAGTGGTTGTCAGCCGCTGCCGCTGGCGCCCGAGGCCGTCGATCTCCAGCTCCATCAGGCCGCCCGCCCTGAGGTGGGGGAAACGGCCCGACAGGGCGACTCCGTGTGGGGTGGCGGTGTTGATGACGGCGCCAGGGCTCAGCACCATGAACTGCGAGAGGTGCTAAATCATGAAGGCCACCGCGAGATCATGTCGGAGGTGTTCGAGTCCTGGCGCGGCTCTCCATCGACCCACGAGCGCAGGACAAGCTTCTGTGGGTCAGCGACCTCGTCCACGGCCAGCCAGGGGCCGAGCGGCTGGAGCTCCTCGCAACACTTGCCCTTGGACCACTGGCCACTGGCCACTGGCCACTGGCGAGGGTGGTCTGAAACTCGCTCGGAGACGTCGTTGGAGACGGCGTACCCACCGATGCCCGCCCGTGACTGCTCGTCCGCTGCAGGTAACGGGCCTCGGCACCGACCACGACGGCGAGCTCGACCTCCCAGTCCGTCCGCAGTGCCATCAACGGGATCCGTACGTCGTCATTGGCGCCACGCAGGGTGTTCGGATGCTTGAGGAAGACGATCGGGTTCGTCGGGGGCTCGTCGCCCGACTCGGCCGCGTGCGCGGCGCAGTTCTGACTATGCAGATGATGGCGGTGGGCGGGTGATCGAAGCGCTTATGCGCAGCCCGTTCACGTCCAGGGTCGGTAGGTCCCGTCCGCCACTGAGGCGCGGAGGTCGTCGAGGCCGCCGTGTGAGAAGAAGTCTGGGTGGTAGTCGTAGGTGACAGCGCGGGCGTCGAGGAACACCTCGCCATCGAGGGTGACGACGGGTACCTCGCTTCCTCGCCGGCCGACTTCATCAGCGCATCTCGGGCCTTTCGTTCATGGGGTGGAGGTCAGTGCTTGTGGGGCCGCTCCAGCGGGCATTCGGGGTTCAGTTCGACCCCGAATCCGGGAGTCTCGGGCAGCCTCATCTTGCCGTTGACCGGCAGCGGCTCGTTCAGAAGCAGCGGGGTGAACATCGGCACGACTTCGTCGGCCTCGGGCGCCATCATGAGAAACTCGGCGAATGGGCTGTTATGTCGCGTGACAACGAAGTGGTACGAGTACACGCTCGAGCCATGAGGCACAAGCAGCGCGCCGTGCGCGTCGGCCAGTGCTGAGATCTTCAGCAGCTCGGTGATGCCGCCGCACCATCCGACGTCCGGCTGGATGATGTCGGCACACTCCATCTCCAGGAGCATGCGGAAGCCGTGCCGGGTGGACTCGTGCTCGCCGGTGGCAACGAGCATGCCCGGCGGGACGGCCCGTTTGAGGTCCCGGTAGCCCCAGTAGTCGTCGGGGATGAGGCACTCCTCGATCCACTTCAGCCCATGCTGGTGGCTGCGCAGCGCAAGGCGCGTCGCGTAGTCCAGGTCCAGCGACATCCAGCAGTCCCACATCAGCCAGAAGTCGTCGCCCACCCGGGAGCGCATCTCGGCCAGCTCGGCGATGTTGGCCTTCATGCCCCCTTCGCCCTCTGCCGGGCCGTGGCGCAGTGGCATCTTGCCGCCGAGGAAGCCGAGCCGTTGTGCGTGGTCCGGCCGGGCCCCGGTGGCGTAGAACTGCAGCTCGTCACGGACCGGACCGCCGAGGAGCTGGTAGACCGGCTCCTGCCGGATCTTGCCGAGCAAGTCGTAAAGGGCGAGGTCAACAGCGCTGATGGCGTTGAGGACGATCCCCTTGCGGCCGTAGAAAAGCGTGGAGAGGAACATCTGGTCCCAGATGCGCTCGACATCGGTTACCTGGGCGCCTTCCAGGAATCGGGCCAGGTGCTTCTCGACGATCCACGCGCCGATCTCTCCGGCAGTGGTGACGCCGAAGCCGACCGTGCCGTCGGTCGCCTCAACCGCGACGACGAGCGTTCCGAGGACGTTGATGCCAAAGCTCTTGCGGCTGTCAGCGTAACCCGGGTACTTCGACATCGGGGTGGCGATGTGGTCGTCGATCCAGTGATACCCCTCCTGGTCGTGATAGTCGGCGCCACCCTTGGCGGCCACGGTGTACGCACGAACCTGGGCGATCTTGGCCATCTTCATCAGTTGCCGTCATCCTTGGTCCCGGGAGCGCCGTCGGGGAAGACGAGGATCTTGCTCGCGGCGCTCTGGCCCTTGGCCAGATCGGTGAAGCTCGCCTCCGCGCCCGCGAAGCCAACGCGCCCGTCGATCAGCCGGTGCAGCGGCGCATCCGTCGTCCCGACCCACGTGGCGGTCTGGGCAAAGTGCTTGCGGGAGTAGCAGAAGCTGCCGATCAGGGTGCGTTCCTCGGTGCTGATCGCATAGGCGGCCAGCTCGAGCGACGGCGCGGCCATCCCGACGAGCACCACCCTGGCCCCGAATGCCGATGACTTCAGGGCGTCGGCGAGCGTCGGTGTGGCGCCCACGGCGTCGATGACCAGACTTGCCTTCGTGCCGAGATCGTTGACGATGGACTCTTCGAGTGGCTGGGCGGACGGGTTGATGACCACCGCGCCCAGCTCGGCGCACAGTGCACGACGGGTCGGGTTGGGGTCGGAGATGGCCACCCGTGTCGCGCCGAGCCGCTTGGCCGCGAGGAACGCGGCCTGGCCGATGGGTCCGCCACCGATGATCAGAACATTGTCCTGGCTGGAGCACCCGCCGCGGGAGGCGGCGTGGTAGCCGACTGCGAGCGGCTCGACGAGCGCACCCAGCTCGGGGTCGAGGCCGCCGGCAAGGGCGACCACGTTGCTACGTCGTACCAGCAAGTACTCCGCGAACGCCGACGTCAGGTCGGCGGTCACCCCGATGACCTTGCGGTGGGGGCAGCTCTGCTCGTTGCCGGAGCGGCATACGTCGCAGTCGTCGCACGAGAGCACCGGGTTGACCGTTACGCAGGTGCCCTCCGCCAGGTCGGTCACGTTGCCTCCCACGCTGGCGACGTGGCCCACTGTCTCGTGGCCCATGACCTGGCCGGGCGTGCGCCGCCCGTTCTCGCCCGAGAAACCGTGGAAGTCCGAGCCACAGATGCCGGTGGCCGCGATCTTCACCAGGACGTCATCGGGGCCAGGCTCCGGGGTCGAGACCTCTTGCACCTTCAGGACCCACGGGGCCTGCATGACTAGTGCCTTCATGAGAGTTGTTCCTTCCGAAGTGGTTCGACGGTCTTTGACGCGCAGGGCGCAGGGAAGTCCCGTTTGGCGGTGAGTGGTGCGGCAGTTGTGATGCGCTCAGCCGCTCCTGATGCTGGCCTTCGGAGCGAGCACGGTAATGACACTCGAGTCGTCGTCACCAGCGAGCCCCTGGGCCTGGCCGAGCAGGTAGAGCTGCTCAACGGCAGCTGCCACTGGAGTTGAGAGGCCGACCCCGCGCGCGGCGGTCGTCACGATGCCCATGTCCTTGACGAAGATGTCGAGACGGCTGCGGACCTCTGCGCCACCCTCGTCATACGCCTGCAGCATGCGCGGGCCACGATCACCCAGCATGAACGAAGCGGCGGCTCCCGAGCCAAGGGTGTCCAGCGCAGCCGCCGGGTCCAGGCCCAGAGCTCTCGCCAGTGCCAGGGCCTCTGCTGCCGCGGCGATATGGACCCCACACAGGAGTTGGTTCACCGTCTTCATGCACTGACCGTCTCCGGGGCGGGAGCCGACTCGGTTCAGCGTCGAGGCCATCGCCTTCAAGACCGGTAGGGCCTTCACGTATGCCGTGTCGTCCGCGCCGACAGTGACCAGCAGGTCACCTTGACCGGCACGCACCGGCCCGCCTGAGACCGGGGCGTCAACCAGGAGCATCCCTTGCTCGGAAAGCTGACCGGCGACCTCTCGGACCACGTCGATCCCGACGGTCGAGGTGAGCAGGATGACGGAGCCCGCGGTCAGGACCGGAACCACGCCATCGGAGCCCCAGAGAACCTCGGCGAGCTGGACGCGGTTGCGAACGGCGAGCAGGACGATGTCGGAACCGGTGGCTGCCTCCTGCGCGGTGCTGCAGGCGGTCGAGAAGTCCCGCGCGGCAGCGCAGCGGCCGGGGTCGATGTCGTAGCTTCGGACCGCGAACGAGCTCGCGAGGTGGCGAGCCATCGGCAGGCCCATGGCACCGAGTCCGAGGACGGCGATTGTGGGGGTCATGGGTATCTCCTTCGAGGGGTCTGTGCAGTCTCAGCGTGAGAGCTTGTCAACGACGTCAGCAAGCGAGCTCGGGCCGCCTACGTTGCCGGCGAAGACGATGTAGGGGATCCCTCGCGCGGGGCCGTCCATGGGCTCCCACAGCGAGACGATCCCGGGCAACATCGGCCCACGAACCACGGCTCGCTCAATCTCTAGGCCGCGACTCGCCACATCCGAGGAGGTGATCCCCCCTTTGGCCACAACGAATCGTGACGCGCACCCCGCCAGGATCCGTTGCACTACCTCCACCACTGACGTGGAGACCCGGCGCGCGAGGCCGAGGGAGTCGGCCGCGGCAGCCCCCGTGACGAGACTGCGGCTCGTGCGGACCACGACGTTTCCGTGAGCCAGTGCCGCGATGGCCCGCTCGGCCACCTCGGCCAGGTATGCCTCGGGCTTGTCACCCAGAATGGTGGCGACGTCGATCTCGAGCTCGACGAGGGACGTCCGCTCGACCAGGGTCTCGAGCTGTTTGGTGGTGATGGCCACGTGCGACCCGACCACGATCAAACCACCGGCAGCATCCTCGGCCAGGCCGCCACGCCGGATCGCAGAGATAGCCTCCGCCTCCAAAGGCGGGTGGGGCTCCTGGCCGATGAGGGCGCGGACGAAGGGAGGTCCGACTCGATACAGCAGTCGGGATCCAGCGCCTTCGGCCTCGTTAAGAGCCAGTGCGAGCAGACGCAGGTCGTTCTCATCAACAATGTCAACCACGGCCGGCTTCGCCTTCGACAGGCTACGTAGCACCGCCACGGTTTCAGCGCGGCTGGACCGCAGGGTCGCCAGGTCGATGCTGGCGACATCGGCTGCCCGAACCTGTCCCGCGCTCTTCTCCTGCACCCAGTCGCGCAGGTCCGACGATCGATACCCGAAGGTGGCGTCCTTGGCGAACTCCGTCTCGCCCGCGGGCGTATAGCCGTCGGCGTCCGATCCTGCATAGTGCACGCACCTCACGGTGACCCGCCCTGCGTCGCCGAAGGCGGGAACGACGATGACCCCGTCGACGGGACTTCCACTGTGGGAGAGGATTTCCTCAGCGAGGACGTTCGTCTCCAGGGGAAAGTGCCCACGCAGGGTGGAGTCAGACCGGGAGACGAAGTCGACCTTGACGCCCACCTTCTCAGCCGCCGCGAAGGCACTCCTGGCGACCTGACGGTTGCGGTCCTCGGCATCCTCGGGGGCCAGGCTGCGGGAGTTCGTCATGACATAGACGGCGGCCTTGCCCTGGCGGAAGGCCCACTCCAACGAGCGCGGCGACCAGTTCATTAGAACCGGGAGGTCGGCGACCGACTGCGTCCCGGTGGGATCGTCGTCCAGGACGACCAGGATGCGATCTGAGTTCTCAGCCAGGGCCGCGACGACGTGTGCTGGCACCTGCGGACCCTCCGGCAGACCCTTCAGCAGCGTGTCGAGTGAGATGGCCACGAGAACTCCCTGCGATCATCGGGTTGAGTTCCACGGAACTCGGGACATCCTCCCACTCCAGTGCTGCGTCAACAGGTCAAGCAACCTGGCCCGCTCGGCCAGCCGCATCACCGGAACCAGACCGGCCCAACCAAGCAGGTTTGGGTGAGCGAAAACCGCGGAAACCTTATGCGATGCTTGCACTTGTCGGATGCCCCTCGGAACGGGTCGCACCGAACTGTCACAAGTCCAATCCTCCCGCCCCACAGGGGCATCCGCGCCTCACGACCCGCCACACCCGCCCACGAATCGGATCAGGCCCAGCCACGACCACCGAGGTGCCCGGTCGAGTTCGATGAGCCGGGTTCGGTTGCATTGCTCACCCAAGAAGACTCTTCGAGAGTGTCTTGCCATGTTCGTGCGCTGATTCGTAGCATCGGGTGACCGTAGGCTCCGCGTGACCGGCCACACCCCGGGTGCGCCTTGCCACTCCTCGCTGTCGCCCACGCCCTCCTTGATCGGATTCTGCGCCAACAGCACACCACATCCCCTGCCCGCTGCGGGACCTCATCCTCGACTCCGGTGTCCGCGAGCGCCGCACCGTCTCCCAGGCACTGTGGTGGTGGCACGACGCCGGGTTCGGCACCTCCAACGAACTGTTCGACCCGGCCAGCCCCGAGTCGTCATCGCACACCTACACCCTCGGTGTCCCCGCGCGGCACCATCCCTCTCAACCAACAGAACGTAACGGACCACACGGACCGGTGTTGTTAGATGCAACACCAGGTTTCCACGCCCCCGCCCCGCCCGGGACCTGGCCCCACCTGCGAGTGTTGGTGAGCACGAAGAACGCGGTGGTGGACTGCCGCAAGGCCCAGCGCACGTCGTCGACCCGCCCAGCTGGTGAGCACCGGGAGGTCGGCGATGCTCTGCGTGCCCGTGGGGTCGTCGTCGAGCACCACCAGGCGACGGCCGGGCCTGATCTCGTCGAGACCGGTGCCGACCTGACGGACTGGAGGCCGCCAGCAGCTCGTCCACGGACACCGGGCCGGCGAAGCGCGGCTGGGGGTGCTGGGGCTTTGTACGGACAAGGGTGGAGCCTTTTCTTGGGCCGGCCAAGGCGACGATGGGCGGCCGGGACGCCGAAAGCACGCCCCGGCTCGCGGTTGAACTTCGTGCAGGCTATAGGATCAGCGCATGTCGACACCCCTGGGGGCGCCCTGCGTGGCGGCATCGCGGGTTTTTCGCCGTCAACCGCCTCGGCGAACGTGACCGGCGCAGCCGCCGCGGGTGGCGGCGTCGTCCAGCGCCGAGTGCTTCGGGACGGCGTCTACGACGAGATCCTGGAGATGCTGCTCGCTGGGCGGGTGGCCTCGGGCGCGTCGCTGTCCATTGACGGCCTGGCCCGGCAGCTGGGCGTGTCCCCGACCCCGGTGCGGGAGGCGCTCGGCCAGCTGGAGCACACCGGCCTGGTCACCCGCGCGGCGCTCAAGGGGTA
>JAABUR0100004996.1_pt1 | contig 17217 bp, 21 predicted proteins | sample 5560091 | NCBI WGS metagenome assembly JAABUR01 (sample SAMN10711879, study PRJNA513375) | rock metagenome | isolation source: Antarctica rocks | place: Antarctica: Victoria Land, University Valley sud | reverse complement strand
AGTGGGGCTTTCCACAAGCGGCTTGGGCTCTTTGGTTTTTGCTGCACTGCGTGATGTTGTGTAATGTGTTGGCATGCGTAGCGTCGCTTGAACACCGCCAGGTGATGTGAGCGGTGGGGGTGTCATGCCCGTGACGCGCCAAGAGCGCCGAATGCCCAAGTGGGCACAGCACACGGGTGTATGTCTGTGCTCTTGGCAGCCGGTTTTGACCTGGCCCTATACACTAATAGACTGATGATGCCCTTATGAAGCGATTTGCAATGTGTGTTGGGGCTTTCCTGCGGCCTGCCCCCGATGTGACGTTTACCTCTGGATGCTTGCTGTAGATGCATGTGCATGTGCCCTTATCACTTTTTGTGCAGTTGGCTGTTGTTGCGTCTTAGCTATGTACGCCGGGGCGTACGAGGTCACACATAGTGCTTCACCTGCCCCATACCAAAGTGTCTGGAGATGTTCATGCATTTATGTTCTTTGTATGGCTGTCCTGGAAACCCGATCCTGATTTTGAGTCAATGGGTGCCACTGTGACGTACGTGCACCTATTTACATGTGTAAAAGTATTAGTGTGGCGCCTACCATCCATGGAGGAGCTTCCTGCTGCCAACCAGGCAGGCAATTTAGCAATTCACACACAAAGAGCCCCGTCCTGCTGAGCAAGCCATGTGTTCTGCGCTGGCTGCATGCAGGCCTCAGAAAGCAAGCAGGGAGGCCCACGGCAGCCAATTGCGCAGTCCCTGCTAGGTTCAGACGTTTCGACGAAGGGCCAAGCAGCCCCAGGACATAGGACAGCACCCGATTCGATTCTGCATGAGGGGTGCCCAGAGGCCGCATGGGGCTGACAGGGCCGCAAAGGCATGCCCGCCAGCCCCATCCACTCTGTCGGCGCTGGCATGCCCGCTCGAGGGGTAGCTAGCAGCAAGACATGCCAGCACCATGCAGACGTGAGTCGCGCCGCGTGACTGCTGGAGCGAGGCCACAGCGTAGCCATCAGCAGCGCCGCGCATTTTGCACAAAACAGCTAAAACTGCACACCGAAGGCTGTTCTGTTGACAAGACACACACCAAAAACTGTCCACATTTGCCACGGCGCCTTTGCACGGCACCAGGCGTGCGGCCACATGCGTCTGAAGAGCTGCGCATGTAAATGCGCGCCCAGGACAAGCCGCTGCACTCACCTTATACAATCACATGATGCCGCCTTAAATTCTGCGCGCCCGCCTGCAGCCATGCTGCACTCGCACACTATGGGGTGCTTGAGCCTGCCTCTTAAATGTGCCAGCATATAGCAGCCACCTGGCTGCCTGCAGGCGTGGGGGCGGGGCAGGGGCTGCCTGGCCGGGCGGCACCAATCACGCCGCGGCTATCCCAGGTGGGCAGGTTTGTGCTCCACGGGAGAGAGCCAGCGCTCAGCCGCCCACTGACGCCGCCTGCAGGCGCACTGATGGGGCGGGCGCCGCCGGCCTGGACAGCGTCAGGGCAGCCGCGGCAGCCGGGCTGGGCGCAGCTGGCCGCACGACACGGGCGTGGTGGGGCACGGGCGCCTGTGTCGGCGGCGGGGTGAGCACCCAGGGCGCGCGCATCGCGGCCGCTGCAAACGCATACTCGTCTGTGATCTCGTCCATGGTCTTGGCTGTCGGCTTGCCTGCGCATCCAGCACAGCCTCCCATTACGCATGGCAATCATGCATGGCCGGCACGCATGCGAGAAGCGGCGGCCCAGGGACTTCACCACAAGCGCGCAAGTATGTCAGTACTCTTTGTTGTTGTTGCTGTTCGGGCCAGAGAGACGCACAAAGGACACTGATCATCAGCATGCACTCAGCACCGGAACACAGCCGCTGGACCAACCACCACCTTGTGCGAAAGCCCCTTGAGACATGGGGCAGCAAGGGCGCTGCATGCAGGCACGGGCGCGCGCGCACCGCCGCCGTGGCCGGCGTTCACGTCGACGCGCAGGATGAGCGGGTTGCGCTGCGGCGAGCCAGGGTAGCCGGCCAGCACGTGCTGGAGCGTGGCCAGAAACTTGTAGCTGTGCAGTGGTACCACGCGGTCGTCGTGGTCCGCTGCCGCCCCAGGCCGAACGGGCTTAGTCGCGCACAGAACGCTCAGAGCAGGTTGTGTGCGAGGCTGGGCGCGCCGGTCGCGACCGCCATGACCGTGTTGTGCAGGCTGTGAGACTCTGAGCTTCTGTGAGCATTCATTACAGTGTAGGGTAGGGTTACTTATCATATCACCACCCACAAACCTAAGCTATCTCGAACCCTAACCTGTCGGGCGCGGGGCCGGGCGCACCAGTAGTGACCATGGTGGCCGGGTACTGCCCACTGCCGGCGGGCACCGCCACGTTCTGCAGCGGCGACTCGGCGAGCAGGTACGGCAGGTCGGTGGCGTTGTTGGGGTCGCCGTACTCGGTCACCCACGCGTGGCCTGCCGCGGCGGCTCGCGCTCGGTCCCGGCTGTGCATGCCAGGCAGGACGCAGCATCCCTGCAGCGGGGATAGCGCGCACGCGCGCCATGGTAGATCAGTTTGATGTGAGCGGCGTATCTGGAGCTGAAACAAGCAGATTTGAGCGGCGCCAGAGTGCGCGCACCAATGGTGAAGAGCGGGTAGCGCAGCAGGTCCATGACGCCGACCTGGGCGATCACCGCTGCGTACAGGTTGGGGTGCTGCGCGCGCAGGCGCGCCTGTCAGGCTGGGTTGCTTGCCGGGTTGCACCAGCACCAGCACAACAAGCGCGGAATGAAATAGATTTCGTCAAGTCAGGCAGAATGGTGTCGCCGGCTTTTGCAAGACTGGCGGCGTGCTGCTGAGCGGCCCGAGGCCGCCGTGCGGGGCGTGCAGGGCGGGCGGGCACCTGGTTGACCTCTGCGCCCATGAGCAGCCCGCCGTTTGACCCGCCCTGCGCGGCCCACCACCGTGTCAGCACTGTGAGAGGCTCTGATGCATGGGCAGGGGGCCAGTCCCTCAGTCCGGGCGCCTGCATGCGCACCAGACAAGCCGTGCACGGGGCCGACCGCGTGCGAAATCGCACCCGACGCCGACCACCATGCTGTGAATGCCATACTCGATGGTGACATAGAGTTCCCTGCACCCCTCCCTCCCATGCAGGCTGGCCGGCCAGGCGGGGCAGCGACGCACCTCGATGGTCAGCTTGGCGGGCGATGAGTAGCCGGCGCTGTGCAGGAACTGGGCGCACGATGCAAAATCGTCAAAGCCGTTCTGCTTCTTGTGCAGGCGCCCGCCCTCCCACCAGTCCAGCCCATACTCCCCGCCGCCCCTGCGGCGCCGCGCAGCAGGGCGTGTTAGTAAATCAATACTGCGGTCCGCACAGTCAGTGACGCAAATGGCGTGGAGCTGCAGAGCACGAAACACTTGTACAGTGAACAGCTGTGGAGTGCGGGTAGGTGCGGCCAAACGCAGCCAGACATTACGTCTCGGCAAGTGCTGCTGGGCACCGGCGCACCGGATGCCAGCGATGGCGTACACCCCGTTGAACGCGCGCAGGAACACCAGCCGGCTCGTGCTGAACGTGGGGAACATGGTGATGTCGAAGCCTGCGCGGCGCGCGCGCCTTGGAGTCGGCGCCAGCACCGCGACCGCCGCGCTGCCAGCACCGTCCAGCCGGGAATGGCGCAGCACAAGCAGCCGCGGTGCACGTCGATCAAAACAGTTGACGCAAGCTTGGCTCAGCGGATTGCTCAACTGGGCGCTGAGCCTGACGCCGCCCACATTACTAAATTTCCCACATGGCCCAGACGGCCTGCGCCCGCCGGCCGGGCCCGGCGGCGCACCGCCGTACGCGTACAGGAAGGTCGGGTGGCTGCCGTCCAGCGTGAGGTTCTTGCGCGCCACGATGAACATGGGGATGCGCGTGCCGTCCTTGCCGGGCACGAACACCTGCGGCGGCGGCCGCGGCTCAGGCGCGGGCGCCCGCGCAAGTACGCGCCAGCCCCTGATTTGCGCGCTGGCTGCAGCGTCGGCCCGCAAATACCCTGGACCCTGATGTGACCAGCCGCGCGCCACGTCCGGCTGATGCCCATAGACCCTCATCCACATGGGGCTTGACCTCGCAGCCACAACAAACAGGTGTGGGGAACCTTTCACACCCCACGCACATGCGCGCTCAGTAAAGTGCCATCTGCGCCATGCGGACAGAGCGCACCTGGGTGGTGTTGTAGTCGTCCAGGTTCCAGCCGCCGGGCAGCTCCACGCGGCTCAGCAGCGTGGGGTCCACTGCGGGCGTGGCCGTGTCAAACCTGCGCACGCCCGCGGCGTCGGTGCGCGGAAAGGCGTCCGCCCCTGAGCTCAGCCAAGCTTGCATGCCCCCATCACCCATGACCTCGGCCGAAGCGCCATGGCATGCCTGTCGCAAGAGCAAGGCCATGCGCCGCCCCGCCGTGTAATGACAGATTAACCTGGGCTCCGTCATGTGACATGCAGGTGTGCAGCACCATGCTTTGCTTCCCCTAGTTTTCCCAGAACCCTATCCCCGTCCCCCACACGGGCGCACCGGTACGTGGAGCCGGGCTCCGTCATGGACGTGTAGGTGTACAGCACCTCGCTCTGCTCGCGCCGCCCCGACACGCCCAGGCTGCCCAGGCCCGGCAGCGGCACCTCGCGCACCAGCGCGCCGCTCGCCAGGCTGCGCTGCTGCAGCACCGCCGTCACGTCCCGCGTGTACTGCACGACCAGCGCGTCGCCCTGCGCGGCCGCGGCGGGGGGCGCGGGGTCAACGCGGCGGCCTGGGGATGGCTTCCAGGAGCTTTACAGGCTGTGGGGCATATGGTGGCTCGCACGTCGGCCCCGTCAAGCACTGACCGCCCCAGACTTTGACCATCTGCATGCCACCGCCTGCATGCTTCCGGCCGGGGTCATGGAGCATGTCGGTTGGTACCAGGCAGCATATGTGCGCGCCTTGACGCGCAGCATGCTCCGTGCCTGCGCGGCTCGACGCGCGCCGGGCGCATGCGGGGGCCGCGCGCCTTGACGGCCGTGGCCGCTGTCAGCTGGTCGCGCGGGTGCTGCGCGAGGACCTCCTGCCAGCTGTCCGCTGGGCCCGGGTCGCTGATGTTGACCCGCACGACCCTGCCCGCCGCGTCGCACGCAGCGCCGTCAGTCCCACCGGCGCCCCCGCCGCCGTGCACAGTCTGCGCAGAACTCAGCGCGTAGCCCTGCAGGAGGCGCCACGGGAATGGCGCGGGGGCCGGCAGGCGCGGGCGCCGCGCGCGCCTGCTGCGCGGCGCGTGCAGCGTCGTCTGGATGGTCCACAGCGGGCCCTGGCTGGCAACGACGCCGAACACGGCGCGGAAGTCGTCCACCAGCTTGGTCAGCGGCAGCGCCGCGCGCTGGGCGGCCGGCAGGCGCATGTCGTAGCGGCTCAGGTCCAGCGCGCCCGTGCTGGCGTTGACCGGCAGCGCGGCGAGCGGCATGTACCACAGCCGGTTGGTAGGATCGGTGCCGGAGGAGATGGAGATGATGATGTACCTGGCGCCGCGCGCGCGGGGCAGCTCGGGCAAGCCAGGGTTAGGGCAGGGTAGGCAGCCCTGGGCTGGCCAGGGCTGCGCGCGCCGGCGCTCAGGGGCGTTGGGGGCTGAGGTGTTCCTGTCTTTCAGCCGCAGGACAGGATGGGCGAGGTGGGCTTCGGCAGCGACGGCAACCCATGCATCGGGGTTGGGCGGCAGGCTCCGCGTGCGTGCGCCCCTCTCAGAAGGCCCCACGCTGCAGGCTGCAGGCCCTGGGGTAACAAAGTGCAGGGTTTGGTAGAAGGAGACCCCGCACGCAACTGCAGCTACTGTCATGCTTTACCATGCACGCGTGCGCCACAGCTGAATGTGCAAGCTGGCCCGGCCCAGCCCGCAGCCCACATCGTGCATGCAGCGGGGGGCGCGCACTGCTGGTCGTCGGTGACGCCCGCGCCCAGCGACCAGTCCGGCTGGTCGGGCAGCGCCAGCACGAACACATCCGCGCTCTGCGGCGCGCCCACCAGGTGGTACCACAGCTGCTGGTTCTTGTTGGCGCCCGTGGCCTGCCCGGTCGCGTTGCCGTCGGGCGTGTAGCGGTTGTAGAAGAAGCCCTGCGCGGGGCGCGTAGGTGTAGGGTTGGTAGGGTAGGGCTAGGGCATCTTGAGCACCGGCGTGAAGCGGCCGGGTGCCTTGCCGGGCGCGCGGCCGCCCCTGGCGGCGCCTGCACCCCGGCGCCGCATGCGCTCCGTTGCGCAGGCGGCGTGCCTGGCGACCGCGATGGCGGCCGCTGCACGCCTTCGGCGCAGCGCCCTGTTGCGCGCGTGCACAGCAGGCGCGCCCGCGCGCGGGCGCACTGCAGAGCGCAGGCGCAGGCCTGCCCGGTCAGGGCCCGGCATGTGCGCGCCTTGTCGTCGGGCGTCCAGCCGGTGGATGAGAACTTGACATCGTTCAGCGTATCCGGCAGCTGGGTCACGGCGCCGGCGCTGTCGACGCGCATCAGCTTGATCGTCTCCCAGTCTGACCCCGCGCTGCGCGCGCGCCCACGCCCGTTGCTCAAATGACATGCCTCAAAGCGCGAGGCTTGTGCAGCGCCGTCTGTGGCGTGTGCGACCGAGGAAGAACAAGAGCGGCAGGGTTCGGTGCACAGCCGCGAGCCGCGCTCACGTCGCGCAGGGGTTCTCAGTCAAGCAGCGCATCTCCGCCGGTGCGGGTCACTTGTCGCACCTGGCGACGTTGTACGCAATCAGGTCGCCGTTCCAGCTGAACGCGTAGTTGTTCACCGCGACCGTGCCGTCCTTGGACAGCGTGTTGGGGTCAAATACGAGCGTTGCGTTGTCGAGATCGTCGATCGTCGCCATGCTGTACAGGCTGCTCTGCGCCTGGAGGCCCGTGTTGTAGTCATAGTAGTACCTGCGCCGGGCGCAGGGCTCCCGTCTGGGCGGGCCGCGGGCCGGCGCATGCAGCGCGGCGCATGCGGAGGCCGCGCCAGCCAGGAGCGCGGGCGGCGAGCTGGGCAGCGGCATGCGCCGCACACGTGCTTGCTGGGCTGGCGCATATGCTGCCTGTGCGCAGATAACCCGGCACCGACCGCCGGCGCGGCGCTGCAGGTATCCGTCGCTTGGCTCCCAGCATGCAAGGCAAGGCGTGCACGGGCCGCTCGCTCAGGTGTCCCGCCACTTTCACGGACAGCGCGCGCTCCGCTGAGGGGCGGCCCGCGGCGCACCGCACCACGCCGCCGGGGCGGCCGCGCTGGTACGGCGCGCCAAACTTCGGGTAGTTGTACACCTCAGAGAACAGTGCGCGGAAGCGCGTGCGCGTGTCGCACTGCTCCAGCACGCGGCCTGTCAGGTTCATCTGCGCCGCCACGACTGCGCGCGCGCGCCGCGCCCCGTCAGCGCGCGGCCTCCCGCCCAGCGCGCGGCGCGCGCGCCGCCGCCGCGCGCTGCACCCGGCCCCGCGCGGCGGGCCGGGCAGGACAGCAGCCTGCAGGACAGGGGCGCCGCACAGGCACGCGTCTCCGGGGAGTCGGTGGCCTCCAGCCAGCGGTACGGGTCGTGCACGGGCTCGCCGTGGTAGTCCTCCACCAGCGAGTCATTGCGCCAGACGGCCGGGTACTCCGCCGGCTGCACCGACAGGCCGCCCTGCAGCGCGCCTGCCGCGCGCCCGGGCCGACGTTCGTGCGTAGTGCTCAGTCAGGCTGCAGGCCGGCCTGTGGCGGCCCGGGGCTGATGCTTCCCTTGCTGGCCCTGAGACTACAGCAAGCGCATCGCGCCCATCGGTGGTTCAGGCGGAGGGTGCAACGCTCCAGTGAGCATCACTGCTCGCGTCAGACCCCCTGAGCTCTACAAAACAAGCCCCCGAGCTGCAGCGCAGTGCGGCCGCGGTGGTCGCTCCGATCCTCCTTGGGAACCAGGCCCCTCCAGGCCCCTCCACAGCCCAAGCGCAGACAGGCTCAGCGGAGGCAGCACGGCCGGTGCAGCGAGCCAGGCAAAACACAACCACGGTCAGGGGTCAGGTCCGGTCATGCCCCAAGGGACCTACTGCTGCGCACCTTCCCGCGCCGGCACGGCCCACTGGGCCGCGAGGGACAGGCTTACGCTGGCCGACAGCAGCCATGCGGCTAGCAGCCACTGCATCGTGCGGCTGCAGCGCTTCCTTGCGCTTGTGATGAAGTATCACTAACACTGCTGCCCCAGGTCTGTACGACAAGAGTGTTCGACGAACCACCGACCACCGAACGTCTTTGTGAAAAACAGGAATGTCTCTTCCGTCCGTGCTAGGCTGAGCCTGGGCGTCGAGAGGCCCAGAATAATGGAAGAGGTTGTGATGCTCCTCACAGAGCTGAGCCCGCCCCTATTATATCGTATCGCCTCACGATCTGGACAGACAGACTCTGCGCTACGACACTCTCCGATCGGCGAAATTGAAGACGGGGCGGGCACTGGATGGTATACCCTTAGCCCTTTCAAGCCCCTGCAGGGTCCGGTACAACATCATCAGCTTACGGTGAAGCTGATGAAGGCAAGTAACATGCCGCAGCAGCGACGCTGCGCACCCAGGTCCCAATCAGCGCACCGATGTCAGCTATGTGCTGAGATGTACTCCGCATTGGCGTCACACGAGACCCGCAGCAAGCACGACCGCTGAGGCATGCAGGCGGCGCGCCCTGTGTCCAGATAGGCTCGTTTAATAATTCCCAGCAGTCGCACAGCGCCCCGTGCGGGCTGCTGAGCGGCCGACGGGCTCGCGCTCGGCTGCGGGCGTGGGGTTGAGCTGCCGCGCTCTAGCTGCCCGGGCAATATGAGGTCCGCGCTGCTGCACGCCATATGGTTTGGCGTGGTGTGCCGAAGGGCGCTATGCGGCGATTACGCTGGCGATGAGTGGACGGTGCCGCCCCGCGAAGGTGCGCCGTGTGCCCGGAGTGTGTCAGGCACACCCGGGCAAGTTCTGCAGGTGACCGCATGTGACCTGGTGTCTAGCATGGACGAGTCGGCCCAGGAGCCTCGTCAGGGCAGACCGCCACGGTCCTCGTCTGGTGTGGCAAAAGCGCCAAACATGCAGCCCGCACATCATGTTGGGTTTGTGGCCTGCAGCAGTGTGCTGGTGTCTGTGCAGCTGCGCGGGCCTTTGATAGGAAGCGGCAGCGGCGGGCACCGCAGCCTTCGCGGATGTTTAGGATGTGCATGTGCAGCGCATCGCGCGGCGGGGCTGCCCACGCGCGCACGCGCGCAGCGGCGAGTGCGCCTGCCAGCCCACAGCGCCACACCTGGCTGGAGGCCACGGTGTGTGAGCGGTCGTGCGGGCCGCGCGGGACGGGCCCCTTGCCTGAGCTCTGTGGGCGTCCGGCGGTCGCATCCGAGCGCGCCCCGGGCCTGACGCCCTGCCCGCCGCCGCGCCAGGCGCGGTGCAGGGCGGGCTGAGCCTGGCGCCCAGCCAGTACCCGGCCGCCGTGCGCAACGACAGCCTGAAGGAGGTGCGGTTCGGGCAGACGGTGGCCGACCCGTACCGCTGGCTGGAGACCAACTCCAGCGCCACGCGCGCCTGTGCGGCCCCCGCCCGCCCGGGAGCATGCCGCGGCGTTGCCAGCCGCAAACGCCGTGTGTGCGCGTGCTGTGGCGCTGTGCAGCGGCAGGGTTAGGGTTGCGGGGCGGCGCAGGGGCGCGGTGCTGTGGTGCGCTGGGCAGGTCAGCGGGGCTCGCGGCTGTGTGCAGCGCCTGCGGGGTTGTCTAGGCGGCTCGTGATTGACGTACCGCAAGTGCGCCCCCTTCTGGCCCCGGCCGTTGGCTGCGAGTCTGAGCCGCCGCCGCGGCGCGCGCGCAGTCGTGGCGGCGCAGCAGGCGCTGTCGGACCAGGTGCTGGAGCAGTGCGGCACGCGCGGCCAGTTCCGCGACCTGTTTGCGCGCCTGCGCGACTACCCGAAGTTCGGCCTGCCCGTCCAGCACGGCGAGCCCGGCGGCGTGCAGAGGCGCGCCCTTGTGAAGGGTTAGGGTCTGAGGCCTGGCCGCTGGAGGGCCCGCGCTGCGCGCCCCGCCTCGCCCGGCGCGGCAACCTTGAAGTTGCGCTAGTGCGCGCGGCCGCTGCCGCGCCGCCTGCCATGCAGCAGCGGGAGTTCCCCGCTGCAGGGCCCCCGCGTGCCCCGACCCGGCCGCGCGGGCGCAGGTGGTACTACGAGGCGAACAGCGGGCGGCAGGCGCAGAGCGCGCTGTACAGCGCGGCCACGCCGGCGCTGGACGGCAACGCGACGCTGGTGCTGGATCCGAACGCGCTGGCGGCGGACGGGTCTGTGTCGGCGTCCGGCTATGCGTTCAGCTGGGACGGGTCGCTCATGGCGTACCGCACGTCCAGGTGCGCGCGCGCTCTCCTTGCCGGAGCGCGTTCGGCGCGGCCGGCCGGGGGCTTGGCAGGGAAATTTTCGTGCGTGTGCAGCAGAGGGCCAAGGGGGCTGCTCTGGTCTGCGCGCGCGCCACCGGCGCGCGGGCGCTCCACAGCATCATGCATGGGTTTTCTACTGAGCTCGGCGGCGCGGTCCCGCTGCGCTCGTGTTTCCCGCGCATGACGCCCGCGCATGACGCCCGCGCATGACGGCCGTCCCTTCTCAGGTCAGGGGTGCAGCCCTGCAAGGGGGGCGGCAGTGGCTCTCACCTGCACCATGTCTCTGTGCGCTCTGTAAGCAACCGCCCGCCCTCTGCACGGCACACACGTGCAGCGCCGGACGTCCTTGAGCAGGGCAGAGCCCTTCCCCCCTGGCGTGCGGCGAGCCTGCCGGCGCCGGAGCAGCGCGTCGCAGCAGATTCGGCGATCAGACTACCGATAACCTTTGTTTTGCTGGTCGGCTACGTCTCTCGAGCTTTTTCATGCCCATGCTGACATCTTCGTCTGCGCGCCCGTGCAGCACGGGCTCGAGCTGGGACACGATGCACGTGGTGCGCCTGGACGCCGCGACGGGCGCGGCGACGCCGCTAAACGACACGCTGACGGGCGTGAAGTACTCGACCACGGCCTGGACGCCGGACAACAAGGTGCCCCGGCGCCGCAGCGCCCGCCATTGCGGCCGGGCTTGAATTGAATGTAATAGCTTTTGGAGCCGACAGAACCGCTGTGGGAGCGGCGCGGCTGTCTGTGCATGCAGCGCCTATTCGCAGAGGCACGCGCCACGCATGCGGCGCGTTCACGTGGTGCGCGGCGGCGCTGAGCGGCTGCCACAGCGCCCGCTCCGGCGTGTGTGTCAGACAGGCGCAACGCACTGCGCCGCGCGCTCACGCTGCTGGAGCGGCCCTCAGACAAGTACATGAGTCTGGGCGACAGGCATGGCGCCGCGCAGTGCTGACGCGCTCGGCTGCGCGCCGGCAGGGCTTCTTCTACAACCGGCTGCCCATGCCCGCGGACGCGAGCCTGCTGGTGGGCGCCGAGGGCTCGTTCGGCGGGCGGCAGCTGTGGTACCACCGCGTCGGCACGCCGCAGGCGGCGGACGCATTTGTGCTGGCGCTGCCGGACCAGCCGGACGCGTCCATCGCGTCGCAGATCACCAGCGACAAGCAGTGCGCGGCCCGGGCAAGTGCTGGGGCGCTTGCAACAGCGGTGCTCGGGCGCACGGCCCGGGCGGGCACGATGCTGCCTGTGGAGGCCCCGTAGCCGCTCGTGACGTGCTGCAGCTGGCCGGTGCGGGTGCGGCCGTGCCGTGCGCGGGCCGTCACCAAGCGCGCTGGGCGCTTGCGCGGGAGCGGGCGCCTGTCACACGGGCGCCGCGCGCGGCCGGCAGGTACCTGGTGCTCAGCATCAGCCTGGGCGGCGGCGCGTTCAACCGCCTGTGGTACGTGCCCCTCAGCGCGCTGCCGGTCAACGCCAGCACGGGCGCGCTGGACTTTGGGCGCTACGACATGCGGCTGCCGGCGGGCCAGCGCGTCGCGCTGCCGCTTACCAAGCTGGTGGACGACCTGAACGCGGCCTGGACGCTGGTCGCGGTCAACGGCACGCTGTGGACGCTGCACACCAGCCTGGCCGCGCCGCGCTTCCGGTCCGCCCACCCTAACCCTAACCCTGGTCACGGTCAACGGCCCGCTGTGGACGCTGCACACCCGCCTGGCTGCACCGCGCTTCTGGTGCACTCCGCGGCGTCAGTAGCGCGCACGCTGTGCATGTCTTGCTGCGAGGTTGTTTTACGCGCCTTGGACCCCCTGCTGCCTGCTTGCTTGCATGCAAGGGCGGCGCGTCAGGCGGGCCACCTAGTGCAAGCCAAGAGGCGACAGGTGCTCGCGTGCTGAGAACGCACGGGAGGGTTGGGCGTCCGGAACATGCATGCTGGAAAGCGACTCTGCACTGCGTCTGAAACATAAGTCGTCCGCCTGACCATGTGCCGCACGGGCGCCAAGCCCGGCTGCGCGCCAGACATGCGCACAGCTTGCCCGCGCCGCATGCGCAGGCTGCTGCGCGTCAACATCAGCAGCCCGGGCCCGCTCGCGGCCTGGCCGGAGGTCATCTCGCAGCACCGCTCCGACACCATGATGTCCGTGCTGGCGCTCAAGGTGAGCGATTACCCAACCCTAAACCCTGCGGGAGTGGCCTGGCCTCGTGATGATGTCTGTGCTAGCGCTCAAGGTGATTGATTACCCTACCATAAACCCTGCTGGAGTGGCCTGGCCTCGTGGTGTCCGTGCTGGCGCTCAAGGTGCGCAGCTGCCCAGCCGGAGCGGGGGAGGCAGAGCCAGGCTGCGTCCGGCGCCAGCAGGCGCCCTGCGGTGACAGCAGGTCGCCTGCATGCATACGCCGGCTCTGCTCCGACTTGTCACATCTCTGCATGGCCCGACTCTGCCAACGCTCCACCTGTTGCTTGCCGGGAGCGGTGGCCTGGCCCCCCGGCAAGCAGCAGGTGGAGCGTGGGCAGAGTCCGGCCATGCAGCGATGTGACAGGTCGGAGCAGAGCCGGCCGCAAGTTGCCGGGGGCGAGCCGGCGGCCCGGACGTGTGCAGGGCGGGCCGGCTACGGCCGCGCCGCCGCTGGCTGTGCGGCGGGCGATTAAGTCAGGGCTGCGCCGCAGGCCGGACGTCCGGCCTGCGGTGATCCGGCTCGCGACAGCGCGCCGTGCATAGACCGCCGACCCTGTCCCTGACCCTACATGTCCCTGACCTGCACCTGCTGCGCGCAGGACGACGTGCTGGTGGTGCGCTACCTGCGCGACGTGTCGGCGGTGCTGCACCTGCGCTCGCTCGCGACGGGCACGCTGCTGCAGGCCGTGCGGCTGCCCGGCCTGGGCAGCGTGGAGGTGTCCGGCCGCCGCGTCTCGCCCATCCTGCATTTCTCCTACAACTCGCTCACCGAGCCGGGCGCTATCTACACGTGCGTGCTGCGCCCTGGCTGGGCCTGCCCGAGACCGCTTGGTATGCTTGGTACAAGCGGGCGTGCGCATTGTGCAGGAGCTGGTTTGTGCGCTGCTGCCGCGCCAGGCACGGCGTCCATGCAGCGCGCCGCGCAGCGGGACGGGTCCTGCTCCCGGAAGAGCAGCCCTGTTGATGTTGGGCCCGCGATGTTGCTAGAGTCTCCTGACGGCCAGCTCTCCACTTCCGCCGTGTCTGCTATATCGTCTGCGTCGGGCGCGTGCGCACGCCGCCGCGCCACAGCAGGGGCCGCGCCGCTGCTGAGCGCCTGCGGGACGCGCCGCGCGCGCGCAGGATGGACACTTCGCGCCTGACGGGCCAGCTTGCGGACCTGGTACATGCGATTGTGCTGCCGGGCGGCTACAACCTGGATGACTATGAGACCAGCCAGGCGCGGAATTGGCGGAGACCAGCCCCCGCCCGGTACGGAAGCGGCTGCGCCTGTGCGGCAAGCTCCAGCGGATGCGGCGCGCCTGCCAAGCGTGCAGAGGTTGGCGCGGCTAAGGAGCGTGTACAATTCAGGGCGATGTGGGGTTGCGCTCGCTGTGATGCGGCAGGGCCGGGCTTGTAGGGTGGGCTCCAGCGTGCGGCCCTGCCCCACGCCTGGTCGCGGGCGCGGCCAGGTCTTTGTGGTCAGCAGCGACGGGGCGCAAGTCCCCATGTTCATCGTCGCGCCCATCAATATCACGCTCGACGGCAACAACCCCACCATGCTCTACGGCTATGGTGGCGCGCCCCCCTGCCTGCGCCGCCCTTGTGAAGGCGCCAGGCAGCTGTGCATGCTGTGCGAGCGCTGTGCTCATACTGTGTTGGAGGTCGGCAGGGCGAACGTGCTGTGCGGAGCGCTTGGTCGGGCTGCGGCTCATAATGGCCATGCTGCATCATGCTATTGAAGCGTGGTGGCTAGGGTGCCTTGAGAGTGGTGCCTTTCTGGTGTCTGCCAAGCCTCATTCAGCGCACCTGACTGCCGTGCTCTGCACGCGCAGGCTTCCAGAAGACCGTCACGCCCTCCTTCAGCATCGCCCGCCTGGCATTCATGCGCGCATACAACGGCGTGTACGCCGTAGCCAACATCCGGTGCGGCCCACTCGACGCTGGGCCACTCCCACACCCAGGCATGCACCTGTTGTAATACCAGGTGTCCAGGGCCGATGGCAGACAGCAAAGTCATGCGCCCACTTACCATCATGCGCAGGCACGACATATGAGGTCAGGCAGGGGTGTCGCAGGACACTGCACCAGACATCACTCCTCTTTGCCGAGCGAGAACCGGAGAGCCCACGTACGCAGGAGAGCCGAGCGCCGACGGCGCCGGCTGTGCTCAGGCGCGGCGCGCGGCGCAGGGGCGGCAGCGCCAAGGGGCGCGGCTGGTGGGAGGCCGGGCGGCGCATCCGGAAGCAGAACAGCTACGACGACTTTGCCGCCTGCGCCGACTACCTCATCGACGGCGGTATCACCTCCCCCAACGGCCTGGCCATCGTGGTGCGCGCCCTGACCCTACCCACCCTGCCCAATCGCTGCCCCACAGGCCGCGCTGAGCCTTCAGCGGCGCTCCCTTGCAGCCCGATCGCGGTCAGTGCGCTCCTGTCTGCCCGCCGCACGCCGCGCCTCTGGCAGCACCCCCGTGCCTGCGCCGCCAAGGGTCGCCTGATTTGAAGCTGTGGGGCGAGTTGGGCTTTACGGGCTGCCTGCTATGGTGGCAAGCCCCGTGTGCTGGCTCCAGCTTGCGTGGTGCTGCCACTGCGCTGCAAGCGCTGCGCCTCATGTGCTGGGTGCCCGCAAGTCGGAGTCTGGGCCTCTGGTCGCACACACTGATTGGCCGCACGTCAGGCTTGGGAGTGCATTGGACTGGAGGGCAGTCGGAGGGGGCCACTGATGGCACGCAGAGCAGCGCATGCGAAGTGTGCCAGCGCTGGGGAGGTTGCCGACTGCAGCGCCCGGCTCGCGCAGGGCAAGTCCAACGGCGGCCTGCTCATGGGCGTGGAGGCCAACCAGGTGCGCCGTGCGCGTGCTCCCCCAGCATCTCTCAACAGCTGCTGTGTTGCGCATCATACTCTCCCATGCACAGTGCGATGCAGCGCCGATGCCCCGTTGCTGGAGCGGCAGGGCGTCCAGACGCAGGCCCTGTGCCTGACCCCCGCATCCTGTGAGCCGCCTGCGCCGGCATCCCTGCTTACCAGTCGTCTCAGGAATTTTCAACTTTGCGCCGTCCATGCCAGAGAGGCACCTTGCCGATGCCATGGGCGCCGCGCGCGCAGCACCCCAACATGTTTGCGGCGGTGATCGCGGACGCGGGCGTGATGGACCTGCTCCGCTACCCGCTCTTCACCATTGGTGTGCCCCTCGCCGCTGCTGGCCACCGTCCTGTCATGTGCGAAAGCTTGCGCACCTGCCTTGCGAGTGGGAGCGCGTGCATGATGGGGCCCGCGACCCCGAGTGCATGCGTCCGTGGTGATCACCCTTGTCCCTGTACGCGACCCCAAGTCCTGTGCGCGAGGAGCGTCACTTTTGAGGGGTGTGAGCATATGAGCATGAGGACCAAAACCGTTTGCGATCCACAATGCCGTGGCAAGCGAATCTCTGCCGTGCTGCGGACACGCCGGCAAAGCAGTGCGAGGACGCACCGCAGTTCCGACGTCCGCCCTGCCAGGCAAATGCTTGCAGGCTCTGATGCGCGCGCGCGCGCGTGTGCGCAGGCAAGGCGTGGGTGGGCGAGTATGGCGACCCGGCCAACGCAACGGAGTTCCCGTACCTGCTGGCCACCTCGCCCGTGGACAACGTGAACGTGCCCAACGGCACCGGCCAGTACCCGGCGGTCATGGTGACCACAGGTAGCCCGCCCCGCCACCCGCCCCGCCCCGCCAGCTCCCCAGCTCTGCTGCGTGAGCAGCGGCGCGGTGCAGGCCCAGCTCCGTGCAGCGCTGTGCGTGCGGCGGACAGAGGGAGTTTACCAAGCCCTGGGATTTGGAGGAGGGTGTGAGGTGCGCGCGCCTGGGGCCGCGGCAGCGGACCACGACGACACGGTGGTGCCGAGCCACAGCTACAAGTTCGTCGCGGCGCTGCAGCACGTGCTGGCCGGCTACTCGAACTCGCCGCAGCGCAACCCGCTCATCCTGCGCATCGCGCACAACACCGGGCACGGCGCGGGTGCGCATTTTGCCGCTTGAGCGCTGGCCGCGTTGCCTGTGTGGGTCGAGCTGCGCGTGCTGCACGCGTGCGCCGCCAGTAGCCGCGCCATCGCGCCGCATGGGCACGCGCCGGATCACACTCCTCTTAGCGTGCACCATGTGGCTTACGTTGCTTTGGTTTTGCTGTTATTCGGGTAGCCGCCAACGTAGCGCTCGCTCGTCAGCCAGGGCGGGATTGTCACCGGCGCCAGCACTGACACGCAGGGGCCTATGCCAGCGCCGACATGCAGCCGCACCTGAGCCGCCACCGGCCTGCGCAGGCACGCCCTCGGGTGCGCATGTCGACCAGATCAGCGACCAGATCGCATTTGCCGCCGCGGCCGTCAACGCCACGTGGGCGCTCGCCCAGCCGCTGCCGCCGCGGCCGGTGGCCGCGTTCGGCCCGGCGTCCGACTGGACGGTCGCCGCGGATGCGCCCGACACCTCGCCCTCGGGCCTGCCTGCGCCTTCGTCCAACCTGACGTTTGCCGACACGTGATCACCGTCGCCGATGCGCCCGGCCCGGCCGCCTCGGGCCTGCTTGCACCCTGGCCTGTTTCGACCCGGCGTTTAGCATGGGTCACAGCATGGGGTGCGCGGCTGCAGGGCCGCTTATGCGCCCGGGCCCAGGCAGCCTGGCCGGCAGCACAGATGCTAGCTATCGTCAGGGTTGGGGTGTTTAGTGCCGCCGCAGCTGCCGCCTTCAGAGCCGTCTTT
>JAABUR0100004995.1_pt1 | contig 17225 bp, 17 predicted proteins | sample 5560091 | NCBI WGS metagenome assembly JAABUR01 (sample SAMN10711879, study PRJNA513375) | rock metagenome | isolation source: Antarctica rocks | place: Antarctica: Victoria Land, University Valley sud | reverse complement strand
GCCACCGCGCCGCGTGTCTCTGCGCGGGCCGACACCGCGCGGACTGCGCCGCGCCCCAAACCCACGCGTGCCCAGCGTCCGCTGCTCCTACCGCGCTCCGCGTAGGGAACTTTGCTGTGGCGCACCCAGCAACAGGCTCGTCCGTTCCATCCGCTCCGCCGCTGTGGTATGCTCCAACTGATAGGGCCTGTGTCCCCCTGCATGGTGAGTTCTTGACACCTCACGCATACGACGGACGGGCGCTCATGCTCTATCCTCCCCCGTTCGTCCTCAGATTGTCACCATATTTCTGAACCATGTCGAAATTTAGGCAATTAAGAAGCCGCGTACGATAGTAAGGAGCACACGCAGCAGGATGTCCCCTCCCACGATCTTCGACGTTGCGCGGCGAGCAGGGGTTAGCAAGTCGACGGTGTCCAAAGTGCTGACGCAGACGTCACATGTCCGTCTTGAAACACGCCAACGCGTCGAAGCCGCCATCGCGGACTTGAACTACCACCCCAGTGTCACCGCGCGTCGCTTCCAGAGCCGTCGCAGCCACCTCATTGGATTGGGCTTGCCGGAAATCGGTTATCAGCCCTTGCCCTTGTTCTACGCCGCGTTGATGAGCGGGGTTGGCGTTGTCACGGCCGAATGCGGCTACAACCTGGTGTGGTTGCTCGCTAACGATAGGGCAACAGAGCATCACGACACCTACGCGAAGGCGTACCTGCGACGGGAAGTGGATGGGCTACTGCTGACAGCTATACCCCTCGGCGATCCGCGCATCGCGGCCTTACGGCGTACCGAGTGCCCGTTCGTCATTGTGGGGCGCTACGACAACCCCGACGTCTATACAGTCGACGTCGATAACGTGGCGGTTGGATACCTGGCCACCCGTCACTTGCTGAACCTCGGCCACACGCGTATCGGCCTGCTCAAAGGCCACCGCGACCAACCGTTCAGCCACGACCGCTATACCGGCTACCTACAAGCACTCCGAGAAAGCGGCGTTGCTATCGACGACCCGTTGGTTCAGTGGCCGGCGCGGAACGACGTGAGCGGTTATGCCGCGACACTACAAATGTTGGATGCTTTCGCGCCGACCGCGTTTATCGCGACGGACATGGGCTTGCAACCCGGCTGCTTGCGCGCCTTGCACGACCGGCATCGACGCGTCCCGACGGAGTGCAGCGTCGTAGGGGTGGCCGACGTCATGCCGGATACGGCGGAGCCGACTATCTCGGTGGTCGTCCAGCCGACGTTCGATCTCGCGGGTATGGCGGCGGACCTGCTGCTGCGGTTGATCGCGGGGACACGGCCCGAGCATAAGCGGTACGTCCTCTCCCCCGTCTTTGTCGACGGTTTGAGCACGGTGCCGCCTGTAGCGGATCGGGCGCCTCGCTGATCTCCGTCTCTCTCCGCGTTCTGTTGCCGCAGGGCAATCGCATCATGGCTCCTTTACCGACAGATCGTCGGCGTCGCCCTCACTGCTGGCCACCCGATTCGGTGACACATGTGCGTTTGCGTCCGATACCGAACGACCGTTGGAGAAAGGGGCAGCATGCGATTGCCCTGTCTGTTGCCGCCGGCTTGACAAGATGCGCTGGCGAACTCTCCCTCACGAGTTTCGAGCGCGTCAAACTGCGTGTCGTCACGCGTGCCATTGACTTGCCGGCAAGGCTCCATAGATGTTCGCCAGCAGCATCGTGTCGCTATCCACTTCAAAACGGCGGATTCCACACAAAATATTATGTTAAAGCCGACCCTCTCGGTGAGAAGAGAAATGAACTCTCCGCCCCGTCTGTGCTGATACACTGGTGAGCATGAGTAGAACATTCAAGACCGTGGACTATGACGCGGCGCTCGACCTGACGGTGCGCTTGGGCGACTGTCTGCCGCCCGACCATCTGGCCCGCTCCATGATGGAGCGGGCGACGTACGAATCGGTGCCGTTCCGCTTTATCGCGGGCAATCGGCACCCTGACCACGACACCATCGCCGTGTTCCGACACACCTTCCTGCCCGACCTCAAGGGTTGTTCGTGCAGGTGCTGCTGCTGGCGCAAGAGGTCGGGGTGCTCACGCTGGGCACGATCAGCCTGGACGGGACCACGATCCACGCCGACGCCTCCATGAGCAAAGCGGTCAGCGACAAGGGCTCCGTTGGGGCCTGCTGAGATAGATGAAAGATCTTCGGAACGAGTCTTGTCGGTCAGCCAATGCCAATAAGGAGTTGCGCGGGAGATTTTTGGACCTATGGAACGCCGGAGCGGACCACTACGGCCGGCTAATCCGATGATCTTTCGGCCAAAACATGTCATCTCGGCAGGCCCCAACGGAACCGGCGACGGTGCGCGTGGTGGTGGCAGGCCTCTCGACCGCGTGGCGCGGTTGGAGGAGCGGGCCAACAAGACCTCGCGCACGTCGTCCAAGCCCGTTCGTCGGACCCGCCCAGTGCGTCGCCGCGCCCGCCGCGCCGCCCGTCAGAGCGCGCCAGCGGGGGGCAACCGTGGCACGAGGGGCATGGGCGTGTGCCAGCACTGGGAGCGTCGGCACTTGTCCTCCAACAATCTTTCGCGCCTCGCAGCTGAACTGCACCCTCCCAGCCGCGCCGTAACCAGCCGCCTAAAACCAATGCCCACAAAGGAGTCGGACAATGACCTCTGCACCACGGGAAGCCGTCAACCCCCGAGCCACCCGCGAAGCTCGGGATCTACTGGCACGAATTCAGGATTTGGCCGGTGACAGGATATTCTCGGGCCAGCACAATACCCCTCGCGAAATGTCGTTCTACAGCGACCAGGCCGCCGAGATAACCGGGCGCTACCCGGCGGTGTGGGGCCAAGATTTCGGGTTCGCCGACGACGGTGACATGGATGGCATCAACTACCGTCAAGGAATAGTCGACGAGGCGAAAAAGCAGCACTCTGCAGGTTCCATCATCACTCTGATGTGGCACGCCGTTCGCCCAACAGAAGAAGAACCGGTGACCTTCCTGGGCAGCATTTGCGACGGGATACTCCCCCAAACCGACTGGCATGACCTACTCAAGCCGGGAACCGAAACGCATACCAGGTGGCTGCGTCAGGTGGATCTGATCGCCGGTTTCCTTGAGCAGCTCCGGGATGCATCCATTCCGGTGCTGTGGCGTCCATACCATGAGATGAACGGCAGCTGGTTCTGGTGGGGGGGGCGAGAAGGTGAGAACGGCTACGCCGCCCTCTACCGTCAGTTGTATGAACGCTTCGTATCGGTCCACCACCTGGACAATCTCATCTGGGTATGGAACACAAACGCACCCCGAGGCGACGCAGCGCCCTATCCGGGCTTCTACCCCGGTCACGACGTTGTCGACATCCTCGCGGCGGATGTCTATGAAAACGACTACAAACAATCCCACCACGATGAGTTAGTCACGTTGGCGGAGGGTCGACCCATTGCGCTAGGCGAGGTCGGCGTCCTACCCACATCAACGATCCTCAGCGACCAGCCCCAGTGGACATGGTTCATGATTTGGACAACATTCCTGACGCGCGACAACGACCCTGAAGCCGTACGCGCGCTCTTTACAAACCCCCGCGTAGTAAACCGGGCGACGAACCAACCTCACAACGGGCGATAACTCAACTCCTTCTAGTTTATCCGCGTGTCCGTTTTGCCGGTCGTTGCCCGGGGACACGCGACGACGCGGCGTATCTCCGTGGTGATTACGACGACCACAACGACCGCGCCTGCGGGGGCTGGGCGATCAGCCCCCGCACGGTGACTGTTTGGGGGTCACCATAACGTTTCAACGCGATCTCCGGGTCAGGCAGGGTGACATACTTGAACGGCTCTGCCCGCAGCGTCGCCCGCGCCACGATCTCGCTCCGTACCACCCTCACCACGCGTCGCGGCAGGGTGCTCCCCTGCCGGGGGGGGTGGCGCGGACCCCGTTCCAGCGGGCCGTTCCCCCATCCCCCCATCTGTCCTCTCCGCCTACATGGACCACGGTTCGGCGTGCCGGTCGTAATCCTCAGCCCACGCGCGCTGCAGCGCCTGCACTGCCGTCTGGATGTCGTCCGGCAGGGGCACCCGCCTCTCCGCCGCCTCAAGGAACCGCGCGAGATGTTCCGGCCGGCTCGTAGCGCCCACCGTCGCACGTACCTGGTGGACGCCGAAGACGTAGCGCACGCAGAACTCGGTCCAGGTCTGGCAGCCCGAGCGATCGAAGAGGGGCGCTACCTGCGCCGCCCGCTCGCGCAGGTATTCTGGCGCCGCCCCGGGCACATCACGCTGGCGATGAACCGGGCCACCCCCGACCGTGCGCATCGCGATGATCGGCTGATCGCGTTCCTGGATCAAGTCAAACAGCGCGTTCGAGGCGAAACGCTGCAGCGGGTTGAAGTAGAAGATGTAGCCATCCACCAGGCCTGTGTTCGCTACGCGAAATCCGGCCATTCGATACGATAACTGACGGCCACGCTGGGGCACCATTTCCGATGCTCATGTCGTAGTCCTTGCTGCTTGGAAAAAATAATTCGCTGATGTCGTTGTAGAGCCGATAGATAGCCGGACGAGCATGGCGGCGGTTATCGTATCAAGTGGCCGTAAATTGAGTAGCGTTCACACCCGGCCCTCGGCATAGCCAGACCGCAGGGCGGCCACGGCCACGTCTGCGTTCCAGGGCCAGACCTCCAGGACGTAGCGCCCGACCAGACCCTCGTCCTGGAGCCGCCGCAACCCCTCGTAGCAGGGTCCGCCGACCCGGAACTCCGCCGCGAGTGGTTCACCCAGGCAGAGTTGCCCCAGCGGGATCTGCTCCAGCCCGAGGGGCTCGCTGTTCTGCTGGATCACGTCGCGGATCTGCGGGATCGAGTCCCACCCGATCTTGACGATCAGGGGCGGGACGTTGGCACGGTCCTCGTCGAACGCGGCGCGCAGGACGCGGAACGTGTCCCCATACGTGTGGCTCGTATGGAACCAGACGCCGGCGTCCATGGCCGCCCGGGCTGTCTTCACGCGTTCCGCGAACGGGAGGGATTCGTCGCCCAGCCGCGTGGTGCCGTAAATAAACGGCGAGAGACTGGAGAGCCGCCCGGCGCCGAGGGTCTGCTGTGTCATGACACTGTCCTTCTATCTATGCTCTGCTCTGTCTATCTATGCTCTGTCACGGTTCCCCGCTCCCCTGCGGCCCCGCCCCGCTGGTAAGCGTAGGTCGTCTAGTTGGCAGCCCGGCGATCGATGCGCGGGGCACACCGTGGTAGAGGGAGCCATTCTTACTCCACCGCGCCCGGCGCGGCGGGAACGCCGCATCCCGGGAGCAGGTCACGCAGGTACGCCCAGGACCGGCGTGCGCTATCCAGCGCGGGCGCGCGCGGCTCGTCGTTCTCCACGATGAACCAGTCCGCTCCGGCCGGCCGCGCCGCCGCGCAGATCGTGGGGAGATCGAGGGTTCCCTCGCCCAGGTCGGCGAAGGAACGGTCGGCGGCCATATCCTTGAGGTGGACCAGGGGCACCCGCCCCGGATACGCGCGCAACACCTCTAGCGGATCGACGCCGGCGTAGGCGGCCCAATAGATGTCGAACTCGAGAGCGACGAGGGCGGGATCGGTCGCGCCGAGGAGGATGTCGAGCATGTACGCGCCCTCGTGCTGGGCAAACTCAAAGTCATGGTTGTGATACGCGAACCGGATGCCGCGCTCCCGGCAGCGCGACCCGACCGCATCGAGGCGCGGCGCGAGTACACACAGGGCGGCACCGCTGCGCCAGTCCGGTTCGAGCCAAGAGAGCACGAGGTAACGACACCCCACGGCGCGGCAATAGTCGATCTGGCGATCGAGATCGGTCTCCAGCGCATCCAGACGCACCATGGCGCTGACCTGACGCAGCCCAAGGGCGGGGAGCAGCGCCGGCATCTCGCCGGGGCTGTCGGCGCCTCCGCCTTCCACCGCCGTGTAGCCGATCTCCGCCACATGTCGCAGCGTCTCGCGCGGATCACGGGCCATCTCCGCGCGCACGGTGTAGAGTTGCAATGCGATTGCCGCTGTGTCCATCTCCTCAGCCTCCCCTCGTGCCCTTTCTCATGCCCTCTCGCTAGCCGCCCACACGGGCCCTAGCCGCGCATGCTATGGCTCTGGCAAGGCGGCGCGCGCATGGTGTCAACAATCGCGGTCATGCCGCATCTCCGCCACGGCGGCCTCGCGCAGACCTGTCATGTAGCCGAGCGCGTGCAGCCGCGCGAGGTTTGAATAGGCTGGATTGTCGTTCAGGTCGCCCTCAAGTGTCGGCACATGATCCGGGCGCATCACGCCGTCGAAGCCGATCGCATGCCACGCTTTCATACACGCGAGCATGTCGGTCTGGCCGTCGTCGTGGAACGTTTCCACGAAGTGTGCGGGCGTGCCCCGCACGTCGCGGAAGTGCCCAAACGCGATGCGGCCTTGCCGCCCGAAGTGACGGATCACAGCGGGGAGGTCATCCGTCATCAGCGCGAAGTTGCCCTGACACAGCGTGATGGAGTTCGCCGGCGTGTCGATCATATCGACGACGCGCTGGAAGGCCTCCACGCTGGTCAGGATCCGCGCGATGCCGCGCAGCGGGGAGAGCGGCGGGTCGTCCGGGTGCAGGGCGAGCCGGACCCCGGCCTGCTCGGCGACCGCCGCGACGCGGTGGAGGAAGTACGCCAGGGCGTCCCAGAGCTGCTCCGCAGTGACCCGGCCGGCCCAGGTCAGCGGCATGTTTGTGAGATCGCTCGTGTCGAAGCCCGTGACGAGCGCGCCGCCGCGGCCGCGCAGGGTCGTCGAGGTGCGGTACCAGGGGATGACGGCCATCCAGTTGTAGCAGAGCATGGGGATGCCCACCGCACCCATGCTTCGCACCAGCACACAGAACTGCTCGATCTCCTCGTCGCGGCCCGCCAGGCCGAGGCGCGCGCGATCCAGCGGCGGCGCGTCCTCGATCCCAACGACGTGCAAGCCCAGGTCCTCGTAGCGTTTGACCAGCAGGCGCAGAGCGCCTTCCTCCCAGGGGAGGTCTATCGCGCGCTGCCCCCGCAGGGTTGCCGCATGATCGAGCCCGCTCACGACACACTCGACGCCAACCTGCCGCAGAGTTGTCCAGAAGGGCGTCGGGACGGGGCGCAAGTACTCGGCGAAGCGGATCGCGTTCACTGCTCCTCCCTCTCTCAGTCGCTCTATCGCCACACCATCACGCGCCCGTGATGCCGCGGACCTCTGTCTCGTTGTCAAAAGCACGGGATAAATACCGTGGGACAGCCCGTCGACACGCGGCCCGCGGGCAGGCGACGCGCGCGATCCAGCGGCGGCGCTGCCCCGACTTGCTGTCGGGGCGGCAGCGTTGCGGCGCCCCGCCAAGAGCAGCGCCCTCCCCCGCCGGTGGAGAGCCCCGTGCCGCCGCTGGTCGCCACGTCCTACAACTCCTCGCGCAAGCCCGACGCCTGGCGCTCATCGGCCAGACTATGTGTGCTGATGCCGCAGCGCAGATTGAGACCTTTGAGCTGGGGGTGCTCCGCTGTGAAGTCGTCTTGCGGCGCGTACCCGATCAGCGCGCGCGTCCGCGATGTCCAGGCGCTTGAAGCGGTTGTTGCTGAGCCCGTGCAGGATGGCGAACCGCACGGACTCGGCCTCGATGCAGCGCTCGATCAACTGCTGCAAGTCGCGGTGAGACACGAACGCGTCGAGAAGGCGCACATTGTTCTCGATGCGCGCCGCGTCCAGCGGCTGGAAGGCGCCGACGCGGATGGCGATGACCGAGAGCCTCTCTTGCTCGGCCATATAGCGCCCCAGGGCTTCTCCAAAACACTTGGAGACGCCGTACAGGTCACCGGGATTGACCGGCTCGCCGGTCTTGACTTGCACATCGGGGGCATAGCCGGAGACAGCGTGGATCGACGACGCAAAGACCACGCGGCGGCAACCGGCCGCCTTCGCCGCCACGAAGAGGTTATAGGTACCGATGATATTGTTATCCAGCAGGCTGCGCCAGACCGTGCCCGCGCCAGCGTTGGCCGCCAGGTGGAGCACCGTGTCGGCGCCGCGGCACAGCTCTTTGAGCCGCTCCAGGTCGCCCAGGTCGCCGCTGACCACCTCGCCAAACGGCTGTAGCGCGGCGGTCGCGCCATCGGTTTCCCGCGCCATCAAGCGGAGGTCATACGTGCGGTGCGCGTGCGCGGCGAAGTACGAGCCGATCCGACCGGCCGCGCCGGTCACCAGCACACGGCGCCGTGACGTGGTGTCATGATACGTCATAGGCTGTCACAATACCCCAAAGGCGCGATACACCGCGTCGATCGGCAGGCCCGCCGCGATCTGCTCGCGCTCCGCGTTTTCCTTGGCGAACGTCTCTTCGACGCGCAAGAGCACGTCGTCAACCAGATCACGCGGAATGAGTTGGACGCCATCGTTATCACCGAAGATAAAGTCGCCCGGCTTGACCGCGACGTAGTGCGTCAGGTGGCCGGGCAGGTAGATCGGCTGGTCGACCTCGGTGATGATCCAGCCGCCGAACGCATTGGGGCGCGTGCCAAAGCTGAAGATGGGGAAATCGGGCATCTTGAGCACGTACTGCGTGTCGCGACAGTTACCGGCCAGTAGCATGCCGCGGCAGCCGTGAGCGTAGGCGAGCTGGCAGCTCATCTCGCCGAAGTGCGCCGGCTGCATGTCGCCGCCGCAGTCGAAGCAGAGCAGCGAGCCATCCTCATAGGTCTCGATTGCCCGCATCATGCGCTTTTGTGGATGACCCCCCTCGACCTCCCACCGCGCTTCACGCGCCTGTCGCTCCTGCGGCGTCAGGTCCCTATCGACGAGGGAGTGCAGCTTGATGGGCAGGGCGCGACCGACGAGCTGCATGCCCTGGCGCAGAGGCGTAAACTGGCGCGCGAAGATCGTATCGCGGACACCCAAGCTGGCCAGGGCGTCCGACACGTTGCCGCCGTACCCTGCCGCGCGAAAACGCGCGATGCGTTCAAGGTCGCTGATGGACAAACGGCGGAGTTCGGTGTGCGGCATATGTGATTCCCCTATCTCCTACTGACTTGTACGATATCGCGCAGGCCGGCCCACTCGCGCCAGATGTCGGTCATACACTCCCAGTGTACGGCGTCGTGGTCCGCATGGGTCAGGCGAAAAAAGACACCGTAGCGGATGTGCGGCGAGCCGTTGCCGGCGATGCCGTGCCCCAGTTGATAGTGGCACAGCACGGCGTCGCCGGCTCGTCCTGTGACCTGCTCCATGGCCGGTAGCGCCACGGGCGGCATGCCCTCCAGCAGCGCCTGCGGGCCGTGCGCGCGGAAGTAGTCTTCGTAGAGGCGGTGCGTCCCCGGCCAGATGGTGAAGTTGCCCATATAGGCGCGCGGCAGATCACTCAGGAAGACGCCGATCAGCGCGGTAAAGTTGGCGATCGTCCCTTCGGGGACACCGTTGGTGGGCGTGTATATGCCGTCGATGTGCGGCGTGGGCTCGCGCGGCGGGTCCAGCGTCGGGAAGCGCAGGGCGACCTGCCCCCGCGTCACGGGGCGCACCTGGCCGGCGCCGATGGCGGACGCGGCGAGGTCCCAGAGCGGAGAGCGGTGGAGCAAGTCGGTGATCGGCGGCGTGTCGGTCAGTTCGGGGCAGTAGGTTTGTGCGCGCAGGGTGGGCAGTTGGTCCGGCGGCAGCCCCTGGCTGCCGAGCGAGGCATTGATGGCCCGCAAGGCCGCGTCGACCAGAGCGGGGGGCACGATGCCGGGCAGCGTGACGGTGCCCCGGTTGTAAAAATCCCATTTTTGCGCGTCGGTAAGTATCACTGCGTTAATCTCCCTACTCCTCATATGTATGCCGGGTGCCGCGCGGCGCCCGGCTGTAATGGCACCCGCGATACCCTTAGTGGCAGTGTAGACGGTCGCGCGCTTGATGCCCAGCATTTCGCGGCTGTAACGGTGCCCGCGATACCCCTGGTGATAGAGCGCCGCGGGACATTGATCATGCGCGGAGAACTCCTTCCCGTATCGACGATCAGATGGCTATGCGATTGAGTTCGCCCGCCACGTTGTTCTCATCGCCCACGATCGCATCGTTCACAGCAAAACCCGCCCCCAGCACCTCTTCGGCCCGGTGACACGCGGCCAGATGATCCTGCGTCACCTCGCGCAGTAGCGGCTTGTCCGTCTTGCACCGGTCGATCGCCAGCGGACAACGGGGATGAAACGGGCAACCGGACGGCGGTGCAAACGGTGAGGGCATCTCGCCTGGTACCATGACCAGGGGGTGCCGGTCCTCTTCGGAGTCGGGCACCCTGAGGATCGAAGCGAGCAGCATGCGCGTGTACGGATGCGCGGGCGCCCGGAACAGTTCTTCTGCCGACGCCTTCTCGACCACTTCCCCCAGGTACAGGACCATCACGGAATCGCTCAGATACTGTACGACGCCCAGGTTGTGCGAGATAAACAGGTAGGCCAGGTTCATCTCGCGTTGCAGATCCTGCAACAGTTTCATAATCTGCATCTGGATCGACACGTCCAGCGCCGAGATCGGTTCGTCGCACACGACCACCTTCGGCCCCACCGACAACGCGCGCGCGATCCCGACGCGCTGCTGCTGACCGCCCGATAGCTCGAAGGGAAACGCCCGCGCCGCCGCGCGCGGGAGTCCGACCCGATCCAGCAGCTCGTACACACGCCGCCACCGCTCCGCCTTCGCGTAGAGCCCTTGGATGCGCATGGCATCCTCGATCGCCGCACCCACGGTCATGCGGGGATTGAGCGAGGCCAGCGGATCCTGGAAGATGATCTGCATGTGTCGGCGCGCCAGGCGGATCTCCTTCTTCGACAGTTTGCCGAGATCCCGCCCCTGAAAGACGACGCGGCCGCCGTCCGCCTCGAGCAGACGCAGCACCACACGCCCCAGGGTCGATTTGCCCGAGCCGCTTTCGCCGACAAGGCCGAGCGTCTGCCCGGCATCGAGGTCGAACGACACCTGCTCCACCGCGTGCAGCAGGCGTCCGCGCACGTTAAAGCGCTTAGACACGTTGTCCACCCGCAACAGTGATTCATCTGACACGCTCCATTACCTCCTCGGCACGATGACATGCCACTAAATGATCGGGCGTGACAGGCCGAAGCGCCGGCAATTCCCTCCGACACCGCTCGATGGCCCATAGGCAGCGAGCCGCGTACGGGCAGCTTGTCGGCGGCGCCGTGAGCGGTTCCGCCATGCCGGGTATCGGCCGCAGGGGTCGCCCCCGATCACCCACCTCGATGATCGATTCTTTCAGACCGATCGTATAGGGGTGCGCGGGCCGTTTCAGGAAAGCCCGCAACGGCGCGCTTTCCATCACCTGACCGGCGTACATGACGATGATGCGGTCGCAGAAATTGGTCGCCACCCCGAAGTCGTGCGTGATCAGGATAATGCTCATGTTCCGTTTCTCGCGCAGTTTTGCCAGCAGGGCCAGGATCTGCATTTGCACCGTGACATCGAGGGCGGTCGTCGGCTCGTCGGCGATCAGAAGCTGCGGTTCACAGGCGATCGCCATCGCGATCATCGCCCGCTGGCGCATGCCGCCGGAAAACTCGTGCGGATAGTCGCGAAAGCGCGCTTTGGGCTCCGGAATGCCGACCTCGGCCAACAGACTCAGCGTCCGCTCGACCGCTCCCCTGCGATTTGTGTAGTGGTGCGTGCGCATGCCCTCCCCGATTTGATCGCCCACGCGGATGGTCGGATTCAGACTGGTCATGGGGTCCTGAAAGACGATGCCGATGTCCCGCCCGCGGATGTCCTCCAGTTGCCGCCGGGTCAGCTTGAGCAGATCGGCGCCCTGAAACAGCGCCCGGCTGCTCTTGTTCACCGTCCCGGCGCCATGCACGAGGCCGAGCACCGACAGGACCGAGACCGACTTGCCCGACCCGCTCTCCCCCACGATCCCGAGCGTTTCCCCCCGAGCCACCGCGAAACTGACGCCGTTGACCGCGTAGACCACGTCATTCGCCCGCCGAAACTGCGTATACAGATTCTCGACCGCCAGCAGTGTCTCGGCCATCAGGAGCCTCCCTTCGGGTCCAGCGCCTCTTGCAGGCCGTCGGCCACGAACAGAAACGACAGCAGCGTGATCGCGAAAATACCGGCCGGGAAGATGAGCAGCCAGGGATAGCCGAGCGCGTTGCTGCCGGCCTGCGCGATCATGTTGCCGAAGCTCGGCAACGGTGGCCGCAGGCCCATGCCCACCACGGAGAGGCCCGCCATCACCGTGAGGTCGCCGGGGATGCCGAACGCCAGCGCCACGGCCATGCTGCTCATCACGTTCGGAAACAGGTACCGCCTGGCGATGTGCCCCTGCGTGGCGCCCAAGGCGTGCGCCGCCTCCACCATCTCGCCATTGCGCATCCCCAGCACCAGGCCGCGGATCAGGCGCGCATACCCCGCCCAGCCCGTGATGCCGATCGCTAGCAGGATCGGCACCATCCCGCGGCCGAGCTTGACCACCAGGATGAGATCGAGAAAATACGTCGGGAACGCGAACATGAAATCGACCATGCGCATGACCGCCATGTCGGCCACCCCGCCGCGCAGACCCGCCCACAGGCCCAGGACCGTGCCGATCAGGAAGCTCACTAAGGTGGCGCCAAACGCGATCTCCAGCGCGTTTTGCACGCTCCAGAGAATTTCACTCAGCATGTCGTGGCCGAGGTTGTCGGTCCCGAACGGATACGACGCCGAAGGCGGCTGGTTCGCCGCCAGAAAGTTCGTCTCCGCGTAGTTGTGCGGCGCGATCCACGGCCCGATGATGCCGATGATCAGGAAAAGGGCCACCCAGCCCAACCCCGCCACCGCCAGCCCATTTTTACGGTACCGCTGCCAGGCCAGCGACAACTGCGAGCGGGGTTTTGGCGGCCGGACGGCTCCGGCCGTTATCGTGGTAACCGCCATGTACGCACCCCCCTTGTTCACGCGGAGAAATCAGATCCTCTAAAGAACGCCTGTCTCCCGCTTCGCTTCGTTATTCCAGCTTGATACGCGGGTCGAGCATGCCGTAAAGAAAATCGACCAGCAGATTGACGCCCATAACCAGTAGGCTGAGGATGAAGATCGACGTCATGCTCAGCGGGATGTCGTCGGCCTGGAACGCGGGCGACATCAGCGACCCGAGCCCCGGGATGGAGAAAATGTTCTCGACCCAGACGGTGCCGACCACCGTGAAGGCGAAGGTCGGCCCGATGACGGTGATCAGGGCGGTCAGCGAGTTGCGCATGGCATGCCGGATGATCAGCGGCCAGTAATGCACCCCCTTGGCCTCTGCGGTGCGCATGTACGGCTGCCGCAGGGCCTCGATCAAACTGCCGCGCATGTAGCGGGTGACGACACCGATGCTGCCGGCGGACAGGGCCACGATCGGCAAGATCGCGTCCGCTGGCTGGCCCCACCCGTTGACGGGCAGCGCGCCGGAAAAGACGACGCCGAAGAGCAGCACGAGGATGACGGCCAGCACGAACGACGGAATGGCCAGTCCTATCATCGACAGCGTCGTCAGGGTCGAATCGATCCATGTGTTGCGCTTCAGGGCCGCGAGCACGCCGAGCGGAATGCCAACGAGAATGGAGAGCACGACGGACCCCCCCGCCAGCAGGGCGCTGATCGGAAACGCCGTCTCCAACTGGCTCATGATCGTGACGGACGGGTTCTCGAACGAGTTACCGAACTGAAACGTGATCGAGTTCCAGATGTATTTAAGCGTCTGTTCCCACAGGGGCTGGTTGAGGCCATAGCGGTCTTCGAACGTCTGAATGTACTGATGGTAGAGCTTTGGGTCTGAGACCGCGAGTTGGCCCATCTGCCCCGCGATGGTGGCCGAACTGAAAAAGGAACCGGGGGCCAGGCGCATCAGCAGATAGCCGACGCCGAGCACGAGCGCGATGGTGATGAGAATGGCGATGATCCGTTTGCCAAAAAAACGCAAGAGTCCCATGAGGCCGCTGCCCTCCCTCCTGGAGGCGTGGTCCGCCGGTCCTCCCCGTGCGGGCAGGACCGGTGGAGCGCCTAAACCGCGCGATCAGATGGTCTTCTTCAGGTACTGGAGCTGGTAAAAGTTCCCCCAAGAGAACGGGTTCGTCACCGTGCCGTGCAGCCCTGGTTTCTCCAGGAAGATGTTCTTCACGTAGGCGATCGGGGTCACGTACCCCTCGCTCGTCAGCAGATTGTCGATCTTCGCCGTCAAGTCATTTTCCTGTTCGACGGTCGTTGCAGCGCCCAGTTCATTTCCCCACATGTTCAGGAGGTACTGGTCGTGCGGCTGGTATCCATCCTCGTACACCTGACCGTCCAGGCCCACGTTCGCACCGCCATTGCCAGCGCTGTAGTTGCTGACGAACTTCCAGGCGGTCGCCCAGGCGGTGTGTTTGTCCGCGGGCGTCTTGGCTGCTTTCCACCCCGTCACAAGATTGTTCCACAGATCCATGGTGGTGTTGCCGGGCAGCGGTGTGTTCAGTGCCCGATACAGCGCCGGCTGCTTGGTCCACCATGCGGTCAGGTATTTGTTGTCCGCGATCACGGCGTTCTGCAGCGTGCGCATATCCGACCAGGTGACGCCCCGCTTCGTGTCGTCGGGGTTGCCGTACTTGGCGACGCCCTGCGGATCGTACTTATCGAAATACCAGGTTGCAACCGTCGCGCGGTACGCCGGCGGGCCCATGGTGCCCGGGTAGCCGACGAGCGCGTTGGCCTGCATGGGCAGAGATCCCGCGTCGATCCAGTTTGCCACACCGGTCGCGATGTTGAAGCCCGGTTCGACACCCTGGTTCAAACCGCCCCAGCTGATGTTGCCCCAGAGCGTGCCCGCCGAGGGGTCGATCTTGGTGTCGATGTTCAAGCCTTGTTTCAATTCTTGGGCCACCGCTTCCGCCAGGGGAATGGACGACAACCCGTTGGGTGTCGTGGGGACGTAGATCGCCAGAGCCGGGATGCCTTTGCCGTTCGGATATCCCGCTTTCGCCAGGAGCGCCTGCGCCGCAGTGACGTTGTAGGGGTAGCTGTGCTCGTACTTGACAGGCGACCAACTGGGTGGCCCAAACCCTGTGGCCACCCCCCCCAGCCCATTCAGGACGGCCGTGGCGATGGGTGATCTATCGATCGCCATGGCGACCGCCTCGCGGACCAGCGGATTGTCGACAGGGGAGGGGATGACCGATTTGTCGACCTGAAGGTAGGTAACGGAATCCGCCGACTGCACGTGCAGTTGCGACATCAGAGCCGCATGCGCCTGGACGTAGTGATAGTCGGACGGGGAGGCTATGAGAGCGACGTCGATCTTGTTCGCCAGGTAGTCCTCGACCGGTACGGTCGGCGCGGGGATGAGGGTGATCTGCTGCACATTGCCGACGTTCACTTCGCTGGGATTGCCGACGTAGTGCGGGTTGCGCGCCAGCGTGATCTGACCGTTTGGCACAAACGACTTGATCGTGTAGGGCGCGTCGCTGACGAAGTACTGCGGCAGGTACCAGTTTGTCGGGTGCGCCTCGACGGACGGCGCATAGAGCGGCATCGCAGCCGATAGCACTATTTCACCGAGGATGTTGTGCGGCGCCGTCAACCTCAACTGGAGCTCATAGGGGTTGATCACCTTGATACCGACCCGGCTGGCGGGCGCCTGACCGAGGTGATATTGGTAGCCGTTCACGACGTATTGCGCGACGGAGGCCCAGATGGCGCCAGTGCTGTCCTGCGGGGAGAGCAGGCGCATCCAGGCGTAGGAGAAGTCCTGCGCAGTGACCGGCTTACCGTTTGACCACTTGGCGTCGTGGCGCAGGTTGAATGTCCAGACCTTGCCGCCGTCGGACACCTTGTAGCCGGTCGCGATTTTCGGCACGATTTGGTCCTTGTCATTATAGCCGTACAGGCCCTCCATGACGGTGCCCTGATCGATCAGGATCTGGCCGCCCCACTGCGTGGGATCCAGACTCGATATAGGCGGGTTCGGGATCGTGACGGCCGACGGCGCTGCCTGCGCGCCGGCGGTGACCCCGCTGAGGCTTCCGATCATCCCGGCGCCCATCGCGATGGACGCGGCGAGTTTTGTCTTGTATGACAGTTTCAAGAGGGATCCCCTTTCATAATGACTGCCCTTTCATAATGGCCCCGTGGTCGATAAAAGATTATGCCAGCCCGCTCTCTTCGGTCGATCACCTCCCCCCCAGGCTATCCGATACGAGTGGAAATACCTTATGTGTAGCGTCGCCGGAGCGGTGATGCCCCGCCACGACACGAAGAAGATCGCCCGCGCTGTGCGCTATCTCCCCGTCGAGTCAAAGCAATCAGGTTCGCGCGGATCAATACCGGGGAACGTTCCACAAAATATGGAATGTTCCCCATTATGGACCCAGGAGCGCGCGTTTGTCAAGACGCCTGATCCGATGTCGGCATGGTCACGCTGGTGACATCACCCGTGTTGAAGCCGACCCTGTCGAGCGCCACGGATTTCTTGCCGAGCATGATGGTGAAGTAGACGTCCTTGGCCGTGAAGGGCTGGCCGTCGGACCACTTGACTCCCTGCCGATGAGAAAAAGTCATGAGATCTTCTACTCCTCGTTGAGCTATGCCGTGTATGTTAAGCACATCTCTCGTGTTGTTAAGGATTGCGTGCTATGGTCAGGACCATGGTCGTGGCGCGTCCCACGAGACAGCGGGCGTGCGATGTGTGTTTTTTCCTACAACCACCCCCCTTCGGCGCGCGCCTCTCGACGCCGCGTCCGCGGACCGGCGCGCGCGGACCGGTTGTCGCCGCCGGCCCGGCCGGCTGGCCCATGAGCCTGGATAGACGTGGCTATCATCGGAGCGCTCCTTCTGCTACCGTTCGTCGCACGGTTGTGCTGTCGCGTACGACCAATTCGGTCGGAAGAATGATCGACGGCGGTAAGGGCAAGCCATTGATTTTTTTGAACAGGAGGTCGGCGGCCATCTCGCCGAGTTGACGGATTGGCTGGCGCACCGTCGTCAGCGCGGGGTAGGTGGCCGTCGCCAGCAGGTTGTCGTCGAAGCCCACCAGAGAGATGTCCTCGGGGACACGCACGCCGCGCTCGTGTAAGCACTGGATCGCGCCCACGGCCATCTGATCCGACACGGCGAAAACGGCGGTGGGCCACGTTGCGCCAGCTAACAGCGTCGCCATAGCGGCGTACCCGCCTTCCCGCGAGAACCCGCCGTCGACGACAGGGCAGGACGAGAGCGGCACATCGTGGGCGAGGAGGACGCCACAGAAACCGCGCAGGCGTTGCTTGGC
>JAABUR0100004992.1_pt1 | contig 17234 bp, 20 predicted proteins | sample 5560091 | NCBI WGS metagenome assembly JAABUR01 (sample SAMN10711879, study PRJNA513375) | rock metagenome | isolation source: Antarctica rocks | place: Antarctica: Victoria Land, University Valley sud | reverse complement strand
GCGCCGGACGGCCCGGCTTCGCTCCCCGTGTCGTAGCGGGCATGGAGCGCTACCCACCGCGCGCCCCCGTCGGTGGAGCGGTAGAGAGCGGCCCCCTCGCCCCCACCGGGGCTCCCCGCGTTGAGGTAGAGGACGCGGGCGCCGAAGGGGGAGACCGCGACGTTCAGGTCGCCGGTATCCTCGCACGCGGCGCCCGCGGACGCGGGCAGACCGCGGCCACGCACCGCGCGCCACGTCGCGCCGCCGTCCGCGCTGTGGAACAGGCGATAGGCGACGTCCGGGTCCATCACGCTGGCCGTCGCCCAGAGGCTGTTGCCGGTCGGCCGGTTCAGGGCCATGAGGCAGACCAGGGACGTGGGGAGGCCGCGGTCCAGGCGGCGCCAGGTGTCGCCGCCGTCGGCCGTCGTGTAGAGGCCGCTGAAGCCATCGCCGTAGAGCACGCGTGGGTCCTGTGGATCGGCCTGTAAATGGGCGAGTGTCGCCGCCTGCCCGTTCCCGAGGCGCAGGCCCCGGTCCGCTCTTCGCCAGATCCGGCCACCGTCGATGCTGCGCCAAAGCGTGCCGGTGTACCCGCTCACGTAGAGCCGGCGCCCGTCATCGGTGGCGACGAAGCTCCACACGCGCGAGCCCTCGGTATCCGGATCGGGGGATTGCCACAGCCGCCGCCACGGCGCGTCGCCGTCCCGGCGATAGACGCCGCCCGCGAACGTCGTCGCGAAGACGGCGACATGCGCGCCCGTTGGCCGCCCCCCCGCGGCGACCGGGGTGGCGAGGAGCGCGGCGAGGAGCGCAAGGAGCCACCACAGAGGGCGGGTGCGTGCGTCCGGCCGGCGTGACCGCGCGTCGCCACGAGGACTGAGGCGACCCCTCACGTGGCCTCCGTCACGTTCTCGCTGGCGTCGCACAAGGGGCGTGTTGCAGCGCACGACACCCTCTCACCTCCTCGTCCACGGGCGTGTTGTCGATGAACAGCGACCGTCCAATCGTGTGCACCTGATCGTCACATCCCCAGGTTGCCTATGCATAAGGGGTGGCCGCGCCGGCGTCCCCACAACGGCGCGGCCACCCCCTATCCGGTATCAGGATAGCGGCGTGGGGGCCACGTCTGCCTGATGTAAAACTCACCTTCTTGGCGGCCCTCATCCTCGGGGCCGGACGGCCGCGCGTGTGATTAGCGCGTCTTCTTATCCGTGTCGCCGAAGGCGCGGCGGCCGATGACGACGCGCACGGCGACGTACGCATCGCCCGCGGGGCCGGTGGCGACGGCGGCGATGTGGACGCGCTCGCCGGGTGCGAGCGCCGCCAGGGCGCCGGGGGTGAGGGTTTCGGAGATGGTCACGGTGGCGGTGACGTCCTGGTGGCCCTGGAGCTGGAGCGTCACGGCGTCGCCGGCGATGGCGGCGACGGTGCCCTGGAACTGGCGCATCCTCTGCCCGTGGGCGTGCAGGGGCGTCGTGCCGGCGTCGTGCCCGCCCTTCTTATGGTGCGTGCCGCCGCTGGCCGGGTGGGCCGGCGGGGCGGCGTGGGCGGTCAGGCCGGCGGGGCGGCGTGGGCGGTCAGGCCGGCGGGGGCGGCGGCGAGGGCCAGCGCGGCGGCCAGCCCGAGCGCGAAACCTCTGTGGTGTGTGTGTCGTGTCGTCATGTCGATCCTCCACTTGTCTGTTCTGTGTCTATGAGCGCGCGGGGGCGCTCCCCCTACGATGATGGGCGGGGGCGGCTCACTCTTACCCCCCCCGGACCATCGTCCTATCCGGCCTGGCCCCTCTGTCCTAGGCCAGCCCGGTTGCCGTGCCCTGGGGGGCGTCGGCGGTCGTGGGGCGGGCAGGCCCCTACTGTCTATATCGACGCGGGGCACAGGGCTCTGGAGGGGCCTATGTGTCCTAGCTGTGCCCGTACGGTGGCGCCTCGGCGGCTGTCAGGCGGGGGATGTCGCGCGCCCTACTGAGGTTCGGGTCGCCGCGCGACGACGGGGACCGTCCCGCACCTCGACCGACTCCTACCCGACGTGCGCTCGGAGAAAGGTGGATAGCCCGCCAATGTCTTGGATACTGGTGAGCGCCGCGGGGACCGTGGGCGGCCGATCATTGGCCAGGAACACGTACCCGCCGGGGCCGGGCAGCCGGTAGTCGTCGATGTGGACGCGCAGCACCCGCTCGACGCGGGCGACGGGGGCCGTCACCGCGATCAGTTGATCGGGCGTGATGACGGTCACGGCGAAGCCGACGCGGCGCGCCCACGTCGTGATCGGCCCCGTCGCGCCGGGCGGGGCGTCGACGCGCAGGCCGATGTCGAGGTCGAGCACATCTGTCGGGTTGTGGGGACCGAGGCGGAGCGCCGTGTGGCGGGCCACGGGATCGTCGATGCCCTGCGCCAGGACGCGGCCGGGAGATAGCGTGGGCCGCGCCGCCGTGCCCGACGCGCGGCGGGCTGACGGCGCGCCGGCGCAGCCACACAGAGGTCCCAGCGCCAGGCCGAGCACGGTCAGTTCGACGCACACCCGATGCATCATCACGTCCCTCTTATCCTCTTGATCGACGGAGGCTCCGCTGCCCGCGCGTTCACAAGGCTATCCTCACTCTACACTCATCTATCAACGTAGGACGTATGGCGGCACAATCGGTCACAGGAAGCGGGCCGCTCCGCTGTCGGGGTACGTGTCGCGTCCGTTGATGAGAGTCGGGGTGGCGGTGCGCGTCCTTGTGGGGCTGAGGTGGCTGTAGGCGAGCGTTGGGAGCGTTAGCGCCCCCTCTGCGCCATGGGGCACTCTGGCGGCACTGGGGGCGTCGGCACGCGACGTGGGGCGGCTGCTAGGGGCGCTCCGGTGTCACCGTGAAGGGGATGCTTGCTCCCGCGCGCCCTCCCTGTGTATTTGTCACGATGAAGGAGGCGAGGAGCTGACCGGCCACCTGCTTCTGGAGGCGCAGCGTCCGCGAGAAGCGGGTGTCGCCATGCGGGAGCGGGTGCCGCGCCAGCGGCACGCTGTAGAGGGCGGGACCCTGGGCCACGCCGGCGCGTGACGCTCTGGTGATGTAGAGAGTCGCGGAGGAGGGTGCCCAGTGGGAGGCTGCTCCTGGGAAATAGGGGGAGTCATAGGCGTGGAAGAGCAGGGTGAAGCGCGCCTCATCGCCGTGGGTCAGCGACGTGGTCCGCTGCCAGCGCCCCTGGCGCACGGTGTACACGGCTGGGGAGAGGTCAATCCGGGACGCGGGGCAGCAGTTGACGTGCGCGGCGCGGGCACGCGCGCCCCCCAGGCCCGGCATGAGGACGGCGGCATTCATGAGCGTGAGCACGCAGAGCGCAACGTGTGGCCGGCGAAGGTGCATGTGCTGTGTGATCCTCCCTCCCTGGTGCATACGGCGAGCCGTACGAGCTGATCCGCACCGACCCGAAGGGCACGAGCCGCTACTGGTACACGCTCGACGGCCTGGGCAGCGTGGTCGCGCTCACGAGCATCACGGGGACGGTGGTGGACCGCTACGCCTACGACGCCTGGGGCGAGCCGACCGGCGACGACCGCACCAACGAGACGGTCCCGCAGCAACTCCGGTATCGCGGCTACTACGACGACGAGGCGCTGACCTACTACTGGGTCGGCGTGCGCTACTACGACCCCGAGGCGATGCGCTGGCTGCAGCCCGACCCCTCCGAGCAGGACGGCGTGCGCACCTACGCCTACGTCGCCAACGACCCCGTGGACGCCTATGATCCATCGGGACTATGCCTCATCGAACTCCACTCGGAACTCGGCAAGGCGTTGAACATCCGCTTTGGTCCGCTCGGCATAAATAACGCCTACCAATACGTACATAACAACGACGGAAAACAGCTTTCAATACACGACGGATTACATTACTCATCGGCCGTTGCGCGCGTTCATCCCCAGGTCAGCGTTGAATGCGTCGAATACCACCCTCGTCTTCGAGGGCCAGAACAAAGGAGGCATCTTGACTGCTACTACGGCTAGGAAGCCCGAGGATAAAGGAGCCGCAGGCATAGCTTTTCGGGATACCGGAAATCTGAGGCGTTTGGAAGTGGTAATTAAGGCTGACACTAAGCCTTGCGCCTGCTACAACGCAAAGTTCAGGTCGATAGCGGGTAAGATTAACAGCTATCACTTGACCTATCCCAGCATTCCTCTCGATAGCAATAGCAATTCGGTGGCATATACCTTTCTCCACCAAGCGGGGCTAACTGCACCCACCTCTCTACCGAGTGGTCGCTACGCGCCTGGACTGGGTACCGACCTCATCGATAACTATATGCCACCGGCCAGATATTTAGGTCGCCGATAGCTGTAGTTGAGTAGGTGCGGCTAAGTTCGTACGCTGTATTCGCTCCTGCGCGGGCCGCTATATTTTTATGTGGACGCGGCGCACGCTAGAATAGAGCAAGGGCCAGATGTATCGCCTCAAAGATGTTAGCTAGTGTTGTTTCAGAGGAGTTTGTTTGAAGCGGCGGAAACCTGCGACTGCCTCCCCAGAGGGGACCCCGATGGCAAACCCACGGGTCGAATGAGCGTCGAGCCGAGCGCGTCACTTCAAAGAAACTCCCTGATCTTGTACTTGGGATGGCTTCACGCCCTAAAGCCATCTCAGACTAACGTATTTTATAGGGGATATAAAGAGGGGGACATTAGGTTTGGAGAATCAGGTACTGCGCGGTATCCTCATCGGGCTGGTGCCGCTGCTGGTGTACGTGGTGATGCTGGTGCTAGCCCCAACGATAGGTCTGCTCGGGTGGCTTCCATTCATCCTCCTCGTCTGTCTGCTCGTTGCATCCGTAGCATGCCTTTATCTTAGGCAAGCACGGTCGTTCGGACGTGCCCTGTTGCTGACATGTGTAAGCGATGTCGCTCTTGGGTGCGTTGCAACCTTAATATATATCGGCGTTCAACTCCGCAACAGCAACATTTGACACCTTCGGTCTAATGGCGGCGGCTACGACCTCTACGCCGCCGCCGACCAACTCACCAACGTGGAGATCCAACCTCGACCCGGCGACCACCGCCGCGACGTACTCCATGTACGAGAGCTACGGCTACGACGCGGCCGGCCAGCAGCGCAGCCACACCATCGTGGACGGCACGACGCCGGTGACGAGCACCCTCGACGTCGAGAGGCGTACCACCGCCATCGCCGAGGGCCTGGGCGGGAGCGGGCCGTACACGAGCACGTACGGCTACAACGCCAACGACCTACCCATCAGCACGACCATGCCCAACGGCGTCCACACGTCGATGGGCTACGACCCCAACAGCCAATTGATCAGCGTGACCGCGACCGGTCCGGCGCAAACCCCGGCGACGACGACCCTGAGCAGCGCCTACGCCTACGGCTACAACGCGACGGGCTGGCTCACCAGCACGACGACCCTCTCCGGCACGGACACCATCACGCACGACGCGCAGGGCCGCCTCACCGCCGACTGCGGCCCCCAGGTCGTCGCCAAGGGTGGCTGCGCCCGCTGGACCTACGACGCCAACGGCAACCTGCTCACGGCCACCGACGACAGCGGCGTGACCGACGTCTACAGCTACACCGCCGGCCAGCCCAACGAGCAGACGGCGGGCGGCTCCTCCACCTCGCCCGCGACGGCCACCATCGCCCTGGCCTACGACGCCCACGGCGACACCACCAGCATCTCCAACCCCGTGGCGCTGACTGACCCGACGAGCGCGGGCTACAAGAAATATGCTCTCAACGAGAGCTTCGGCTACGACGCGGCGGCGCGCCCCATCACCGTGACGCGGCTCGTCGGCAACAAGGACGGCACGACCACGCCCCTGACCGCGACCCTCCGGTACAACGCCGACGGGCTGCGCGCGGACTACCTGCTCACGCCGGCACCGGGCGAGGGCAACCCGGTGGACACGCGCTTCGCCTACCGCGACGGCGTACTGGCCTCGGCCACCGTCACCGACAGCACGGGCACGCTGCTCTACAAGAACACCTTCATCTACGGTCCGGCGGGCGAGCCGTACGAGCTGATCCGCACCGACCCGAAGGGCACGAGCCGCTACTGGTACACGCTCGACGGCCTGGGCAGCGTGGTCGCGCTCACGAGCATCACGGGGACGGTGGTGGACCGCTACGCCTACGATAGCTGGGGCGAGGAGACCTCCAGTGACGCCCTCAATGAGACGGTCCCGCAGCAGTTGCGCTACCGCGGCTACTACTATGACGAGGCGCTGACCTACTATTGGGTGACGACGAGGTACTACGACCCCGAGGCGATGCGCTGGCTGCAGCCCGACCCGAGCGAGCAAGATGGCGTGCGCACCTATGTCTATGTCGATAATGACCCTGCTGATTATTCTGATCCTACAGGGTTGCACAAATACATTATTTGGGCTGCCGCGTTCATAGCCCCTCGATCCATCCGGTTCCCATGCGGTGGCCGCTACGGTTTACACAAGGACGACGCATCCTTCCATGGCGACGCACGAGGATTCTGGAATGGGATGGGTGCCCCACCAACTATGGGGGATTATCCTATCGGCCAATCGAGACAAAGTTCCCGCATCTGGAACTACATCGAGATCGACACCAACCCACAGCTCAGTAATCCGGTGGTCAAAAACCTGTCTGGCGTTGGTGAAAGCTTCGTTTCATGGCCTGGTGGAGAAGACCATGGATTCGCGAATGATCCTAATCGTGCAAGCGTGAATACGCAAGCTGCATTCGGGGGTCGCAACATAGACATCCACATCAATGGTAGCGGCGGGGTTCCCGTTGTTCCAGCATCGCCGTCGATCATATATAACTATGAGGTAGTATTCAACGTTCAACCCAACGGCCATGGCACTATCGACGTCGGGAGAGAACATACGCAGTTCCCCTGGCATGAGCTGCTCATCGAATGCCTCGATTGTGGAGGAAGCCGCGTCATCAGCGGTACGGGAGCGCTGTGGCGATTTTCGCCGAAACAGGGAGCGACACCGTGGAATCTCTACGATACTGAGATGATTCTGCTCGGAGAACATATCAACATATAACTTAACGTGCTCCAAGCGAGACCCAGGGGAGGGCGCGGCCATGCGCCAAAGGGAATGTCCATACGGCCGCGTCCGAGGCGGTTGGTATAACGTGAGGTAATGGTCGTTGATGCGTATCATAGCTTCGGCAATTTTGCTCGTACAGGTGTTCGCTTGCTGGCCCATGGCTCGCGAGCGAGGGGGAATCGCGCCAGTGGCCCCTGTCTTCCCGCCGCTGGCGGTCTATCGCCTGCCGGAGGTTGACCTAGCCGCCCACCATGTCAGTGCGCGGGCTCTTCCGCCATCCAAGGGCGCAGTCGGGGCTGTAAAGGAGTATTATTTCTCTGCTCGCGAGACGCGTTGTATTGGCGACTATGACATCTTACTCTACAAGACGGCAGTGGACGCGCATGACGCCACCGCGCGGTTGCTGGCGCAGCCGAGCACAGGGTTTCGCCACATGGCGATCAACCCGCCCGTGACGGGGCAGGAGGACGTAGTGACTGATAACTCGGTGACCATCGGCCTCTTTGCGTACAGGAACGTACAGTTCTATATATATGCCGTTACGATTATCGGGGGTGAAAGCCCTGTTATCTGTCGACGGCGAGTAGTTACTGTTGCATCCATGCTCGTCCAGCATACCGACGTATACGCGGCGCGAGGGGCCAGCGCGCCACATAGCGTCGCGTACGCACTGAAAGGATCGATGCGAATTAGGATGAACAATCCAGGTGTTATTGGTGGATAATCGCAAGATTTATCCTCTCGCACCCATGGCTCGTATCATCCGAAAGGGTCTGTACTATCTCCTTGGAGTAATCATCGGGCTAATCCCACTCGCCATACTATTTGCGGCCTCTACCCTTCCTCCACCCTTCTTTCTTCCAGCGCTCACTCTGCACTTCGACACCGTCATGCTAGGCATCGCGATCCTTGCTATTGTGGTGCTCGTGACACAACCAAGAGGGCATTGGCATTGGAGCCGTCAGGTTGCCTGGGGCCTTATCACGGCGGCAATCATCGCAATATGTGCGCTCTTCGCGCTTACAACCGCAATTCCATTCTAAGCTCTCCCCCTCCCCGGCCTGACGATGGCTCGCAGCTCGCAGCTAGGTACGGACCGAATGAACACAACGATAGTTAGGTGACTTGTCGGGCGACATGAATGCGAACATAGTTGACATGGCTACGCTGACTGCGCCAGGCATAGGGCGACGGGAGGCGTCCAGACGCACACGATCACCAACATCTATAACGCGGCGGACTGGCAGATGAGCACGACCAATGACGGCTTGCTGACGCGCTATGGCTACGACGCCGCCGGTCAGCAGCGTAGCCACACCATCGTATGTGAACGCTACTCAATTTACGGCCACTTGATACGATAACCGCCGCCATGCTCGTCCTGCTGTCTATCGACTCTACAACGACATCAGCGAATTATTTTTTCCAAGCAGCAGGGGCTATGACATGAGCATCGGAAATGACGATCCAGAGTGGCTGTGAGTGATCGTATCGAATGGCCGGATTTCGGGCTCATACACACTTTTGATGATGAGGGCGCTGACGTCGCTCAGGGCTGCGGCGAGTGGCGAGACAATTGGCTGGTAGAACGCCCCAAAGCCGGGCTACAGGGCTTACGGGCCTCCTCAAATGTGTGTGGGAGGCGGTCTCACTGTAGATAGCGCTCAGGCTACCAACCGCCATCATCAAAAGTGTGTATGAGCCGGATTTCGCGTAGCGAACACAACAGCTTTCACCCCTGCTTCTATTAACGCCTGAGGAGCCAGGAGTTCGACGCGATCAGTGCTCCAGGAATCGACCCTGCGGCGACACACACCCATTTCAAGGCTTGGGTTGGCAAGTGGCCGAATTCCACACGCCAGCACGCGAACACGATCAAGCTATAGGACAGTAAGACAGCTAATTCCACAGTAACCCCCTAGCGAAGTCCGTGCGGCCGGTTCACGTCCTACCCCTGATAATGTTCTCGCATGTCGGTATACTACTGGCATGCTATGGGTCCCGGCACAGGCTTCCGGCCTCCTGCACCCTTGTAGCAACCGGGGCTAACCCTCTCTCGTGCGGCCAAACTCAAGTGAGGGTTAGCCTTTTTTTGCTGCCTGCACCTTCCACTATGCGCCTTGTGCAGATAGCCCAGGTACTTCTTTCGCTTTTCACATCCTCCTTCTTAAGCTGCTCAGAAGGGGATGTCATCCATGTTACTATTATCATCAAATCCTTCTACATTACTCTCTAAAGCGTTGACCAGCGAGGGTGCCGCAGCGTGCGGCTCGTCGTAGTCCGTATGACAGAAGGGGCAAGTGCCTACCCATCGCTCCTCGCCAGCGCAGTCCTGGAGGCGGACGACGATTGTTTCCAAGCACAGCAAGCCGACGCACTCCACTTTTGCGGTTCGTTGCGCCACCTCAATGCTCTGTGCCGCTTCAGTGAGGTCCTGCTGGATACTCTCCCGCAAATGCTTCTGTCGGGCCGCCTCAACCTGTGCCTCGGCTAATGATTTGACTGCTGTATGCGGCAAGTCATGCTGATAGCCACAGGCTGCGCATCCTCCTTTCCAGTGCGGGTCAGTTCCTTCCTCATCTAGCGTCAGAAGCACCCATTCGTAGCAACCTCCTCTGCGACAGTAGGTATGTGCGTGTACCCGCGCAAGTTTAGGGTGGCGGCCATAATCGGCCGCCATTCTTTTGATGCGAGCGCGTGCGGTCGCAACATGCTCCCGCTCGATGGTTGCGAACGATTTCACATTGTCAGAGGCCAGATTGAGCTTATCATCACACCAGCGGCAGTCCCCTTGCCAACTACCTAAGTGATCTCGCACTAAAACAGGCTTTGTGCAGCGCCGGCACGTCGTTATTGCCCATTCTTGAGCCGTAATAGCGTTCGACTTCAGGCGATTGATTGTCGCAGTGATCTCGCGCGTCAAGCGTTCCTCTTGCGCCTTGTCAAGTCTGTCTTGCCGTAATTGGGCCACAAATCCGTATAGGTCGCTCTGGGTTATCCTCCACTTCTTCCCTAGCTTGAACGCGAGAATGTCACCGTTGTTGACATGCCGGCGGATCGTGGACGCGTCTACTTGTAGTGCTTGGGCAGCCTCGGCCACATCGTAGAGTTTTTCGCCATACACATCTTGCGCAGAGGCGTCTTGCGCTGTGATGTCGCGGTCAACGCTCTTCAAATGACGCACTCGCGCGTTCTCAACCATGATCACCTCCCTCACTGTATGGATCGTAGCAGGGGATAGGTAGACCGTCAACGGTGGGAGTTTACACGCTAGAGCCCGGTGATGCATGTGAAATGCAAGGAGGCGTAACCAAGTACATAAGCAGGCTTGTCATGCATGCACATCCTAGAAATACGTGGGGTCATGCGTAAGTACCCATTGTCATGAGCCGGACTATGCTCTCCCCTTGGAGCACACTTTGCGTCCCCTGTGCGCGCGTCCTACACCATGGTGCGGCGCTCAGAGCCTCTCATGCGCCGGTGCCGCGCGCGGTCTTCCTGGTGCCCCCTGCGGCTCCTGGCGCGCGGCGTGGTGGCCGTGGGCGTCGCCTGGGGGGCTAAGGGGGCCGCTGGCGGGCGGTGAGGGGCGCGGGAAGCCTCCTGTGCCCCTGGGCTGAGCAGGGCTGCTGGCGGCTGTGGGCGCGCAGACGCGTCGGTGTGGGGCGCGCCGGCGGGGGCGCCCTAAGAGGGTGTAAGAATGCACATAAGGTGCGCCGGCCCCACGCCTGCATTGACGCTGTGGGGCACATAACGTGCGCCGCTGATCGCACATAAGGTGCGCCAATCCTCTCTTTGTCGCGCCTAAGGTGCGCCGATCCACACGCGACGGCCGGGCCGGGCGCGTGCTCTCAGCGCGGCGGTGCGACCTCGATCGAGCGTGGCGCGGCCACGTCGAGGGGAGGCAGGGGCAGGCCGTGGCGGATCGGTGCAGCTTCTATGCGACGGCGGGCGCAGGTTATATGCGACACGGCGCATCTTATGTGAAATCTTACAGGGGCACGCGGCGGAGATCGCGGTGAAGCTGGGGCTCAAGGCGGGGGCGCGCGCGGGGCTGGGCGCGGTAGTGGTCAAGCTGTTGGAGAAGGTGGGCCTGCGCGTCGGCGGGGTCGACGAGGGTGCCATCGAGGTAGAAACGGAGGCGCGCGCCGCGTGGAAGGGCGAAGGCGACTTCATATCTGTCTACCACGCCAGCATTAACAACGCGACGGTCATCAGGGAGTTCGGGTTGGACCCTGAGAAGTTGCCGGCGTGGGTTACCAGGGATATCCGAGCGGCTCAGGATGCAATCAGCAACAACCGTTATGACGTCCAGCAAGGGCTAGCGCGTGATCCGGGCATTATCGAATCGCGCATCCCTAAAGAGGATTTCGATCGCTTGCTGGCTATAGGTGAGCGTGAGTATCCCGGATTCAATGGTCGCTTCAGGAATCCCGCGACGGGTGAGGCCGAATCGTCGGAAATCGTCTTGAGGACACTGGAGCAACTCGACTTGTTCAATAGGCACATCGTTAGGTAAAGCGATCCGCACATGGAAGGGGAGCGGATGTTTAACGCAGGTATCCATCAATTCCGCGTAGCGGCTAAGAGGTACCAAAGCGGCACAATACCCGTTCTCCTTCCGTAAGTGGTGCAGATGGGGGAAGCCATCATGGAATCTGTCCGACGCATGATCGCGCGAGCCGAAGACATACTCGGTGGAATGCTGGAAAGCCATGGCCAGCATCGCATCAATTTTGACGATGGGTTATTCGTCAAGGATAGCGATATTGCATTTGACCTTGATCGCAACACTTATACCATATCCCGCTCCGTTTTGTTCGATACCACCGCAACGGACCTGCTCACGGAAATGTGGGCAGGGGGTCCCAGTTGGGTTCATTTTGCCTTAATCCTTTCGCTGGATGAAAAACCTCTGGTATCCCTTTCTACAGGTGCATCTTTGGGAAACCCCGCACCCGCGATAAACGTTTCTCTCGAGAATAAGAGGATTGTCATTATAGATCCGTAACGGCGCTTGGGGGAGGCCTATCGTAGCCGTATCGCTTCATTATGTTGCCGTTAGGCTTATCGGCGTCGAGCCACTCCTGCATGGATGAAAGGACGAGCAAGGCGAGGCGGCTGCGGGTGGGCGACCGGCTGCGCGAGGCGGACGGGGCCGAGGCGGTCGTGGCGGGGCTACGGCGGAACGTGGGCCGGGCGGTGGTCTACACGCTCACCGTCGCCAAGGATCACACCTTCTTCGTCGGCTCCGCGTGGGTACTCGTGCACAATGCTACTTGTTACTCAACTATCCCCGAGTTCGTGAAGAGCGCAGGGGCATTAGTCAATTGGTTGAGAAGTGTCCAGAACCCAGCAGTAAGGGCGACAAAAGATGAGGCCGATAGGATTGTGGAACTCGCAAGGAAGTACGGTTTAGAGCCCCGTCTCGATCCTCCCCATGCTCCTACCCCTCGCATTCCCGATCAAAAGTGGACAGTACCCCATTTGAATATTGGAGACCGTGGACAAGCACACGTTGCTGTTCCAGATGGATATACGCTTCCTCCGGGCTCTTAATACTACAACGTTAGGATCCGCCTGATGCGCCTGCGACTGACGTCGCATGGCAAAGAACGACGACTAAAGTCGTTGGGACGACGCGTGGTGAGACACGTCAGTGTCCGTCGTGTACCATACGACTTCAGTCGCAGGTCAATGTCACGTTGTAGTATTAAGGGGTGTTGAACATGAATCTGCTAATTGTTGATGGACCATTTGGATACAACAACAATCCAAGATACCGTGGAACAGACCGTTCCCCTCCACGATATCATGAGGAACTTGACCCTTCTCATCTAGCAAATCGCGCGTGGATTTGGCTGGCGGAAGAGGCTAGCGGTGGAGTCGTTCACGATCTGATGAAGGCGCGAGAAATTGTCGATATCTATCGACATCTCGCGCCCCTAGAAACTCTGGAAATTGTGGAGGTGACGAGGGGTGAGAGCGCCCCAACGACAAAGGGTAGGTTTCTAGGCTTTGACCTGTCACACGGTTTCGCCAACTCTCTCATATCGGGCGGTATAGCGCCAGAAGCCGAGGAGGGATTAGATAACACTAAGCCAAGCAGCGATATTAGGCAAGCTTTGCAACCCCTGTTGCGCTTGATGGGTGAGTTCTTTACGCCGCACCTAAATGCACAGGGGCTGGTTGATGATTACGATACAGCCTACTTTTGGCTCCAGTGCATCATGGCTTTGCAGACAATACAGCCCGGACTCTTTGAGTTCGGCGATTACGAGGTCGTTGGGGTGTGGGAGGTGGACCTAGTCGCATGACCTGTAGCGTTACCCCCACTGTCGTCTGCTGGCGGTCGAGTTGGTGGACCCTTTTGTCAAGACACGGGGGAGGGGCATGAGACTATCGAGACAATACTACAGCGTTAAATGTTGCACGAAGTCGAGAGCACATGGGAGCCAATAGCACGATAGCACCCGCAACGTTTCCGATCTCATAGTCTTGGACCTCATTCGTTGCTCCACAATAAGGCGAAGTCTGTCACGAGGCACACTATGGAGTCGTCTGCATCGTAGCCGAAGAATGAGGCATAGGTGCCATCACCAACACCTGTACTGAAGGCGATGAGGTTTGCAACCGAGTCTGGCTCCAGGCTAATGTTTGCCCACCCGTAAGTATCAACTCCGGTCTTATCCATCTCGTCGTCGATTCTCTGATCGTAATCGGCGATCGTGTTAATTTTCTGTGTCCATACCCGGGCGGCGTCGACATCCATGAAGCATCCCTTGCCTGAGTCAACCGGATATCCGATAATCTCCTCGCTATCCTCCAATCCCCCCCCCGCAGCCTCCTTAGCCTCCTTAGGGAACATGGCTACGTCCCAACGTACGGGCACCTGCTCACCAAGGCGGAGTATGGCGTAGGCTACTCGGTGATCTCCACGGGCAAGGTGCGCGATGCTGAGGATGATCGGATATTGCCCTAGCGCTAGCCGTGTCATGAACGGCCAGATAGTGCTCTCCTCAATCCACTTGGGGTCGCAGGCAACGATGCTACCAGACGTCACGATCAAATCCCCGGCACGCTGATGGCGTAGCGTCGTGTGGCCGAATACGCTTTCTACTGTCAACCCATCGCTAAATGCCTGCGGCAAACTCTCTAATATGCGTGCGAGGTTCGGTTTCATCATTAGCCCCCCGACTACATCCCCTATCACTTGCTCATGTTACACCATGCAGACGGCGCGGCAGCGCGTGCGCCTGCGGCGGTCAGGCGGGCCGAGGGCCGCTTGTCGGCGGGGTCGGTCCGGGTGTGGCTGTTGTGCGCGCGGGCGCCGGTGCCGGGGGCGGGCCGTGGCTCTGGGGGCGGCGGGGTCCCCTGGCGGCCCCTGGCGGCCCCTGCCGCGCGTCCTGTGCCCCATGCGCGTTCCGTCGTGCCCTGCGGTCCCTGGCGCTCATGCGCGGCGTGGTTGGGTGTGGGCGTTCCTGGGGCGCTGTGGTGGCCGCTGGCGGGCGCTGGGGGGCATCGGCTGCTCCTGGCTCCTGTGCCCCTGGGGTCCTCGCGCGGCTCGTGGCGGCCGTGGGTGTGTCAACGTCGGGGCGCCGCCAGCACGCCGGCGGCGTGCGCGCCGGTGTAGGGCTGCTGGCGGCGTGCGTCGGCGTCTGCAGGGGCGGACGGCGGATGCTATCACCACGCTATTTCACACCTGGAGGGAGCGGCGCGGGTGCCGTCCACCGGATGAGGGGACACCCAATGCCGACGGGGGGCGGTGGATGAGGGGACAGCCCGTACCGTCGTGAGGGGACAGCCGTTGCCGACATTCAAGACACAGGGTCAAGACTCAACTCTCGCCGGGGTCACTCTCTCTCAGCTAGGGGCATGTCTTGGCGCGCGGGGCCTCGGTGTGCGTCGGCGGCGTGCGGGGCGGGGAAGGGGAAGGAGCAACGGAGGGCGGGGCGACGCTGAGAGGAAGCGGTGTGAGCCCACACACAGCCTCCTCTCGGAGTGCGGGAAGGGGGAGCGGTATAAGCCCATACCGGCGCCCTCATGGCCCTACAGATAGTACGCGTGGGGCGGCCTGACGGATCAGCAACAAGCGGCCGCGACGCCGGCGGCGGTGGCCCTGGGCGCGCTCGTCGGGGGAGTGCGGGAGTGCGACGGCGGCCCCGCGCTCGCAGGATTGCGACGCGTAGTGGGCGTCGGGCGGTCGGTACGCGAAGCGCAACCCTCTGTTCCACTTTAGGCATGAGCGATGCAAAGAAGTGTACGGATAGGCGGTCGAACCCGCGATAATCGGAGGTGTAAGACGTCACATTAGCTGCGCGGGATTGACGCTTGGAACGACATGAAACGTCACATTAAGTGCGCCGGAAACGTCACAGTAGCTGCGCCGATCCTGCAGAAACGTCACAGTAGCTGCGCCAATCCGCACAGAACGTGTCTGTCGTCGGCGGCGTTGCCGGAGGGGAGCAGAGGTATTTTTACGCTCAAAAAGAGGGTCATAGGGGCGTGCAGAGGGACGGGGTGGAGGATGGCGCAGCGACTGTGACGCAAGCGGCGCAGCTACTGTGACGTTAGGCGCACTTAATGTGACGCCTTACATGGGTGGGGGAGTCTCCACGCAGTTTCACACTTGGGGAAGGGTGCGGCGGCCCCTGTAAGACGTCAGAGTTTTTGCGCCGGATTGACGCGTGGCGCAGCACAAAACGTCACAGTAGGTGCGCCAGAAACGTGAGACTGCGTAATTGACATGAGGTGCCGGTGTCGGAAGACAGTCAGGTCGTGTGAACGGTCCTGATGAGCGCGTTTTGAGGAGCATACAACCCGCAAGATGAGGGTGAATAGGCTCCCAGGCGTGGTGGCGCAGGTAGAGGCAGGCAAGACCCCACGTCAATTACGCAGTCTCGAAATTTCGGCGCAGCTAATGTGACGTTTGGCGCAGTTAATGATATTGGTGGCGAAGTCGGCTTGCACCCGTAACCACACCCACTTGTCGCCTCGTTCCACGCGTGGGCAAAACCCTCGAACGGACTTCGCCACCAATATCAGTTAATGTGACGCCTTACAGCGGCGTTCGGGGATGCGTGGCTGGAGACGTACGGGATGGATGTGGACGCGAGCGTGACCGACGTGGTGGGGACGTTCACGCTCGACGTGTGAGTTTGTGGTGCTCTCCACTTAGATCTCGATCCCCTGCAGCCCATAGCCACCGAGAGCTAAGGAGATCTCGCCTCCGTGGTGGATCTCATGTTCCAGCACGTGCCAAACGATCCACTCGCACGTGTGCGCCGACTCCGCCGCGGCCACCGCGGCCGGAGGGGGCACCAGGCGGTCCAGATCGGCCGCCGTCCAGCGGGACAGGGCGGGCGCGATCATCTGCCAGGTCAACTCAAACGCGCTCACCAGGGACGCCGCCTCGCGCAGATCCTGCTCAGCGCCCCAGTCAACCAGCGCGGGGGGTTCTGCTTCCCCCAGCCAGCGGTGAAACCACCAGAAACGCGCGCCGATCAGGTGGGCGAGGAGCTCCCCGATCGTCTGATGGGACGCGACGGGGAAGGCCAGGTGCTCCGCTGACAGGGGCGTGATCGTGGCCATGAGGCGGTGCTGGTAGTTCTGCCAGTAGTTACGGAGGGAGATGAGCGAGAAAGCTTGTTCAGTCACGGCGGTCTTCTCCATGCTCCTGTGCTTGATGTCTTGCCTGTCACTTTGGCCGCTTACAGGTTCGTGATCTTTGGGAGCTATGTTGCACCCAGATGCCGATGAGAGCGGAGGGCGAGCAGCAATGGAACAGCCTTATGTGGCATACGCGCTCCTGCCGTCGCTCATACAGCGTCTCGCTCCACGGCCCCGTTCTGGGCATCGAGAACGGGACGGCTATGCCTGCACTTCCGTTCTCGATGTCGCGGGCGATTCCACAGCGCGAGACCCTGGCCGTGTGAGCGCCGCTCGCGCGTCATTCGGTCAGGACGAGCCATCTCCGGCCGTCGATGAGCTCACGCACCACGTCGAGATGACCGGCGTGGCATGCGGTCTCGGTCATCACATGCAGGATAACTTCCCGCAGATTGTGAAGGCGCCAGTCGCCGAAGAGGTCGGGGGGCCACCAGGCCGGTGGGGCATCCAGAGGAGTGGTGGCGATGATGGCGTTCGCGCGGTCGATCTCCTGCCGGTACAGGTCGAACACAGCCGCGGCCGGCACATCCACCCCGACGACGCGCCAGGCGTCGTCGGGGGCGTCGGCC
>JAABUR0100004991.1_pt1 | contig 17236 bp, 18 predicted proteins | sample 5560091 | NCBI WGS metagenome assembly JAABUR01 (sample SAMN10711879, study PRJNA513375) | rock metagenome | isolation source: Antarctica rocks | place: Antarctica: Victoria Land, University Valley sud | reverse complement strand
CCTCATTGCATTCCAGCGTTCGTCAAGACATCATTACCTGCATTGATGACCCATATAGTCTTGAGCAGTTGAGGTCTCCGAGGATGAACCTCTCAACAGTAAGGCCTCTTGTAGATAAATTTTATGATATGAAAGACATTTCAATAAGTACTGTTCTCGTGACAAACTACTTTTGCTGGAAGCGTTTCAAATTTTACTAACTAGGTAATAGTCTACTGTCTTCTTGTAAACAGGGTGCAGTTCTTGCGCGAGCAGACATATCAATCTCATCATCAGAGCGTCAACATGACACGCGGACTCCTGTGTGAACTTCTCGCCAATAGGGTGTTACGGCGATTTGACGAGGATAACCCCGGACGTCGAGGCTTACTTCTGCTGGCTAACATTCTAGTTGCTGGATTTGAGCCTTTTCAAAATGCGCCCGACTACATTCTACAGGAAAACAAAGCCTTCCATTGGGCCGTTCAAGTAAGGGGCGGTTATGAGAGAAAGTCAACCGCATTGGAAGTTGGTATTATATCCGGGTCAAAGACCTTTTTAAGTTCCTCAGCGTGCCAGAAAATTGTTGATGCTATATATCATGGGAGAATAGTGTACACGCCTTCCTCTTTCATCGATATCCTACCGGATCACTATAAGCACAAACCCATCACTCTTTATGACCCCAGGAAAGCTCCACTACTAAATCAGTATCGGCTTACTGTACCGCGGACAAGAAACATGCTAGATGTCTTTCAATTCCTTGTGCTCCTTGTCTTGTATGTGTTGACGATGGAAAATCAGGAGAACACCGATTTGACGACTTACGAGATACTCTTTGTTATTTATGCTTTCGGATGGGTATTGGAGGAACTTGGCTCAATTCTCGAGCACGGATGGCAAATCTATACGCAGAACCTCTGGTCGTTTCTGGATTTCGCTTTTGCCGTCCTCTACGCTTTCTACGTTATCCTTCGAATACAAGGCGTAGTAAGTGGCAACGTGAAATCAAGTCAAACAGCCTTGGATATACTCTCTTCCGCTGCGCCTGTGCTCATACCACGACTTGCATTCAACTTGATGCCCGAGAACATGCTCTTTGTCTCGCTCAGGGCAATGATGGCGGACTTTGCTGTCTTATCGGTACTCGCTGTCTGGTGTTTTGGGGGGTTTTTGTTGTCTATGATCTGGCTGAGCGATGGGTATCATCATGCAATCACAATCTCTAAGTGGATGCTATGGGTAACAATCTTTCCCATAAACCATCAATCCCCTTCGCACATAGAACTCTGATGATCTAACTTCACCTCTTAGGTTTGGTTTGGCCTCGATGGCACCGGTATTCAGAGATCAGTGGACTTTCACTGGCTACTTGGCCCAATCTTAATGGTCACTTTTGCCTTCCTCGGCAACACGCTCTTCCTAACAATACTTGTATCTATGCTCAGCAACACTTTCTCCAATATTGTGTCGAATGCGACTGCGGAGATACAGTTCCGACGGGCAGTCTTGACCTTTGAAGGTGTCAAGAGCGACGCCATTTTCGCATACCAGCCACCATTTAACGTACTGGCGTTATGTATTCTGCTGCCTCTCAAATGTGTTCTTTCGCCGCGGTGGTTCCATAAGATCAATGTCACAGGTATTAGGATCCTCAACGCACCCTTACTTCTTGCCATTAGTGCATACGAGCGTAGGTCGTTGTGGGCCACCGTTAAGCGAAAGTCTTACCGGCCCTCACGCCTGAGGAGCCTGTTGTCTTCGTGGGACTTCTCACGATTCTCTGTGCACGGCGATATCCAAGCGGTCTTTGACTCGGATGTGCCCATCGAGGTTCTCGAAGAGGTAACGGAGGAGAACAATCTAAGACCCAACAGTCTCGAGAACGGCAATCCTCGAAGAGCAATTAAACGCCCCGGCACCTCTAGCGGTAGTACACATCAGAAAACGCCAAGCCGAAGAGAGTCGATCGGACCTTTTGCCGGGCTGACGGAACATCTGACGGAAATACTACAAGATCATAGTGGAAGTGATGTTCAAGAGCGATTGCGGAAAGTCGAAGCATCCACAAAACGAATTGAAGAACTACTTGAGAAATTATGTAGAGAGAAAGAGGATGAACCAACCGGAGGTTAGAGCTTGGTTGAAGGCTTTTGGAATGGGTACCATGATGTAAATCACAAGAGAGCGGCAACTTACCGTCAATGCCCTCATCGGATTCGTCCACATTGATGGCGAAGGTGTGACATACTACAACACTATCTATCATGACTTATTAGGGATGGTTGCATTTCTTGGTTAGAGACGGAGCTCGAGGCTGGTCGCAGAGATTTACATATACACAAAGTAGTCTCATTGCACGGCCTAATCTGAGTTCTTTGTATGGGGTGAGGAACCCGTGTCTACAGTAGTAGCATATCGGTATTGTCGTTTCGTCTGACACCCCACATCGACCAGGGTTGCCCAAACCCCTACCGAAACGCCAGAGCACGAATCTCGTGGCTCTTTCGAAAGTTCTTTCCACCCCAAAGCCCTAGGCTAACCACCGCCGGGCGAGGCAACTGAAGCCATTCACAGTATCGGAGCATTGCAGGCAACCCAACTTGGCTGTTTGTCTAACCTTACCCTAAATGTCACCACTAGCCTACCTTCACCTACCGAGCTCAAGAGTCATCAGCTACAGCTGAGCGCCGCCCTATGGTCACGTGACCCTACCGGGGAAATCTAAACGGAACCTTTTTGCGAGATACCCTCACCATATCTTCACCCCCGGGAGGTGTCTACTACATCATTCTCTCCAGCTCTTACCCATATGTACTAATATGAATCTTGATCAAGCTTCTTCCTGGTGGTCCAGATAAATTCCTTTCCCTCGTCGCAGACAATCTTGGATCCAGGAATTTGATCTCGATAGTAAAATTTGCCAGTTGCTTTCATAAGCTCTTGAAAGCTAAATTCTACATTTCGGCGCTGACATAAAAATGCCCGGATGGTAGCTGCGGCATAGATAAGATTGAGTCTGTTCGATAAATTTATTCTATCTAGAAGCTCATTGGTCAAGTGCGATATACTACGTTTGGAGGAGAATCCATCTCACGCCAATAACCACGAGAGGTAACCTAACAAACGGAGCTAGATACAATCGCGATCAAAGCATTGAGAATGTTAAATGAGCCGGCAAGATAAGATTAACTCTCTTCGCCCCACTGGCAGACTTTGTACTGATAAAGGAATGACATGTTCATACACTACTGCTACTCCTTGAGGGTGGCGCTAGAAGATCAGTACTGAAATTGCCTTATCCTTCTTTCGGCTCTCTGGTAGAACATCCACCATATCAGCATCACAATCGCGGTGATTGGCAGGGCAATGGCCCACAGCAGCCAAAACTTATCAGATAGGACGAACTGGGAAGAAGTTGGGTCAAAATTGAAGAACTGACTGCCAAAAATGCTCTGTTGTACTATTTAGCCAAGAAGGTCGTAAGTCCATAATGAAGGAGTGCTTACAGCAATAGTTGCACCAGGTAAGAAGACAAGGGTCATCACTGCAATTGTCTTCATTGAATTACTGTCTTGCTTCATTATCGAGCTGTCCTGTTGGGTAACAAGATTAAATGACTAATATCAAGTCAGTCGTTAGTATTTGTCTTCTTTATCTATGGGGGATTGTTTATACCAAATTGATAACGTTTTGCATTCGTTTCTCCAAGCTATTGATTCGGAGGTTTGTGGACTGAAAGAGGCTATATCGATGTGCTAATAAGCTCCTAGTAGTCGCCCTAGCCGCTATCGTCCCTGAATCAGTTTTGCTCAGGTCGACAACGCTGGTCATAATGTCATGCTGTGCCCTAAGACTTTCCACAGTCCTCAGAACCGCTTCTGAGCTTTCCTTGAGATGTATCATGTGCTGAGCAAGGTTATGCAAACCAACGAAATTCGGACGGTATCTGATCTCGAAGTCGTCTGCTTGATTGAGAGTCCTCTGCACATATGAGCGAAGTATTTTCAAATTCGTCTGTCTAGAGAGCTTACTTGCTCTATCTGCCTGAAAACGCTCAAGACGTTCCAAACCTGAGAGTCCATCTGAACAAACAATTGTTCTAGAATAACACCGAATACCACGTACGGATCCTTCAAGATTTGGTCGCAATGCGGCTTCGAAAGCAACATTTTGAACCTTTGTTCAAGCACCGCAGATGCTGCAAAACATATGCAGGTCACGCTAGGTTTCCGAGTGACGCTATTGACAGGTCCCCATTTCAAGAAGAAGCCCGACTTGATCCATTGCCAGTCTGCCTGGCTCCTGTTGCCTGCAACGCTTGGATTACCGAACGCGTCGGCCTGGATTTCTAGGTTCTTGCACATGAAGTGGAACCAGGCTCCTAATCAGAGAACCATTAACATATTTCGCGCTATCATGTTGAATGAGACTTTTACTTTGGTCACCTTGATCATTACTGTCCGCTCCAAAAGAATGCGTGACTGACTGAATTCTTTCGCATAAGAAGCTTGCAGGGACTGAGAAGTGGTTGAAGAGCTTCAAGAAACCTTTGACGGTCTCCGGGGTTGGATAATCCAGGGGGGCAAATCTTTGTTGGACCATTAGTGTTCATGTCCTCTTTACCAGCGAGTCTGGCGATCATACATTACTCTGAGCGAAGGAGAGTCCCGTGTTAGTAAGTCATCTAATGTGGGCGTATTCGTCTGCGTTGTGTCTGTTGCCGAAGGTTAGCAGTCTTGCCACAGTTCGTCTAACTGGATGCAGAAAGCTTTGCCTTGTGGCCATTCTAATACTCTCAAGTACTGAAGCTCCTCCCCAGATGCTTTTCCGGACCCCAAGATGTCTTCAAACCGTTTGTAATGCGATTCATCATCGAATAATGTACACATGACTGGTTCTTGTGCCTACGACCAAGGTGACGATGATCGAAGGGGATGCCCTCTTAGACGCCAATCCTAGCATTTCTAGTCACGGATTGAGATGATGAACGAAAAGTCTTGGGGGCTTGAAAGCTGGAGACTTTACTGAATGGAGTTGCAGAAATAGATGAATACGGGAGTTAAACACCAATTGATGAATAGTCAGGAGAGTAGAGTGACTTGGGCGCGGCAGAGACCCCCCTTATTGAACGCACGGGCAATGCGCCTTCGAACGAGGCTGCGCATTACTTTGTGCCTTGCTCCATCTGCAGGAACTTACTACTACTGAAGTAGACAAATCCGGAGTTTGCCGACCAATTGGAGCCTTTTACTCGACACCCCTGGTTTACATACGTGCGAGGTTACGGAGGTACACAAGGCTGAACGGGGCGTCTGGATCTCCTCGCTTAGCGAGTCCAATTGAAATTGCCTTTATATACGACGTACGGCCGCCGACATGACCGGCGTCGCGGACAAAGCAAACCACACTCACGCCATAAACATAATGTAGCATTTGGATTAGCTATCGGTACTTCGTAAGGTCTAGATGAAAAATGCACGAAGTGAATAGATTGTTCGTGTTGCACAGAGCCCTCAATGGTCAGCCTTGTGCAAGGCTACGAACAGCCGGCAGTTCCGAGACATGCATTGGGCGCAAGAGAAAGGGGAAATGTATCTCTGGCATGATATGCGACGGGCGGTTTATATCCCCTGCTATCCTCTGTCCAGACGTCTCGCCGAGTAAAACTCGTACACAGATGCATCTGAGATTAAGGAAGTTTTTCGACAACAAATTCGCCTGACTCTTATTTTACCCTTCTAAGTTTCTTAGAAGCCTTTGAAGATGGTAGGTTTATGTGCTGCAGGCGTAGAAATACTCGGTGTTAATTCGAGTTGCAGGCCAACCAACCAGCTCCACATGGAGGCTCCTTTGTTCCCCAAACCGCACCACCAACCCAACAGTATACCGTTTCCAATGTAAGTTCGCGACACACTGCAAGTTGATCGTGTAGTGGTTGACATCGTTGCAGCCACTTCTCCCAAGGAATCCTCATGGCGGAAACTATGTCCCAGGGCAAACGGCCTCACAGTATATGGGGGCACAACCTTCGCCTCAAAGAGTGCCGCATGGAGGGAATTATATACCGGGACAAGGACCTCAACCTCCCAACAGCTACGAAGCCAATCCTGGTCAAATCTACAGTACACCACCACAAGTTCGCATACCCTGATCCTCGATAATACAGGAGTTTCTAACAGTTACAGATTTCGCCCGCACCACTCAACGGACAGTACGGTCATGATACTGGGGTACATTACACCAATAACATGGGGCAGCAGCAACCGATGAGCCACGAGAAGTCCTTGGTACAGCGTCTTTTTTCCTGCTTCCTTGGGTAGTGTGGTAATAGATTACTCAGACAGTCGCATCGGATGAGGTATCTCAAAGGCCGAAGAATGTATGTAATAACAAGCAAGCAACCTATTCACACAGTTCAACGCGTCTAATGCTTCATGAGTAGCCCCAACGAACACACCAAACCGGTTACCAGAACCTCACTCACTCTGCCGCTAGCTGGAGATGGAAGTGGCCAAATTCATTCCAAATGCCAGGCTACATCTATGACATACTAGATGGAAGACGACACAGAGATGTCATGCAAAGAGTGTGGAAGGGAGCCGTGGATGACCGGTACCTGAGTCCCTGGGATGGACACGTCGCCAAGCTCGTTGTACAAGCGACCGATGAAGTATACAGTGCTCCAAACAACGTCACTTGGAGGCGAACCTTCGTCCGCAATGTCAGCCCCATAATGTTGCGTTTAGCAAATTGGCCTATGTCCTCAGTTACGGTGGATGCGACCCAGTGGACCGACCAGGAATGGACTAGTGTCTGCCTGAAATGGCTTCCAGCTTGCGTTGCACTCATGGCTGTGGTATGTACTGTATTCATCGGGCTCCGTGGCTTTGTGAGCTTGTCAGAGACTAACACATCTGTCAAAGATGACCTATCCAACTGTCGCCGAAGGCCAAATGAGAAACAACGGGTACTATGATGCGATTCCACACAAATGGTGGGGCCATGCAAAAGCCGCCAGAAATCCATGCGAGCAAAGCAATCCAAGGCAGCTGACCTTGAAACAAAATGAACGTACAAATCCGATCTCGGAGCGACTACTTCGACCTCGTTATCTGTGTTTCCTCAAGAACCCTGAAGATACGGAGTCGCATGGAATAGAGCCAATGAAGGTTGACCAATGGATCTCGTTACATGGCGCGGATGCAAACATGAACTATCTCTTCATCGCCTACACAGCCGAGCAATTTCATTCCAACGCGGATCTGGAAGCTCTTCACAAAATAGCTGAGAGAGCGACGCGGAACGCTGGGCTTCCAGCTTACTGGGTTGGGTGCAGCTGTATGGCTGATGCCGACGAGCTGGAAGAGGACGTTTACCGGATCAGCGATGTCATGCGAGGCGCCCAGGACTTGGTAATCGTTGTCGGCGCTCCAGCAGGTACTGAGGCCGTCACAACGACCCAGCAGCTACTCAAAGTGTGGGGAGAGCGAATGTGGACATTGCCTGAAGCTCTACTCAGCCCTGGCGGGCGTGACATACTGGTCTACACTCGTGGCCAGAATTTGAGAAGCCCTTTACGAGTTTCGAAAAAGAATTTTGCGGCCTTGACTTGGGATGATGCAGCAGTTACTAGGCAGTTGATTGACCACTACGAGGGTTCGCTGATCTTGAGCCGACTAGAGCTTGTGATCCTAGCATTGCAGTGCTTGAACAATCGACGCACGAGCCAGTACTTTAAAGGCGACTTATCTTACGCGCTGATGGGGCTCCTCCGCCTGAGACCCAATGTCGACAGCAGTGACTCGGCATTTCAAGCTTTTGCGCGTCTGTCTCTCGCCAACGACAGCGACATGCTGCTCGAAAGATTGATCTGTACCCTGCCAAAGGATCCAGCTCAGTCCGTCTTGTCTACGGATGATGTGTGGGGCGTTGGCTTGTGGGACATCTATCCGACATGCCAAATTGCCGGCATCGGCCGCGATGATGCTGTAATCATTGATGGAGCATTTGGCGCGACAATCCGTTGGAAAGCCTTTAACTTGGTCGCCAACGCAGTGCGCGACTCCTGGCGGCGTCTCATCGCACGCGCTTGCCTACGCGGAAGCCCCTTTCTGTTCTACGTCGGCATAGGTCTCGTGGTCGCACCCGGATATAGTTCGCTCAAAGCCATCGGCGGTATCTTCCTCGCTTTGGCACTACTCTTCGTTCTTCTCTCTCCCTATCTGATCCGGCTCATATACAGCGGCAAGCTCTGGGGTACGCAAGCCTGGTTCTTCGGCTTCGAAGGTTACATGGACATCGAAACCATTGAGTCCAACATCTTCGGTGCCTACTTTGGTCATTTGACCTGGACGCCTCATGGCTCCCCACTGTCACGACATCGCATCGACGAATACGGTGAATTGATAGGCCTGGACCCAACCACAGATCCTGGTGTGAAAGACCTTGTACAGCGTGCCAACGGTAGCGTGTATGGGCAGCCCAAGGTCTTTACCCTCGTCGACACATACCTGATGACCGTGACCATGTTCGAGGCCGTAAACCCGCCTGTCGCGGTGGTCTTGTGTGGCTCCGAAGGTGGCATGCAACGTGCTGTTATGTGTTCGTATGATTGGACAACCCAGACGTTTTACCGAGAGACGGTGCTGCGCATGGAAACGGTGGTTTTAGAGAAGTTGTCTCGGGTTGGGAGGTTTCGGTTTGGGATGAAGAGGCCTTTGCTCGGTGCGAGGCCTGCCAGATAGTTGCAACGCACCGTTCTTCGTTCTGATCCCCAGTCTCGGCGATTTAATGCGAGTTTTTCATCCTTAAATAATGTTTAGTTTGATCCTTTTAGGAAGTTAGTGTTCCTCTTTAGGATATTCTAGAACCAAGGAGAGAACGAGAACCCTTAATGTAGTTCGTAGTTCAAACCTAGTTTCACATATTCTTTAAATTAATTCATATTCACGAGATATATACGAGTTTCAGACCTCAGAATGCTGCGAAGATTGACCTGAGCATTCGCTTCTCTACAACGGATATTCCTCGCGAATAAAATATGTTAATCAATGATTCTTCTTTCAAAACCTGTAATGCTGACCTCACTCTAGTACGAGGTCATATGTATGCATGCAAGGCACCCACTCAGTTCCGCAAACAGCTTTTCCAACATCTGGAAGCGCACGAGACGCCTTCCTCAAGGTATTGGGAGATCTCCAGGGCTCAAGATAGATAAAGTTCTCATTCATTCTCACGTAGCATTTCACAGGGTCTCTACCATCTGGTAAACTTTGTCTTCAGGCTCGCATAACTGGGATAGAACAGATGCAAGGATATTCACAATGTCCAGAGACTCGCTATCAGCGAAGGAAGAGTAGAAGTACGCAACCTTGCAATATCGACCATTCATGGAGTCTGGCTTCTCGATAGCGGTAGTCATCAATGTAGTTTTGCCTGCTCCAGTGATGCCGTCCGGCCAGAAAACAGAAGAATTGGTGGAGTCACACCAAGCCATAAGTCTTTTACTGTCTACAAACAAGGCGCCGCTACCAGGCGTGCGAGAGCTAGCTATCCTTTCGGGAGCGACCGGCGAAAGCCACTTCATCACCTTTTTATAGGTACCTATACTGAATTTGTGAGCTTACGTTGAACCCGATCAATGCAAAGAGATCGACAAAAATGTAGTCAAATCAAATGACACTATAGGTTCAAAGTACAAAAGAGAACCTGGACAAATCTTGGGGAAGAAGAGGGAAAGCTCAAGGCAAAGATTCATTGCAGGATTTGCGATAGGATCGGATAATCCACGATTGACGAGGGAGAAAGTAGGAGGATCTTCCATCTGCCTTTCTTGGCTGCTCTTCAAGATGAGAGACCTAAGATCGGATATTTGCGAAGCGTTCTGGTGGGTCACATCGCTTCACGAAGTCAGCGAAAACATAGATATAGCAGGTAAGTCATAGCAGACATCTCGTCAGACATCAATGCTAGCATAAAGTACGTCTTGACTCTTTATAGTTGCTGAAGATGCTGTCGGATCTCATTGGTTTGAAATGGTCACTTCATCTTTTGAAATTTCGCCTGGAATCGACTCTTTGAAATCATCAATTTCTGCTGTAGCCTGTAGGTCTTGCAAGAATTATATAGAATCTTTGGAACAATGAGTTGATACGACTTTTCGGCAAAGACGTGTTTGGCTGATACCTCGACCGGATTGAATTCCTGCTGCATCTTCAGGTGCTACAAAACAACAATCAAAGCAAATGTTGGAATACGAGGTCATATGAGGGCATATTGATATATTGGGTTGAAGCTATCTAGTAGGTAGGAACTTCGGAGGACGGAAAAGGTGGAAGGAAGGTCAAATACCCTGAATCCCCTGAGTCCACTAGCGCCGGATGAATGCGGCGCCGGATGGATGCGGAGATTACCAACCAAATCACACCTGAAATTCCAACAGCAAAAAGCCCGTTACTAAGTTGCTGAACATTCCCCTTGCGGACCTTACATCCTTGGCATACGAGAAAAAGATCGAGGCAAGATTGAAAGAAAGGCCGAGGACGGTCAGAATGAGACCACTGACGTCGGCCATTTCTCGTGTGGCATAGAAACCGAAGCGTCAAAGGTTGGGGACTCGGCAGTGCCAGCGTCTGCAAGTGTTGAATCAATTATCTCTCTGACAGTTAGATTGGTCGATGTTAGGTGCTTCGTAAAGCTAGTGTCTCTTATAATGGAATCCGCAGTCACTGTACGAGGTTAAAGAGGGAGGATGGAGATGATGTTGATCGGCGGTATGTTAATAGCAGATTGATCACCTTGTCCTCCTATTATCGAAGCAACATAATTCTTGGAAGTGGAGTAGCCATATTCTGAAGTTATGATAGAGTGTATTACACGGGTGGCCCATATAATAAGGCACAGATTGCCCATTACTGGAAACAGTTCAAATGGTGAAAGAAAACATGCACGTGACAGGATGTCCCCCACAACTCAGCCTTGTAGCCTAAAATGACAGGGTATTTTACAGTAATCTATTCTCGACACATCAATCATACCACCACGTTCAACCGCAAAATACCTCGGGCTAATTGCAGCTGGCATTTCAGGATGAAGATCGCATCCAAAGTTTCTACAAAACGTCGTCGAGACAGCAAGCCTAACAAACCACGGAAGAAACAACAGCAGACAACTCCTTTCGCTCGAGCATTTACCGTAAAAGACACACCCTACCATCCGTCGTCGAGCGTATTACGCTGTACTGCCGGCTCTGTGCCAAGAACCAAGCCTGTTCTAAAGCCAAAGCCTACCGTAAGAAAAGTTCCCAGATCAGCCAAGAAAAACCGACGAGATCCTTTCCATGTTCTGAACGACGATGAGGTCCGTCTCATTATCACGCTACTACCTGCTCGGGACACCGAAACCTTGAGAAGAGTCTCGAAGTTGTGGAAAGCAAGCTCCGAGTCTCACTGCGGAAAGAGTGCTTTGCTGAAACATTTTCCATGGGCGGCATCCAAAGTGGACAAGTTTGTGTCAAGGGAAGAGGCCAACCTACAATTTCGAAGATACTGTATGTTGTTCGCTTCCATGTATCTACTTGCACATCCATTTTTTCATACTTGATCACTGGAAAACATTTAACACTCATCGATCATTAGTATATCATCAAGGGAGTCTGCTTGCTGGCAATGCTACGAGAGCTATCAAGTGCACAGACGTCACTGATTGGCATATTGGAAACAACTCTCTTGTATGGTTGAGAGCGCGTGCTCCCGGTTGTTACCAAATCTTGATATGCGCTTTAAAGTCTGACGACGGTGTCTCAACTAAACCATTCGACATCGTGGAGCTTGATGCCAAGGATCTGGATGACCGGCAGGTTAGCATAGAATATGTTCAGATTGCTCCAGATGGCGAGTTGCTCGTGCATCTGAGTTCTCTGGAACGTTGTCCAGGTGGAGTAGTCGAAAAGCTGGTTAAAATGACTCGAGGCAAGGCCTTCACATGGCAAATCAAGTTAAAAGCAATGATCAACAGACCCGTGATAGGCAAGAGTGCTATTTACTTTGTGCGACCCAGGCAAGAGCTTCAACCAGCGCCAATCGAAGCGGCCTTTTGTAAAGCAAGCCTGAAAGATGGCTCAATTATCTACGAAATCCCATTGCCTGAGGAGTATGGCATCAAAATTGGGGTCCCTTATCGCAACACCTCTCTAACATTAACGCCTGACGAAAGCTGGGCAGTCTGGAATGATCTTGAAGGCAAGGCCTACATTTTCTCAACTGTTTCCGGACAAGTCATACATACCTTCCCACGATCGTCCAACACATCTGTTGTTGTTGTCAGCTCAGTGGACAACATAATCCGGGACATCCACAACGGTTGGGGCTATTCACGGTCCCACTCAACAGTCATATTTTTTAGCAAAGAAGCCGATGCTTTCGCAACTGAGCGATTGGACCTGCCAATGAAGCCAATCAGCGAATCGTGGTGCTTCGATGGCGATCGTCCGGTTTTCTGTTATCTCCTCCATGAAGACACCATGCAACCAGTCGACATTCCATGGCCACCGAATCACATCGACCATACGGCTTTAGACCCATTTACCACTATAGGAATCCGACCCGGGGAAGTATCCCTCCCTACCTACCGAAATGGTGCTCTGCATAAAGAGGCGGAGAGCTACAGACCCGATGGTATGCAATCCGTTGTTACCGTTACCCTGCCGCCCCGCTCAATGGGAGAAGACAAGAGGAGAGATCTAGAGGTAGAGCTGCCTTGGTCATTCCATGTCGGGGATTACTTTGGCATGTACGAGGACTACTTGGTGTTCCATAGTCGGCTTGACGACTCTCTTACGCTGGTGGATTTCTGGCCCACTTGGTAAACACTTTTAGCATGCATCATTTTTCTATTACCGATTTCTTCATCATACTGCTACATCAACCATCTGGTTTCTTCAGGATATAGTTCATACTCGTTATTCAACATCCTTGAAGCCGCCGAGCTGGAATCCAACATTCGACCACGCTTACCCCAATAGCTCGTCCTTTTACATATCAATACTCAAACACAGTCAACTTTTCCACACCAACTCACCTTGTACACACCTCCCTCCAAACACAAAGAGCAAAGCCGGACTTTTGGATGCATACATATCCGCACAAACACTGGGTGATAACGACACAACAACCCGAATGGGATGGCGGATTGATGTCGTGAAAACCGGCATTGGACATACGGATGATAGCCATAGCATAGCGAAGGAATCGGACTAGGAAATAGTAACCATAGCGCATTTACTGACTGCTGCTGCTGTTCGCTCAGATGCAAAGAAGTATACCAACCATGTTGTTGAAAATATTGACATTGGGCAGTCGTCAGGTGCGGATGTAGGCCATGGTAAGCAACCAGACGATGACTGGTCGAGTAGAAGGTGAATGGTCTAAAGCATTTCTGGCCCCTATCCCCACAAAGCCTCAACCACCCACTCATCCACCCCATCCGATTCCAATCCCCCAAAACAGAGAAAGCCCCCGAAAGTCACTAGCATAATCAACTGCCTTGTCCCCTATACTTCTCAGACGCTGATATCCTGTGACAGTATCGTAGTAAAGCAGTATTTACAATACAGCGATCCAACGATCCCTCTAGAGCAGGGGAAGTACAGTATGGTAGAAGCGGTAGGTATTGAGCGGGCGGGGTAGATAAAGAACCGGACTGAGGGATTGAGTGAGGTATGTATGATCGACTCTGCGGGGGTGAAGCTTTGGGGGAGGGAATGGAATAAGGAATATGTGTGTGTGTTATTGCACCGAAACATTAAAGGTACATCAACCCGCCCATCTACTGTACAACCCAAACACTGTAACTCGAGGATCAACCGACAAATCGTATCCAAGGTTTTTCCCTTGATGAAGGCTTCGATCCACGATGGTCGTTTAGATTAGGGATGGGAAATCTCAGGATTGGGAGTGATGCTCGACTTAAACGGAGAAATATAGGGGCGTTTCGGTGGGAGCGGGATATTGTTGTGCCGTGTTGGAGGGTTTCGATGCTTAAGTAGAAATGTTCTGTTGCGATTCTATGAGGGTTTTGACTGGGAAATGGGTAAGAGGGGTGACAAGCGGACAGATACATCTTTCGTCTATGAAGTCTCTAGGGTTCCTACGCATTGAAGCCCTGACACTGGTATAAACAATTGAAAGGAAGGTTTGCAAATTCTCACTTGAATCGTCAGGGATGCATCTATTGTCTCTAACGACTCAAAAGTCTGATTGTTTGAGGATGGAAGATATGTGTAAGAAAAATAGAGATACAGGACTGATGATTATCACGATAGCCTCTAATATATAAACAGAGCCAAGGGTCACTCTAGATTTAGCCCCAGCTCTGTCGGAGTACACATTAAAGCATTTGCGTCACCAAAGGCAGTGCTTGCTATATTGACCATAATCTTCAGATGTATATAGAGAACCCTTCTGAGATAATATCGCATGTTGCTGACGATCCACCAGAAGACCCATGTTGCAATATTCTGATTGGTGTTACAGCTTTGATGTTAGGAGGCAAAGTCAAGCCAATGGCAGTCTTGTCACCTGCACTGGACGAAGAGAGGGTGGCGTCCGGATGACCCGCCCATTGCGTTGGCCACTTTCTTCGCTATCTCTGATTTACGGTATCCCATCGCGCCATGCTGACATTAGTTTGACAGTTCGAGAACATAAATCTTCTATGCCGTAGTCGTCCAACCGTTTGGCTTCTTCTTCGAGCTGTTTAAGCTCGCCGACAAAGTTCCAATTTGGGACCTCGCGCTCCCTAGCAATCGCGAGTTTCTCTAGGAGCTCGTCCACTTCCAGGTCAGATGGCCTATCACCATTGCCACACTCACCATCGTCCAGCTCACTATACGAGTTTTGGGCCAATCCTCTAGCTAATCCATAGGCCAACAGCATGTTTCCAGGAATAACTCAAAGTCGTTCTATCTTCGAGAGGAAAGGCATCATGGCTTAGCTGAGATCATCCGAAGAAATCCCAGTTTTCCTGGCATTGCATGTGTCTTCATGTAACTCTCCCTGAGCCTCGCTCATCCTGTAAGAATTTTGAGCTGCAAGGGTTTTGCACCATTCTCGCGGGCGTCCATGTGCTTTTGAATGTGATGAGCATCTACGATGGCGATATCAGCGGTCATGCGATGGAGGAGAGCAACAGCAGTCCATACCGAGAGCGAGTCCACTGTTGTCTATGAAGCCGTAAAGTTCGGCTATGTGGTTCTTGAGACCTTCGATCTTTGAATACGCAAGAGCCAACAGTAAGTGTCAGCTTCTGGGGAAGCGGAAAGCTTCGCGGATCTGTTCGGGAGTGCGCTGGGGTCTTTTGATCGTGAGACAGACCTCTTGTGCGTATGCATTATTGTGATGTTGCTCCGTAAGGTAATTCATATAAAGTCTTCTAGAAAGCACGGCAGGAGATTTGGGGACGCGACGCGTCTGATTCAGGGCACGTGATAAAACCCTGTTCAGATTGATCTTCCATTCAAGGTTCGAGTTCACCATATCGCACATGCTCTGCGCTCCGAGAAAGTATGTATTCATTGTACCCTTGACTGCCTTCGGCCTGAACCTTCTGACCTCGCATGTGTTCAGTGCGGGACATTTTGTATTCACCTGATACATGATCAACACATGTTGAGTGGCTGGTTTCCAATAGGAGGTACCAGGGAAGCCACAGAGGAAGTCGGATGACGACAACCTCCAGCGCACAATCCTGACTCACGCCATGACTTGCACTTTTCTAACCTCCAGATCTGTTGACGTCGCCCTCGTCTTTCTGTCTATTCCAAGGTCACTATGGCCATTAGTCATAATGTATTCGTTATTACTGTGAGTCTGTATGCCCATCCCCAAAGGTTTGCTGGTAATGTCTCCATTGGCAATTTTTATGGTGCCGGCCTCAGTTGTAGTTTGGTGGCTAATCTGACCTACACGTTCCATGATGTGGTGGGCAGCAAAGATGCATCCACCGAAAGCAAACCTGATGAGAGAATCCCCGGCCAAGCTTCCAATAATGAATACGTCAGGTGCAACCTCGAGAGATTCCTCGGCCTTCGCTCGTAGTGTACGTCCGGAAATCATGTCACTGTTGCCTGTAATTTGTCGGTCTACGCCAAGCACTTCTCGGTTGATCTCTGTGTCAAGGAACCTCAAAGAGCCGCGCCTTCCGACGACATATTCCATGCTTGAAACCTCTCGGTCAAAAGTACGGCCAGAGCTCCCTTCAAGCGTGATAATAGCCAAATTATCACGCATTGCTACATCTTTTATGAACGTATTAGGGAACCCTTCGTATGTATTGTCCCAGTTGCGCTGAGCAAAAAAGGGATTGCATTTCTTCAAGCGTAAAGGAGTGGCAGAGTCGTGAATATTGAGTGCCTTTTTGGCAGCAAGTTTCATTTGACGATATACACTGGCATATTCCGGATACGCACGTGGGTGGCATGCCTTGAGTGGCGAAGGATGTTCATCTGGATCCCATTTGAATATGTGAATAATCCTCCTTCCTGGTGGAGTTGAGATAATGATATCCGCCGCGGTGAAACCAGAGCCAATTATGAGTAAGGGAGTGAGACGGATAGAAGTTGAAGGATGCAAAGCAGCTAATGGTTGCAAAAGTGGACGTGGTGGGATCAGGTTTGCGAAGATACCAGACGCAAGCACAAGATGTTTGCACCGGATGTTGGGAGCTGCTAGGTGGAAACCGTCAATCGTTCTGCTGATACCACTGACATGAACATTTGTAAAGACCGAGTCACTGATATTGACCATGTTGGGGTATGTCGCCAAATAGCCGGCCACTTCCCGACGTGTTGGTCGGTGAAAGTCTGGCGGCTGTCTACCATTGATCCTATAATAGTGGTTTTCAAATGTATAGCCTGGTAATGAGAGCATCTCCGCATAGCTCAGGGTTCCTATGTCCCAGCTCGCGGAAACCGGATTGTCTGCCCATTGACCTCCAGCATGCGCAGTATTGCCTAGGACCACATGAGGCACCCTTTTTGTTTCCTCGTGACGCCATTCCACACATGTGCGGTGTTCGCCAGGATGCGTATCGGCCAACGGTCGAATGAGCGTATCAAGGAGGACATTGATGGGAAGGGCTTGAGTCGAGTAGGAAAGGCGGGACGCAGTGAAATGCGCTGTAAGGTCGGCTACGTTAACATTGAGCAGGGCTGGCGACTGGAGAAGCTTTTGGTGTAGTATCGGATCCGGATGTGGGT
>JAABUR0100004981.1_pt1 | contig 17255 bp, 14 predicted proteins | sample 5560091 | NCBI WGS metagenome assembly JAABUR01 (sample SAMN10711879, study PRJNA513375) | rock metagenome | isolation source: Antarctica rocks | place: Antarctica: Victoria Land, University Valley sud | reverse complement strand
CGCTCGCCGCCCTACGCGAAGGCGCCGCCGCCCCCGCATTGGCCGCCTACGCCCGTCACGGCCGGCTCGTCATGGCAGACACCGCGGGCGGGGTGCGTGAGCGGCTCATCAGCGACTGGTGGGAAGCGACCCAGGACCCGAGCGGGGAGGAGGCGGTGATGATCGCTGCCCGCCGCGACGACGTCACCGATCTCAACACGCGTGCCCGCGACCGCATGCGCGCCGAGGAGCACCTCGGCAACACCGAACTCCGCGTCGATGGTCGCGTGTTCGCTGTCGGTGACCGGGTGGTGGCGTTGCGCAACGCGCGGCGCCTCGACGTCCTCAACGGCACCCGCGCCACCATCACCGCAGTGAACCTCGAACACCGCTCGATGACTCTGCTTACGACCGACGGCCGCACGCTCGAGCTCCCGGCGGGCTATCTCGACGCCCGCACCGACCGTGGTGGCCCGACGCTCGAGCACGGCTACGCGATCACCGGGCACAAGGCGCAGGGCATTACCACCGGCCGCGCGTTCGTCCTCGGCAGCGCGGATCTCTACCGCGAATGGGGATACGTCGCGCTCAGCCGCGGCCGCACCGAGAACCACCTCTACCTCACCGCCCCCACCAACGACCGCGACGAGATCGCCCCCGCCGAACCCACCAGCAACCGGCTCAAGACCCTCGCCCGCGCGCTCCAACGCAGCCGCGGCCAGCAGCTCGCCACCGACACCACCGGCCCCGACGCCGACCTCACCGCGCAGCCCACCGTGCTCCTGCGCCGAGAACACGCCGAGCTTGCCCAGCGCCACGCGGGCGCCAAGAACGCGCGCGGCGACGAACACGAACGAGCCGCCCTCGAGCGCCAGCGCCACCAGGCGCGTGCCGCGCTCGACTCCGCGACCCGCCGCGCCCAGGAAGCCGGTGAGCGAGGCGACCGGCCCGCCGCGGCACGGGAGCAGGCAAGTGTCGAGCACACTCACCAGCGACTAGAGCAGCTCGACGCTCACATCCACCGGCTCGACCAGCGCCAACAGAACCCCCCAAAGTGGGGCGAGCCCGAGCTCGTGCGCTACGCGGCGATCACCGCCGAGCTCGACCATCGCGACCACGTGCGACGCCTCGCGCTCGTGATCGACCCACCATCGCACCTCACCGCTGCCCTCGGCTCCGTGCCCGTGGGGCTCGACGCGCGGGAGCGCTGGCAGCAAACCGCTTGGCGCATCGAGCGCTACCGCGACCACTACGAGATCACGGATCCGGAGCGCGCCCTCGGAGAGAACCCCCAAGACCTACGCCAACGCTCCGACTGGCGGCAACTCCGGCATGAGATTCAACATGACCGCGAGTCCATCACCCGCGAACCCCACCGCGGCCGGGAACTCGAACTCTGAGCCGATCGGCGCCCATCACTCGGGTCGCGCGCCGTCCGGGTCAGGTTGAGCGCCTCGACCACCGCTGCGACCGCGCCGATCATCACTCCCACGAGACTCCAAGCCGTCGTGATCCGGCCCCCTCCCGGCGCATTACCACGCCGCTCCTGGCTGCGGCGCCTCGTCATCATGCGCCAACCCAACGCCGTTTCGCCGCCTTCATCACCGCTCGAGCAGCTGGCGGCCCAAGGCCCCCAAGGTGAGCTCCTCGGCGCTCTGGCGTCCAGTTCCTGCAGAGACAGAATGCCGGCTCGGCCCGAGGCCCGCAGCGTCGTCGACTGGCTCACACGGCGATCGGCGACTCCGTGGCGAAGGCGTCGGCAACGAGCTCGGCGTCGCCGGCGCGCGGTGCGAAGTGGAGGTACTTCATCGTCGTGTCGATGTCCGCATGGCCCATCCATTCCTTGAGCTGGAGGATGGAGACGAGCGGGTTCCCGATGACCTGAGTTCCGAAGGTGTGGCGGAGGTCGTGAAAGCGCAGGTTGCGCAGGTCGGCCTTCTCGAGCGCGTGCTTGTAGCGGCGGTAAAGCGCTGAGGCGTCGAGGTAGTCGCCGCTGACGCCGGGGAAGACGAGGTCGTCCTCGGCTGTGAAGTGCTCGCGCTGGCCGAGCCGCGCGAGCGCCGTGGCGACGGCCGGCGCCATCGGTACGGAGCGGCCACGGCCAGACTTCGGTGTGCTGAGCGCCCGCTCGGTGTAGCTGGCCACCACGCGAATGTGCCGGCCAGTGAAGTCGACGTTGCGCCAACGCAGCGCCACGAGCTCCCCCCGTCGCAGACCCGTGAACGCGGCCGTCAGGAAGATCGCCGCGTCCTGCTCGGAAGCCGCGGCTCGCACGAGCGCCCACACCTCATCGGCGGAGAAGACGTCGATCTCCGTGCGATGCCGCTGAGTCGGCTTCTCGACTCCGGCCACAGGATTGACCGGCAGCTTCCAGACCCGCTTGGCGCGCTGCATTACGCCGTGGAGCACCGTGAGGATCTTGAGCTTCGTGCGGTTGTTCATCCGGCCGCCGAGGGTCAGGCCTTCGGCCCAGCGCTCGATCCGCTCGGTGCTCAGATCCTCGAGGCGGATTGAGCCGAACGTGGGCAGGAGGTGCGCCTTGATGATCGAGTGGTAGTCGCGCACGGTCGACGGCTTGCGGGCGCGATCGTGCTCGATCCAGCGCAGGTACTCGGCGCAGGCGTCGGCGAACGTCGCGCCGGTGCGCACCATGCCGGGGAGCGTCCCGCGTCGTGCCTGGTCGAGGACGTCGCCCAGCCAGTCCTGCGCGGTGCGCTTCGTGAAGTAGCCGGCAGCCGGCCGGCCGCGCTCGCTCCATGCAGGTCCGACCCGTCTCTGGACCTGCCGCCCGTCGGGCAGCCGGTACTTCGCGTACCACACGTCGCCGCGCGCTCCGGAGCGCCGAAAGACGTGTCCGCGGGGCACCTGCACGGCCCGAAGACTACGCCAATCTCGGGGCAAAGTGGGACAAAGTTGGGACAAAGGTTGCCCAGCTGAGTCCGCCCGACCAAGCCAAAGAGCCCGCTACGCAGGGCTTTCACAATGCCGGAGGAGGGACTCGAACCCCCGACACGCGGATTATGATTCCGCTGCTCTAACCGACTGAGCTACTCCGGCGGGGTCGCGCAGTTTAGTAGCCGTCTTCGACCACGTTGAGGAGCGACTCGCCCGCCGCGTAGCGGGTGATCTGGTCGCGCACCAGGCGGTAGGCGCGGGTAGGGAACGAGGGAGAGTCGCCGGCGACGTGGGGGGTGATGAGCGTCCCGGGGGCGCGCCAGAGCGGGTGCTCGGGGGCCAGCGGCTCGGGGTCGGTGACGTCGAGGGCGGCGCGCAGGCGGCCGGACTCGAGCTCGGCGAGCAGCGCGTCTTGGTCGACGACGCGGCCGCGGCCGGCGTTGACCACGAGCGCTCCGTCGGGCAGCCGCGCGAGGAAGGCGGCGTCGACCATCCGCTTCGTCGCGCCGGTCAGCGGGAGGAGGATGACCACGACGTCCGCGCCCGGCAGCAGCTCGGGGAGCTCCTCGGTGGTGTGAACCCCCTCGCGGACCCGATGCGCGACCCGGACCACCTCGACCTCGAAGCCCGAGAGCCGCGCCTCCACCGCCCTCCCGATCGACCCGTAGCCGAGGATCAGCACGCGCCGCCCGGCGAGCTCGGCCTGCGGGGGCGGCGGCGCGCGATGCTCGCGCTGGAAGTCGCGGGACTCGGGGAAGCGGCGCAGGGAGGCGAGGATCGCGCCGAGCACCCACTCGGCCACGGGTATGTCGTGGACCCCCGCCGCGTCGCACAGCATCACCCCGTCGGGTACGAGCGGCAGCAGCCAGTCGACCCCCGCGCTCACCGCCTGCACCACGCGCAGCGCCGGCAGGCGCCCGAGCAGCTCGCCCAGCCCCTCGACCTCGGGCGAGGCCACGAGCAGCTCCACGTCGTCGAGCCGGAGACCGGGGCGGCCGATCACGCCGAGCTCCACGCCGCCCGGCAGCGGCTCGAGCTCGCGGCGCTCGGGGTCGTCGGGCACGAGGACTCTCATCGCCGGCAGAGCATCGCGCATCCGCGAATAGAGTCCGCGCCGTGGACTCGCTCGAGCGCGCCGTGAGGACCGTCGTGCGGCGCTGCCTCGGCGTCGGAGCGGGCACCAAGGTGCTCGTGATCGGCGATCCGCACCAATCTCGCCGAGCTCGGCGTGGGCGCCAACGACCGCGCGACCCTGACCGGCAACGTACTCGAGGACGAGAAGATCCTCGGCACCGCCCACGTCGCCTTTGGGGCGAGCGCGGCGATCGGAGGAACGGTGTCCGTGCCGATCCACCTCGACGTGGTCGTCCTCGACGCCACGCTCGAGATCGGCTCGACGCGCGTGCTCGACGCCGGGCGCTTCGTCGCCTGACTCGCCTACGCCGCGCTCCAGAGCGCGTCGTCGCCCAGCGGCTGGCGGCTCACGCGCCCGGCGCCGAGCGCCTCGATCAGCGCCGCCTCGGCGCGCTCGTCATCCACCGGATCGTTGCCCGCGGTCATCGTCGCCGCGACCTCGCGGGTCGTGAGGCCGTCGGGGAAGCGCGCGAGCGCCTCGACGGGATCGACGGCGGCCGGCGCGCGCGCCAGAGACCGATCGAGGTTGGCGATCAGCACGTCGTAGGCCTCGACGGGCTGAAAGCCTCCCGCCTCGAGCCGAATCTCCCCCGACGTGAAGACGAGGGACGGAGCGGTGTAGCGGACCGGTCCGTCGCTCTGTGCGGCCTTGCCCTGGAACTCGGTCGCGCTGCCCGCGGCGGTGCGCGCCTCGGCGCGGTCGGCCTCGTAGGCCTCCACCACCCGCGGATCGTCGAGGGCCGCGCGCACCGCGGTGGCGTCCACTCCCTCGACTCGAGCGAGCGTCGCCTCGATCGCGTCGTCCTCGTCGAGCAGCGCGGAGGTGGTGAACCACGCGAACTGCAGGGCGCGAAACGCGGCGAGCTCGCGGTCGGGATGCGCCAGGCGGACGGCGACGATCGCCCGGCACGCGCGGCCGGTGGCGATCATCCGCGCGCGGGGGTGGCGGGCGAAGGGCATCCCGTAGCCGGCAAAGCGCCCGTAGCCGAGGGCGGCGCGCACGGGCGTGTAGCCCCGGGCGACGTACTGCTCGGCGCTCTCGGTCAGCCCGATCATCACGTGGCGCCAGCGCAGCCCGGCGCCGTAGCGCCAGCGCAGCACCGCCAAGGCGGGGCTGGCCGAGTAGGCCCACGGGCAGCCCGGGTCGGAGAAGTGGGTGATCTCGACCACGGTCTCGACCTCCCTTACCCGCACCCCGTCCTGCTAGTCGTATGCCGGGTGCTGCTCGCGGTCCCCAACGTCTCCGAGGGCCGCGACGCGATCGTGATCGCGCGGATCGCCGAGGCGTTCGCCTCGCCGCGCGGGGTCCGGCTGCTCGACGTCCACCGCGATCCTGACCACCACCGGTCGGTCTTCACCCTCGCGGGGGAGCCGGGTGAGCTGGCGCTCGGCCTCGCGGCCGGTGCTCGGGTCGTCCTCGAGCACGTCGACCTCGGCGCCCACGCCGGCGTCCATCCCCACGTCGGCGCGCTCGACGTCGCGCCGCTGGTGCACCTGAGCGAACGAGAGCGCGGCGCGGCGTGCGCCGAGGCCCTCGTCGCCGCCGACGAGCTCGGCCGCCTCGACCTCCCCGTGTTCCTCTACGGCGTCCTCGCCGACGGGCGCGCGCGGGCCGAGCTGCGCCGCGGGGGCCCCGGGGCGCTCGCCGAGCGGATCGCCGTGGGCGAGCTTCGCCCCGACTTCGGTCCGTCGCGCGTCCATCCCACCGGTGGGGCGACGCTCGTGGGCGCCCGCCCGCCGCTCGTGGCGTTCAACCTCGAGCTCGCGCCGCCCGCCACGCTCGCCGACACGCGGCGGATCGCCGCCGCCGTGCGCGCCGACGCGACTCTGCCCGAAGTGCGTGCCCTCGGGCTCGAGCTCGCCAGCCGCGCCGCCGTGCAGCTCTCCTTCAACGTGGAGGATCCGGTCGCGGTCCCGCTCGCGCGCCTCGTCGAGGCAGTGCGAGGGCACGCCTCCGTCGCGCGCGCGGAGCTCGTGGGCCTCGCGCCCGAGGGGGCGTTCGCGGGCTTCCCCGCCGAGCTCCCGATCCCCGGCTTCGACCCTGAGCGCCACCTGATCGAGCGGGCGCTCGCACGCGGGTAACAGGCTCTAAGCTGGCGCAGTGGCCCAGACCAAGCGCAAGCGCCGCTCCAAGCACCGCGGCAACGCCGCCGGGGCCGTGGAGTCGCGCGGGCGCACCGGCCGGCCGCCGAAGCCCGAGGAGCGCAAGGCGGCCGCGCGCGCCCAGGCCAAGCAGAACCGTCTGACGCGTGCCCCGACGTGGAGGGCGGCGGCCATCCGCGCCGTGATCACCTCGGCCTTCCTGCCCGTCGTGCTGATCTTCGGGGCGAAGTTCCCCGTCGACACCTCGCTGGCGATGACGGTCTTCGCCTTCGTCCTCTACGTGCCGCTCGGCTACTACACCGACCTCTTCCTCTACCGGCGGCGGATGCGGCGAACCGCGGCGCCGCGCGCGCGATGATCGACGTCCGCTCCTTCACCGTCGGGCTCGTGCAGGAGAACTGCTACCTCGTGCGCGCCGCGGGCTCGGACCGCGCCGTGATCGTCGATCCCGGCGACGAGGCAGAGAAGCTGCTCGGCGCGGCGGCGCAGCTCGGCGTGAAGATCGAGGCGATCCTCCTCACCCACACCCACTTCGACCACGTGGGCGCGGTCGCCCCGGTGGCGCGGGCGACGGGGGCTCCCGTGTGGTGCCCGGAGCTCGAGGTGGCCGTGCTCGCCGACATCATGAGCTACGTGCCGTGGCCCGGGTTCGGGCCCTTCGAGTCCTACGACGCCGACCACATGGTCGCCGGCGGCGAGACGCTCGAGCTCGCCGGGCTCACCTTCGAGGTGCTCTTCACCCCCGGTCACTCACCCGGCCACGTCACCTACGCGCTGCGGGAGGAGGAGGCGCTCTTCTCCGGCGACGTGCTCTTCCAGGGCTCGGTCGGGCGCGTCGATTTGCCCGGCGGCGACTGGCCGACGCTCGCCCGATCGATCTCCACGCTGCTCGAGGCCTTCCCCGCGGATACCGCCGTTTACCCGGGACACATGGGCATCACCACGCTCGCCCGCGAGCGCGCCACCAACCCGTTCCTGCGCGAGCTCAGCGCCAGCCGCGAAGCGTGAGCGCCCGCCTCCAGGCTCCGCGCGGCACCTTCGACGTGCTGCCGGCGGACGCCGCGCGGCGCGAGGAGGTCGAGGCCGCCGCGCGTCGGATCCTCGGCGGTGCCGGGTACGCGCGGATCGAGACGCCCACCTTCGAGGCGACCGAGCTCTTCGCGCGCGGGGTGGGGGAGGCGACCGACATCGTCCAGAAGGAGATGTACACCTTCGACGATGGCGGCGGGCGCTCGCTCACCCTGCGCCCGGAGGGCACGGCGCCGGTCTGCCGCGCCTACCTCGAGCACGGGATGCAGAAGCTTCCCCAGCCCGTGCGGCTCTGGTACCTCTCCTCGTTCTTTCGCCGCGAGCGCGCGCAGGCCGGCCGATACCGCCAGTTCTGGCAGGTAGGGGCGGAGGGCATCGGCTCCGACGATCCCGCGCTCGACGCCGAGGCGATCCTGCTGCTCGCCGAGCTGCTCGACGCGCTCGGGGTCCGCGGGCTGCGGTTGCGCCTCGGCTCCCTCGGGCGCGCGGAGACCCGCGCCGCCTACCGCGAGGAGCTCACGAGCTACCTGCGCGCCCACGAGGAGGAGCTCTCGGAGGAGGTGCGGGCCAGGATCAGGCTGAACCCGCTGCGCGCCTTCGACGCCGAGCATCCCGGGACGCGCCGGGTCATGGAGGGCGCGCCGCGGCTGCTCGACGCCCTCGGGGAGGAGGACCGCGCCCACTTCGCCGAGGTGCGGGCGCTGCTCGACGACGCCGGGCAGCCCTACGAGGTCGACCCGACCCTTGTCCGCGGCCTGGACTACTACACGCGCACGCTCTTCGAGTTCACCTCCGACGCGCTCGGCGCGCAGAGCGGCGTGGCGGGCGGCGGGCGCTACGACGGTCTGATCGCCGAGCTCGGCGGGCCGCCCACGCCCGGCTGCGGTTGGGCGGCGGGGATCGAGCGGATCCTGCTCGCCGCGGGCGAGCGCCCGGCGGCCGTTCCGCCCGTGGATCTGTTCGTCGCGGTGGGGAGCCCCGAGTCCGCCCGCCCGGCCTTCCGCGTCGTCAGCGAGGCGCGGCGCGCGGGGCTGAGCGCGCAGCGTGAGCTCGCGGGGCGCTCGCTCAAGGGTCAGCTCAAGCACGCCGACCGGCTGGGCGCGCGCTACGTCGCGATCCTCGGCGAGGAGGGAGCCCAGGTCAAGGACATGGAGAGCGGGGAGCAGGTCGAGGCGAGCCCCGAGGACGTGGTCGCGCGGGTGCTCCGCTGCCGGAGGGCCGATCGGTGAGTCCCGAGATGCGGCCTCCGCGCCCGAACGGCTACCGCGACGCCTGGTGCGCCGAGCTGAGCGCCGCGCGGGCGGGGAGCGAGGCGCGGGTCGCCGGCTGGGTGCACCGTCGCCGCGATCACGGCGGGCTCATCTTCATCGACCTGCGCGACCGCTCGGGGATCCTCCAGCTCGTCTTCCATCCCGACGCCGCGCCCGAGGCCCACGCCGCGGCGCACCGGCTGCGCTCCGAGCACGTGGTCAGCGCCCGCGGAGAGGTGGTGCGCCGGGCGGCCGAGAACGTCAACCCGGCGCTCGCCACGGGGGAGGTCGAGCTCGCGGTGAGCGAGCTCGAGCTGCTCGCCGAGGCCGACACCCCGCCGTTCCCGCTCGACGAGGACGGCCCGGTCGACGAGGCGCTGCGCCTGCGCCACCGCCCGCTCGACCTCCGCCGCCCGGCGATGCAGCGCGCGCTCGAGCTGCGCCACGCGGTGATCCGCATCATCCGCTCAGAGCTCGAGGCGCGCGACTTCCTCGAGCTCGAGACCCCGATGCTCACCCGCTCGACCCCGGAGGGAGCGCGCGACTTCCTCGTGCCCGCCCGGATGTCGCCCGGGTCGTTCTTCGCCCTGCCCCAGTCGCCGCAGCTCTTCAAGCAGCTCCTAATGGTGGCGGGCTACGAGCGCTACTACCAGATCGCCCGCTGCTTCCGCGACGAAGACCTGCGCGCCGACCGCCAGCTCGAGTTCACTCAGCTCGACCTGGAGATGTCCTTCGTTGACGAGGACGACGTGATCGAGACGCTCGAGGGAGTGATGGGCGCGGTGTTCGCCGGCGCGGGCTTCGACGTCGGCGCCCCGCCGTGGCCGCGGATGAGCTACGCGGAGGCGATGGCGCGCTATGGCTCCGACCGGCCCGACACTCGCTTCGGGCTCGAGATCGGCGAGCTCGGAGCGGCGCTGCGGGGCACGGAGTTCAAGGTCTTCGCCGGGGCGCTCGCGTCGGGCGGGGTGGTCCGGGGGATCAACGCGGGCGCGCGGGAGCTCGCGCGCTCCGAGCTCGACGCGCTCACCGAGCTCGCCAAGCTCCACGGCGCCAAGGGCCTCGTGTGGGCGTTCGTGCAGGAGGACGGCTCCTGGCGCTCTCCCGTGGCGAAGTTCCTCGGCGGGGAGGAGATCGCGCGCGTGGGGGAGATCCTCGGCGCCGCCCCCGGGGACCTGCTCCTGATCGTCGCCGACGGCGCCGAGATCGCCGCGCCCGCCCTCGGCGCGCTACGGCTCGAGCTCGCTCGGCGCTTCGAGCTCGTGCCGGAGGGCGCGCACGAGGTGCGCTGGATCGTCGAGTTCCCGATGTTCGAGCGCGACGCGGAGACGGGGCGCTGGAGCGCCGTGCACCATCCCTTCACCGCGCCGACGGGAGACTTCGCCGACCCCGAGACGATGCTCTCGCGGGGCTATGACCTCATCGTCGACGGGTGGGAGCTCGGCGGGGGCTCCATCCGCATCAACCGGCCCGAGGTGCAGCGCGAGGTCCTGAGCCTGCTGGGCATGTCGGGAGAGGAGGCCGACCGCCGCTTCGGCTTCCTGCTCGAGGCGCTGCGCTACGGGGCGCCACCGCACGGCGGGATCGCGCTCGGAATCGACCGCATCGTGGCGATCCTCGGCGGCCACGACTCGATCCGCGAGGTGATCGCGTTCCCCAAGAGCGCGAGCGGCGCCGATCCGCTCACCGGCGCGCCGGCCGAGGTCGACGTCGCGCAGCTCCGCGAGCTCGGGCTGAGCCTGACGGCTGTCCCCCTAAACGAGTAGAGGGCTAACGCTCCCGAGCTCTCGTGCCGATCATCGGTACGCATGAGCCAAGTCTCGCGACCCATGCAGATCGCCCTGCTCGCCGCCGTCGTCTTCGCCGGCGTGTGGTTCGTAGCGCTTCACCCCAAGGCGCCGAGCTCCGCGCCCCCGGGGGAGACGGGTCTGCGCAACGCGGTCACCGCCGCGCACGGGGCATCGGCGGCCTCTGACCGTGCCAACGCGCTCCACGGCGGGGCTCCTGCCACCGCCCGGCCCGGGCTGCACGCCGGCACCGGCGCCGCGTCCGCGACCGCCGCCGCGTCGCGCACGAAGACGAAGACCGCCCGTTTCGTGGGACAGGCCGCCACGCCCGGAGCGCGTCTGGTCGAGCGCGCCCTGGCCGAGCACACGAGCGTTGCCGTCCTCTTCTACAACCAGGCTTCTCCCGACGATCGCGAGGTCCGTCGGGAGCTCGCGCGCGCTGACCGCCACCTCGGTCGCGTGGTCATCGTCGCCGCGCCGATCTCTCAGCTCTCGGCCTACCGCGCGATCACCGCGAAGGGAGCCATCACCGGCTCCCCGACCCTGGCGATCGTCGACGACGCGGGCAACATGAGCGTGATGAGCGGCTTCGTGGACAGCGTGCAGATCGAGCAGGCCATCTGGGACGTCCTCGGCCTCGACCACTCGAATCTCGGCCACCTCCTGCACACGGCTCCGCTGAGCCTCAAGGAGTACCGCCACCGGGCCAAGACCGCCGCTCGGCGCACGCGCCGGGGCCTTCTGGGCGAGATCGGGTCTACGACGGCGGGAACCACGCCGGACGAGCTTGCTCCCTACCTGCAGGCTGTCATAAGGCTCGAGTCCAATGACATCACCGCCTTCGCTTCGCTGACTCCGCCTCGACGCCTGCTCGGTGCTCATCGATCCGTCGTGGCCGTTTACTACCGCTACCTGGCGACTGTGCGGGCCCTCCAGGCGCGCGTCGCGCGCAGCGCCGCTCCGCTGCTCACCTTCCTGAGGCTTCTGCCTGGCTTCCGGACGAAGGCCAGGGCTTTGGACGCGCAACTGCTCGCCCGCGGGCGTCCGCTCGGGCTCGGGCGCAGCCTGACCAGAATCGCAGGCTGAGCGCACCCCGCGGCATACTGGCCGCGTGGACCCCGAACGCTTCCGCCACCACCTCGAGAGCCCGACCGGCCGTGGGCTGACGCCACCGGGAGCGAGCACCGGCGCCGCCGGCGGCGCGGCGTGCGGCGACCTCGTTCGGATCTCGCTCGTCGTCGAGGGCTCGCGCGTCGCCGGCGCGGGCTTCGACGCCGCGGGGTGCGGCGCGGCGCAGGCGGCGGGCAGCGCGGCGGTGGCGCTGGTCCGGGGTCGTCCGCTGCTCGAGGCCGCGCGCGTCGGTGTGCACGAGATCGCGGCGGAGCTTGGGGGCCTCTCGCCCGGCAAGCTCCATGCCGCGGAGCTCGCCGCCGACGCGCTGCACCGGGCGCTCGGCGCGGCGGTCCGGGAGCACGCCGCGCTCGCCCCCGCTCCGCGGCGCACGCTCGTCGCGCTAAGCGGCGGGGTCGACTCCGCCGTGGCGGCGGTGCTGGTCGCCCGGAGCGGGGAGGAGGCGGTCGGCGTGACCCTCGAGCTCTGGGCCGACGCCGAGCACGACGGGGAGCGCTCCTGCTGCTCGGCCTCGGCGGTCCGCGGCGCCCGCGCGCTCGCCCACCGGATGGGCATGGCGCACTTCACCCTCGACCTGCGCGCGGAGTTCCGCGCGGGCGTGGTCGATCCCTACCTGGCCGACCACGCCGCCGGCCTGACCCCGAACCCGTGCGTGCGCTGCAACGGCGACGTACGCCTCGACGCCATGCTCGACTTCGCCGAGCGCCTCGGCGCCCCGGGGCTCGCCACCGGGCACTACGCCCTGCTCGCCGAGCGCGAGCATCCCGCCGGCCCGCTTCTGCGCGCCGCGGCGGATCCCACCAAGGACCAGACCTACATGCTCGCCGGGCTCGCGCCCGGCTCGCTCGCGCGCCTGCGCTTCCCGCTCGGGGGGCTCCTCAAGCCCGAGGTGCGGGCGCTCGCGCGCGAGGCCGCCCTGCCCGTGGCGGCCAAGGCCGACTCCCAGGACCTGTGCTTCCTGGCCGGGACCAATCGGCCGAGCTTTCTGCGTCGCCACGGCGGGATGGCCGAGCGGCCGGGGGAGATCGTCGATCGCAGCGGCCGGGTGCTCGGCCGCCACCGCGGCCACCACGGCTACACCGTCGGCCAGCGGCGGGGGATCGGCGTGGCCTCCACCGAGCCGCTCTACGTGCTCGCCACCGACGCGCGCCGGAACCGGGTCGTGGTCGGCGCGCGCTCCGAGCTCGGGGTGAGCAGCGTGCTCGTGCGCGGCGCCCGGCTCCTGCGCGCCGGGGACCGGGTCGATCGCGTGAAGCTCCGCTACCGCGCGGAGGCCCTGCGCGGCCGGGTGGCCGGGGCGCCCCTTGCTCCCGGGCGCCACGGCCGGCTCACCCTCGATCTCGAGGACGCCGCCGACGGCGCCGCGCCCGGCCAGCTCGCCTGCCTTATGGACGGCGAGCTCGTCGTGGGGTGGGGGACGATCGCCGGAGGGGCTACCCGGGGCTAACCACGGGTAGGCGCTGTGGTACCCCTGTCGTGGAGGGGCTACCCGTGGGTACCACATACGGTACCCCGGGGGTAGCCGGTCTGAGGAGGCCTCCCTCCCCAGCCGGTGGCGGCCCGCCCCCGGCCGGGTGGCGACCCCGGCGCCGGAGGGCACGCCGGGCGCGCCTCATACACTGGCCAGGAATGATGACCTCGGACGAGATCCGCGAGGCCTACCTCGAGTTCTTCGTCGCCCGGGAGCACCGGCGGCTGCCCTCGGCGTCGCTCATTCCCTCGGTCCACGACCCCTCGGTCCTGCTCACCACCGCCGGGATGCAGCCCCTGATCCCCTACTTCACGGGCCGCGAGGCGCCTCCGCAGCCCCGGCTCACGAGCTGTCAGAAGTGCTTCAGGACCGTCGATCTCGAGAACGTCGGCAACACGCACCGCCACCTCACGTTCTTCGAGATGCTCGGGAACTTCTCCGTCGGGGACTACTTCAAGCCCGGCGCCGTCGAGTTCGCCTGGACCCTGTCCCGCGAGGGTTTCGGCTTTCGCCCCGAGGACATCTGGATAACGGTCTTCGCGGGCGACGACGAGCTCGGGCTCGGTCCCGACGAGGAGGCGATCGAGGCGTGGCTCGGGGTCGGGGTGCCGCGCGAGCGGATCGTCGAGCTGCCGCGCTCGGAGAACTTCTGGCAGGCGGGGCCCACCGGCCCGTGCGGACCGTGCTCGGAGCTCTACCTCGATCGCGGTCCGGCGTTCGGCGGCGCGGGGGACCGGCCGGGCGACGACACCGAGCGCTTCCTCGAGTACTGGAACCTCGTCTTCATGCAGTTCGAGAACCGCGGTGCGGCCGGTGGCCTCGTGCCCCTGCCCGCGCAGAACATCGACACCGGCCTCGGCCTCAACCGCATGGCCGCGATCCAGCAGAACGTCCCATCGGTGTTCGAGACCGATCAGTTCCGTCCGCTCATCGAGCTCGGGGAGGAGCTCTCGGGGCGCTCCTACGGAAGCGATGACCCGGTGCTCACCCGCGCCCTGCGAATACTCGCCGACCACTCTCGCGCTATGAGCTTCCTGATCGCCGACGGGGTCGTGCCCTCCAACGAGGACCGGGGCTACGTGCTGCGCCGGGTCATGCGCCGCGCGATCCAGCAGGGCCGCCGGGTCGGGCTCGAGGGCAGCTTCCTGCCCGCCTTCGCCGAGCGGGTCATCGAGGTGATGGGCGGCGCATACCCCGAGCTCCACGAGCAGCGCGCGGGGATCGCGAAGTGGGTCGCGGCGGAGGAGGAGAACTTCGGGCGCACGCTCGAGCAGGGCACCCGGCGGCTCGAGGAGCTGATCGACCGCGCGCGCGAGACCGGAGCCGAGGGGATCGTGGCCGCCGACGCGTTCCAGCTGCACGACACCTTCGGCTTCCCGATCGACCTCACCCTCGAGCTCGTGGCCGAAGCCGGCCTCGGCGTTGACGAGCAGGGCTTCGAGGCGCTCATGGACGAGCAGCGCGCCCGCGCCCGCGCCGGCGGCCGCGGCTCGGGCGACGCCGCCGAGCGCGACGCCGCCGAGCGCCTCGCGGACGGCTCGGGCTTCTCCACGGAGTTCACGGGCTACGCCGCCACGGAGCAGGAAACGAGCGTCGGCGCCCTCGCCGCCGAGGACGGCCAGATCCTCGTCAAGCTCCTCGAGTCGCCGTTCTACCCCGCGGGCGGGGGGCAGGTGTCGGACTCGGGGTGGGTGCAGTGCGCAGCCGGGGACTGCCTGGCCCGCGTGGAGGAGGTCTTCCGGCTCGGGAGCGACCAGGTGCTCGCGCTGGCCCCCGAGCGCGGCGAGCTTCGTCCCGGCGAGCGCGTCCACGCGGTGGTCGACCGCGCCGTGCGCCACGCCACGGAGTGCAACCACACCGCCACCCACCTGCTCCACGCCGCCCTGCGCCGGCGCTTGGGCACCCACGTGCGCCAGGCCGGCTCCGCCGTGCAGCCCGACAAGCTGCGCTTCGACTTCACCCACGGCCACGCGCTCACCCCGGAGGAGCTCCGCGACGTGGAGGACGAGGTGAACGAGCGCGTCGCCGAGAACCAGCCCGTGCGCGCCCTCAACACGACGCTCGAGGAGGCGCGGCGCCTCGGCGCGATGGCTCTCTTCGGCGAGAAGTACGGGGACGTGGTGCGAATGGTCGAGGTCGGAGACGGGTCGTTCTCACGGGAGCTCTGCGGTGGCACGCACGTGCGCTCCACGGGCGAGATCGGCGCCTTCAAGGTCGTGACGGAGACCTCGAGCGCGGCGAACGTGCGGCGGATCGAGGCGCTCGGAGGCCCGGGCGCCGTGGCGCTCCTGCGTGGCCGCGACGCCGCCCTGGGCGAAGCGGGGGCCACGCTCCGCGTGCCCCCCGAGCGGGTGCCCGAGACCGTCGAGCGCCTGCAGCGCGAGAGCCGGGAGGCGCGCAAGCGCGCGAGCCGGAGCGCGGGCGGCGGCGCCGGCGACGAGCTCGCGCTCCTGCGCGCGAAGGTGCAGGAGCGCGAAGGCGCCAACGTCCTCGCCGAGGTGCTCGGAGGAGCCTCTCCCGACGAGCTTCTGCAGGCGATCGACCGCCTGAAGGGCCCGCTCGGCGACGCGGCGATCGTGCTCGGCTCGGTGCAGGAGGGGCGCGTCCACCTCGTGGCCAGCGTCTCCCCGGCGCTCGTGGCGCGCGGCGTGCGCGCGGGCGAGGTGGTCAAGCTCGCCGCCCAGGCCGCCGGAGGAGGCGGGGGCGGGCGCGACACGCTGGCCCGGGCCGGGGGCCGGGACCCCGACAAGCTCCCCGAGGCCATCGCCACCGCTCGTGCCGCGATCGACGCGGCGCTGGCGTAGGGTCCCGGACGCGATGCGAGTGCTCGCTCTCGATTACGGCGCCGCCCGCTGCGGCTGCGCGCTCAGCGACCCGACGGGGACGCTCGCCTTCCCGATCGAGCCGGTCGCGCGGCCGGCCACCCGACGCGGGCTCGCGCAGATCGCCGACCTCGTGCGCGCGCACGAGGTCGAGCGGGTGTTGGTGGGACTGCCGCTCTCGCTCTCGGGCGAGGACTCGGCGCAGACTCGCGAGACGCGGGCGTGGGCGGCGCGGCTGGCCGACGCGCTGGCCGTGCCCGTCGAGCTCTACGACGAGCGCTTCACGACCACGCTCGCCGGCCGGGCCGGGGGCACGAGCTCCTCCGAGCACTCCCGCGCGGCTGCCGTCCTGCTCGACGGGTGGCTCGCGCGGCGGGCGGGTGCGCCGGTGGTGCGCGCGTGAGCTTTCGTCCCGAGATGGAGGAGGAGGAGCGCCCGCTCGGCACGCGGCGCACGACCACCCGCCCGGGCGGCGCGACGCCGCGGCGGCCCGAGCCGCGTCGCGCTCGCACCGTTGCGCGCGCCCTGGCCCTGCTCGCCCTGCTCGTGACCGCGGCGGCCGTGGTGTTCCTCGTCGAGCTCTTCCAGCCCTTCGGCGGCCCGGGCCACGGGAGCGTCGTGGTGCGGATTCCCGCCGGCGCGGGCGCGGGCAAGATCGGCGACGAGCTCGCCGGGCAGGGAGTGGTGAGCTCGGGCTTCCTCTTCGACCTGCGCGCCTCGCTCTCGGGCAAGCGGGGCAAGCTCCGCTCGGGGACCTTCACCCTCAAGCGCGACATGAGCTACTCCGCGGCCCTCACGGCGCTGACCACGATCCCGCCGCGGCCGAAGATCGCCCTCGTGACCCTCACCGTCCCCGAGGGCCGGACGATCCGCCAGGAGACGCCGCGCCTGCGCGGAGCCGGGCTGCCCGGCAACTACGCGGCGGCCGCGCGCCGATCGCGCGCGCTCGACCCGCGGAGCTACGGCGCTCCGCGCTCCATCCCCTCGCTCGAGGGCTTCCTGTTTCCCGCCACCTATCAGCTCCGGGCCCCCGGCTCGGCCGCCGCGCTGGTCGCCCAGCAGCTCGCGTCCTTCAAGGCGCGCTTCCGGGGGATCTCGCTGGCCACCGCGCGGTCGAAGCACCTCACCGCCTACGACGTGCTCATCATCGCCTCGATGGTTGAGGGCGAGGCCAGGCTCCCGCGCGACCGGCCCCTCATCGCGGCGGTCATCTACAACCGCCTGCGCGACCACATACCGCTCGGCATCGACGCGACGCTGCGCTACGGGCTGAACAACTACGACAAGCCGCTGACCGTCTCCGAGCTCGCCTCGCCCTCTCCCTACAACACCCGCAAGCAGCTCGGGCTGCCCCCGACGCCGATCGGGAGCCCGGGCCTCGCGTCCCTCCGCGCCGCCGCGCGCCCCGCGCGAGTGCCCTATCTCTACTTCGTCGTGAAGCCCGGGGCGTGCGGGGCTCACGTCTTCTCCACGAACTACCAGCAGTTCCTGAGCGACTCGGCGCGCTACAACGCCGCCCGGCAGAGCCTCGGCGGGCGCTCGCCGGAGAAGTGCCCCGGCTAGGCGTCCTCGGGCACCCGGTCGCGCACTCGCGCTCGCCCGCCATGCACACGGCGGCCTTCGCCGCGCTCGGCCTCGAGAACTGGAGCTACGG
>JAABUR0100004979.1_pt1 | contig 17260 bp, 31 predicted proteins | sample 5560091 | NCBI WGS metagenome assembly JAABUR01 (sample SAMN10711879, study PRJNA513375) | rock metagenome | isolation source: Antarctica rocks | place: Antarctica: Victoria Land, University Valley sud | reverse complement strand
TGCATGCCCTGACCTGGCTTGGGCGCTGGGGCGCCGCAGGTGGAGAAGGCGCCCGTCGTGATTAAGGCAGGCGTGAAGAAGGAGGAGGCCGACGAGCTGAAAAAGAAGCTTGAAGCAGGTGTGCAAACGCGTGTGAAAGCCGCGCGCGCCAGGCTCTCGCGCGCGTGTCCATGCACGCCTGCCTTGCTCAGTCTCTGCTGTCTACCGTTTTGCATTTGCGCTGTGCTGGTGAAGTACACTGACCGTGCGGCAGCAAGCTCAAGCATACATCCGTGGTAATCGTGTTTGCCTGGCGTGCAGCTGGCGGAAAGATCAGCCTGGAGTAGGCGCCTGAGCTGCTCGGGAGGCCTGGGGCGGGCGGGGACAGCCGCGGCTGTGCACCGTCACGCCGCGTGGGCGCGCGGGGGTCACCGCCAGCGGTTGTGCCGCATGCCGGCATGGCTGGGCGCGCTGTACAAAGCATGGTGCGGGCAGGGCAGGCTCCTGCAAGGCATGCCCACAGGCTAGGCGTGTCGGGAGGCTGGCACACGGGCGGCTGCGTGCAGGCGCTGCCGGTGCTAGACAGCGCCAAACATCCAGGGGTACCCAGCCGCGGGTCTTGGTTGCGTTGCGCATGCAGCCTGGCAAGTCAGTGCGCTCGTGTTTTATGAGCCCCTCGCTGCGTGGCATCATGCGGCCTTTGCCCGTTTCCCGGGCGTCCGACCTTCTGCTGCTGCGTCCGCAGCGTCCCTGATGTGCGTGCCAGAGGCGTCCTTGTAGACCTGTGCGCACAGGGACTGCCAAGTTGCCTGCCATTCAACTGGCGACAGATGTGCAAAACATGGGCCGGAGTGCCCTTTGCGTGACTGCGCATGCATTGTCATGCGCCACGTGTAACACATGCAGTTGGGCTGACACACATGTCTGCAGCAAGTATGCACTATGAGATGTACACCGGGCAGTGCTTCGCATGCAGCACCCAGCAACTATGTCGCGTTTGGAAACACGCGCCCGGTGTGCAGCACCCAAGAGTGCACGCAGGTTTACGGGCAGACCGCCTAGAGCAACGTTTGCTGTATTCAGCGCATTGGTATTGCCGAGGCATGCGCGCCACGCGAAAACAACCAGCATGTGACGCCCCGCAACCCCGCACATGGGGCATCATGAAGCACTAAGAGGTGTGAGCCCGGCACATGCACGCTGGAGGCCTGCTGCAGAGGCCGCCTGCACCTGGATGAGCCGCCCGGCCGCCTGGAAGGCCGCGTTGTGCGTGACGGCCAGGACCTGGCGGCTGGCCGCGCCGGCGCCGCCCGCCAGCTGCCTCAGGAGCGCGGCCACGCGCGCCTGGTTGGGCTCGTCTAGCGCGGCGTCGACCTCGTCCAGCAGCAGCACCCGCTGGCCGGCTCCGGCGCATGCGGCCTGGCGGCAACGACCCATGCGCATGCGGTGACTGGGGCCTTGTGACAGGGCACCTCGCGTGCGCCTGGAGGTTGCAGCCCAGGCACATACACCTGCTGGGGAAGTGCAAGAGCATCTTCTGTTTTTGCCTGTAATTCTATCTGCACTGCAGTGATCTTAAGGCTAGGCTAAGACCTGAGACTGATGGCATGTTCAAACGACATAAACATTGACAACATAATGTGCTGCCATGGTATCCGTGTTTGGGCGGAGCCGGGCCGCCGCGGAAGCAGGCGCAAAAGACACAGGACACGGAAGCACCGGGGAGCCTCACCGCCAGCATGAGCGCGAGCGCGACCAGCGTGCGCTCCCCGCCCGACAGCCGCCCCAGCGCCGTCTGCACCGGCCCCGGCGGCTCCAGGCCAGCGCCAGGGGCGGCCGCCGCGCCGCCGCGCGTCAGGCAGAACTGCACGCCCTCATCGGCCGTCCGCCCCGCCCTGACCAGGTCCAGGCCATGCGCGGGGAGCAGGCCGCGCAGCAGCGCCTGGAACTCTGAGCGGATCGCTTCAAACGCCCGCTCATTGGCCTGCTCGACCTGCAGGCGTAGCTCCTGCCCCGTAAGCAACATCCTGGCCGATACTTCCAATCCCACATACACTCACATGCACCTGATGTGAGGCATACGTTTAGACTTGAAGATGCACCTTGGTTCGCGAGCCGCGCAGCCCCGCATCCAGGATGTCGACAGCGCTGCTGAGCGCCGCCGCCCGGTCCTTGACGGTGCGGAGGGTCTCCTTGCGCTCGCGGAAGGCGCTCTGCGCCGCCGCATGCCCATCAATGTGCATGCTGAGGTGGGACAGTTCTGCAGGAGAGCATCACGGGTCGTGTCACGCAGAAGCACACCTGCAGGGCAGGCGGCAGCTCCTTGGCACTGTTCCGGTCCAGCGCCATCTGCACGCGCACCGCGCAGTCCTTGCATGGTCCGCGCGTCAGGCATGGCATGCAGGCCGGGCATGCAACGCAGGCCACCTTGAGCTTTGCGCGCGCAGCCTGCATCCACCGGATGTCTGCTGCGCTGCGCACGTGGCTGCCGCTCCCCGCTGGCAGCGCCGGGCTGCTGGCCAGCAGCGGCGCGAGCTCGGGCGCCTCGCTCGCGAGCGCGTCTGCGGCGCTTGCGACCCGCTGCACCTCGTCCTGGACCTCCCGCACGGCCTGCTGGGCCTTTTGAAGGCGCGCCTCCGCCTCCGCCACCTCCTTCTGCAGACCACCCGCACCAGAGACACCGCTCATAAGTTTGTCAAGAGCCATCATGAGCACAGCAACCTACGATAAGCAAGGTGCAGCAACGAGACACCAGATGCTGCAGGCAAGGCACGCTGTGGTGCGAGTCTCGCTCGGGCAGCCATGCACCTCCAGGGACGCGACCTCGGCGCGCAGCCGCGCGACCGCGGCGTCCCGCTGCAGCGCGTCAGCGGAGGCCTCGGCGGCCTCGGCCTGTGCATCCCGGAGCGCCTGCTGGTCGGCGGCCAGGCTGCCCCGCGCGCTTGCCAGGCGGGCCTTGGCGTCCTCGGCGGAGAGGCCCTGGTCGGCGGCGCGCTCGCGCGCGCGCTCCGCGGCCTCCTCGAGCTCCTCCGCCTGCATGGCAAGAGACATGTCATCATGCGCCAGGGGGATGGCAACCCCTGGCGCATGCCAGGGTTCTTTTCACACGTAGTAACTTGCTGGGCTACATGGTGGGCCGCGTATGCAGGCGGGTCCTGCAGCATTGTCTGCCGCTGGTGTGTCTGCTGGTGGTCACCTTGGCGCTGTCTGCATCTGCCGCCAGCGCCAGCCGCTTCTCTTCCTCCCTGCAGGCACACGCCGACCGTGTTGGACACACTCACATGGTGCAGGGCGCGATGACGCACACTGGCGGTGTGTCGGTCAGCGCCCCACCGGAGGCGCTGCAGGTGGGCTTCAAGCAGCGGCGCGCTGCTGCGGCCCGCAGCCGCGGCAAGCGCCGCGTGCAGGCGGCGCTTCTGGCTGGCGTTTGCGGCGATGGCCGCCGACAGGTCGGCGGCATCGCGCGCAGCTTGCGCGAGCTGCTGGCCTTGCGCGCGCATGCCCGCCATGTCCTGACCACGCGACAGCGTCATGCGCGGTCGCCAACATGCACAGGGGCAGCCTGGAGATCATGAAACCTATGTGAACACTGCATTAACTTGGCACCTTCTTGCGCTGTGCGAGATCGCATGCGGCGTCCTCTTCGCGTGCCATGACAGCTTCCAGGTCTGCGCGGACCTTGCTGACCTTGGCGAGCTCCTGCGTTTTCTCTGAGAGCTTTTGGCGCAGTGTCGCGGCTTGCACCTGCGACCCAGGGCAAGCCAGCAGTTCATGTCACCAAGTGAAGTGCTCGCTCTGGCAGTCCGGTGGCAGCGCCCGGGCTTGCCACCTGCAGCATGTCAGCCTCCAGCTTGCGGGCCATCAGCGACTGCCGCCCTGCAGCGCCTGCACCCAGCGAGCCGCCCTGGAGCGAGCCAGGACGGCTGATGCGCCCCCCGAGCGTCACGGACGCCAGCCGGAATCTGGTGGCCAGCGCAGCGGCGACATCATCTGTGCAGGCGACGGGCATGCTGAAGGCGCGCAGCAGCACTGGCTGGAGACTTGGATCGTACGTCAGCAAGTCCGTGGGCATGATGACTTGCCCTACACGGACCAGAGCCACAACTCAGGCTGTCTCACAAATACAGGTACATGGGCATGTAAGTCAATGTAACAGCTCGAATTAATCCAGAGCTAGCCTGCAGGGAGCTGTGCTTGCGCCTCGCGCTGCCGGGCAGATTGGTTGCTCACAGAGAGCGCAGCAAGCGGCCAGATCCTGTACTGCCGCCTCTGCGGCGACGCCGCGAGCCAGCCCAGCAGCGCGCTCGCCTGTGCTGATGATTGCACGACCGCCACGCCCAGCTTTTCACCTGGCACAGACCGTCCTGTCACTCCATGCCGCCATGCATGTCTCATCCCATGTGTGCCTAAGAAAATGCAGATGTGCGTGCACACCGCAGAGGACGCTCAGCGCAGCCGCAGCAGACGCTGCCTGATCGTGCGCCTCCGCCTTGAACTGGAAGCACTGGTGGAGCATTTGGTAGGGGACCGGCGTGGGAGCCCCAGTCTGCCCAAGGCTGCCCAGAGCGCCTGTCGCATGCCGCAAGCGCGCAGCAGCGGTCTGCGCCTCCCGCTCGACAGCACTGCGGGACACGGTGCACTGCGCCTGGGCTGCAAGAGCGCCCTGCAGGCTTCGGCGCGCCGCAGCCGCTGTGAGCTGCAGCTCCTTCTGCTCCACTTCAAGCCTGCACGCAGCTTGGTCAGCACATGCAGTCCATGCAAGCGGTTGCATCAGGAGGGCAGCGAAGAAGGCAGGTGCGCATCGCGCAGGCGCAGACCTGGCGATCTCTGGCTCAGCAGCCCCAAGCCGCGCTTGCTGGTCGAGCGCTGCTTGCTGCGCGGCTTCTGCGCTGCCCTGCGCGTCATGCAGGCGCACTTCCAGGGCCTCAACCTCTTCCATGAGCGTATGGTGCACAGCTTGCTCGTCCCAGTCTGCACACGTCAGGCTCAGTGTCAGGCCTTCACGTCAATGGGAATTAAGAGCCTGCGGTCTGTTGAAAGTGGAAATGTGCAGCTGCCCCGAATGTCTATCCGGTTTAAAGTAGCACCTGGTTGCGCCGCTGCGGCCTGCAGCTTTGCCAGCACCGCTCGGTGGTCGTGCAGAGCTGCCGCGGACAGCCTTGCTTGCGTGCAGGCAGCCGTGCTCGCGCTCTGGGCCTTTGCCATCGCCTCTGCAGCCGCACATGCCGTGGCCAGGCGGTCCTCAAGCACTCTCACCTAACAACCGCCGGTTTTGGATCCTTTCAAGTCCCCAGTGGCCTATGCAAACGCGCCTCTGCTGCGCAGTAAACATGTCTTGCACTTGCAATGCGCAGTCAGCAGCATACCTCTTCCTCTTTCCCAGCAATGGAGTGCTCGAAAGCCAGCAACGCACTGCTGTCAATGCATGGGCCGGAACAGCCTGCCTCCCCAGCCTGCTCGGCCTTCTTTGCGCCAAGCTGGGTGGTCGCAGTCAGCAGAGCCGCCTGCAGCAGCCATAACATTGAGGCTAACAGGAGTTCGGGCAGTAGCAAGGCGCATGAAGCAAAGCGGGTGACAACCTGCAGGTCGTTAGCCACAGTCTGCAGGTCTGCTAGCTTGGTCCTGGCAGCATCGCGGGCAGCGACGATTGCTACTGCGAGCTGCTGGCTGGTGTCGGCCAGCTGCGCAGTCTGCTCTTCCAGAGCCGCCAGAGCGGCGCAGTTTGTCTGGTCTGTCACGACTGCGCCCTCCTGCCGGAGACCAACATGCATGTTTCTTGCATGTTGGCCCCCACACATGTGGCCCAGTTCTTACAAGGTAGCAACCTTGCCAGCCAGCACAGCTCCTGGCAAGCTCACCAGCCTGCGGACGTTGCTGGAGATGCTTGCCAGGGCTGCACGCGTTAGCTCCAGTTCAGTCACCGCTGCCGCGGCCTCGTCCTTCCAGTGGGCCAGCCCGGACACATCCTGGATGATTTGCGCTATCTGTGTGGGACCTGCGCGGCAAGGCATGCTGTGTGAGCGGTGTTTTTTGTTTTTTTAAGTAAGTGTGCATTTGCCCAGGTCAAGCGCGCCGCACATTTGCAGTCAGCGAGCGCCGTGACTTCGGCCTGCTTTATCACCGACGCGCGGTCCAGGAGGATGCCCCTGTCACGTAGGTACTCCTGCACCAGGTGTTGCTCAACAGCAGGGATAATAACTGAAAGCTTGCATGTAGGCCAAGGTGTGCAAGCTACCTTAACCTCCTTGCCAGTCTTGAGCGTGAGCTTCGTGAGCTTGCCTCCTAGTCGGAACGCACGCAAGCCGTCTGGCGTGAGTGCAGCGGCGACCCATGTGACCTTGCGGCCTTCAGCAACTGCAAGCTGCACCTCACACGCCTGCGCAGTGCAGAGGGGTGAGCACCGCGCGCCCTCTTGTCTCGCTGCTTGACGCGCACGGGAGTGACACAGGCGTGCCAAGCGCACCTCTTCACAGTCGGCATTGTGCAGGTCTGCGAGCCTGCCGACCCCCAGGCTTGTTGCGGGGCAGGCGGCAGCAAAGCGCAGGGCATCAAGCAAAGTGCTCTTGCCGCAGCCGTTTGCACCGACCAGGATGCTGAGGCCAGTGTGGAACTGCACCTCCAGCCAAGCGCTTCCCACAGACTTGAATGCTTTGACGCGAAGGCAACTGATGTGCGCCCCAGGCATGCCGTGTTTCACATGCTGATGGTCACGAGCCTGGTCGCAAGGCTGCTGGCAGGAGGCCGTGACGATGATGATGGCACTTGAGCCAAGTGGTTGCTCAGGCTTCCATCCCGAGGGATCTCCTGGGCCAGGCTACATCAGGCAGTTCGAAACTCGTGCTGGATGCTGTTTGATCAGATGTATAACTATATTTAGACTAGATTTAGTCTATACTATGTGTAGACTAGACTATTTTGGTGCTCATGTAGCTCACAATGAAGCACCAAGGAGGCGTCAGGCAACGCCGCACTTCAGTTCAGCTCCTACAGCTGTAATCATGATGCACGAAGTGCAGAGCAGCACCTCTGCGCTTTATGTCCTGAATGCAAGCTTGAGAAGCCCCAGCCGGGGCATGCAGGCTTGCACTGCAGCCTAAACCGTGCAAGCCTACCTAGCTAACAAGCTCTGCACAGTCACCCGGACAGCAGTCCTGCAATGTCAGGCAGTGCACCAACACACCAGACAATACTTCGTGTAGTATGGATGAGTCTCCACTCACTGCTCCAGAGCCTCGCAAGCGAGCCAGAGCGCGCTGGGGACGAAAACAGCTGTAGTGTGCAGCGCCTGTGCGCTGACCACTGGCGCCTGTGTGTGAGGACCTGTGGCCACGCGAAATGGCTGTCTTCAGTCCTGAAAGCCGCAAGGCTTGCAGATAGGGGCCTGGCAGGCGAGGCCATCTCGGAGCTAGCACAGCGCTGGTGCGGGTTGCTGCTACGCACTTTGCAGGGGTTCGTGCGCTTGTTTCTAACCCACTGTGTGTCCTCCACAGCGTGCTGTCTCGTGACATGTCAGACAACCTTGCTGCGTGCATCATCAAGGAGTGCTTCCCAGTTGTGTGTGACACGCCAGAGCGCATGCATGCCGCTGCCACTGAAATGGTCTACCAAGTGATTGCGCTTGCAGCCTCAGGCCAGGCCACCCCGGTACGTCTGCTGTGCAAAGAGCATGGCACGAGCTATGTGATACATGCGAACATCTGCAAGCTGACCTGATGCGCCAGCAAGCAGGCTGACCTCGTGCGCGAGGCATTCATATGGCGTGCAGTGCTTGACATCGCTCCTACAAGTCAGGCTGCCTGCGAGCAACTCTGCATGCTCCTGCTGCAAGGCACGCTGCAAAGCAAAGCACCTGCTTGCCAGGGGCTTGCATGGCTGCCGCCGTGACATGCGTGGACATGCACGCAGGCTCAGACAGCAGGACCGGCGGCCTTGCCCCTGGCTCGCGCATGGCAGTGCTGTTGCGTGCCTGCACGCACGCGCCGACCGCCTGTGGCGCATCACGTGCAGCATGGGCTCACCTGGCTGCCCGGATGGCAACAGTGAATGCCTCCGCATGGAATCTGCTTGGACCTGACCTGGTGTCGCTAATGTCAAGCAACCATGCTCCGATGCCAGTGCGGTGCGCGGCGGCCGGGGGCATCTTCGACGGAGCCTTCATGAACGCCGACAGCATCGGTGATGAGGTCTGCCACCGAGCAGCTTCCTGCAGCCGCGCCCAGGCACCTTCCTCCTGCCACGAGGAGCAGGGCATGCGCAGGCCTGGAACGAGGTCTTGCAGATGCTGCGGAGCATGCTCGTCAACCCTCGGCAGCGCATCCCTCCGCTGCAGGAGCTGGTCATCGCGTCTGCTGGTCGCATGCTGCTGCATGACACAGTGTCCCAGGTGTGCGCATGCCACGCCTGGCCGCCAGGCTGTGATGCGGCGCGGTGGTGATCAGCAAGTTTGGAGTAGACAAACAGCAGCTAAGATACCAGGGCAGTGCAGGGCTGCGATGAGCAGCTGCTGGCTCTGCTACTCGAGATCTACGAGGAGACGGCTGTTGGAGGTGCCTGTGTCGCCAGCGCCATGCACTTGACGCTTTCAACGCTCGCGCGCTGGCCCGTGACTGGCGAGGAGCGCATCATTGGTGCATGCGCGAGGCTGGTGATGCCCTTTTCAGGGCTGCAGGCGTCGTCGACCGCCATGCACTCAACCAGCACACATCTCTCTTTACTGCCCCGCCTGCACATGCAAGTCCTGTTTGCGGCGCTGCCTGCTCACGCATGTCCTCTTTCCGCTCTGCATGCACATGCATACACGTTCTCCGCAACGCAGGTATGTGCGGCCCTGGACAAGCGCGTGCTGTACATCAACATGCACGACCTGAGCCTGCATGCCACGTCCAGCGAGGAGCGCCTGCTGCGCCGCCAGCTGCGGCTGGCGGGCCGCTTGGTGAGGGAGGCCGCTTTTGCAGGCGCTGTCAGCCAGCGCGTCGCCATGCGCATGCAAGCAGCGGGGCTGCCCTGCCTCCAGCCAGATGCGGTGCAGGCCTGGCTAGACAGCGGAGACTGATGTGAGCACAGGTGGGGATGAGCCATGCTCTGGCTCCATGCATGCACTGACGGCGCACGCACTTTCGCCTGCGCTGGCAGCATGCACTCGCGGGCGGTGCGCCAGAATTTTCGACGGAGCTGCTCGTATGTGTGTTGCATGTACTCATGCATGTCTCTCCCTACTCCAGCCCGGCGTGGTGTCAGCTGGGCGGCCCGTAGGCCCGATGCATGCATCATACATGATGTATGCGGCGGGCTGGAAGTCCCTGCTCTCACTGTGGGCCCGCTTCTCCACTTTGCGCCTGGTGCGGCGAGCAGCTGCGTCTGGTTAGCGCAGGCGAGCCTGTGTCGAAGGCAACACCAGCGAGTATGGGGCTGGTCGCGTGCAAGCGCGCCTCCTTTGCCTGTAGCCAGGTTGTGCTGTACAGCCCTGCCACCGGCCTGTGCCCACTCCGTAGTGTGCAGGCAGACAACATGTAATAGAACGAGCGGTGAACTCAGCTAAAGCAAGGGCATGATTCATTAACGATTTTCGACCTCTAACATTTTGAACGCCAGCAGGCAGCTGTTTCCAAGGGCCCTCCCTACCCTTGCTGTCGTGCTCTGGTGTGTCCTTCCTCACGAGTCAGTAGCGTGTGCCACCGCGGTTTGTGGTGGTGATTGCTTGCTCTGGACCACTGTATCAAGGGCGCGCAGTGGCTGGAGCAGAGCGCACCAATGGTCGCTTGACGCGCTGAGCTCATCCTTGGTCAGGTTCATATTTAAGCGGGAGAGAAGAGCAACACCGCAAGCGGCGCCTGGCACGGCAGCGCACTGATGCCGCCCAGCTTCGCCCGGACGCTCACAGACGCCAAGCAGCGCCTGCTTCATGGGCGCCAGCCCCTGCGTTTCCAGTTGGAGCTCGTTCCGCATGCCGTTGGTGCGCCCCCAACAACTGTCCTTCAACCAGGGTAACGCACACAAGTGTGCACGCAACAATACATGGTCTGCGCAGTCTGGCTTTGGGTGTCTCAGTGCGGCTACGGTACCTTGCTTGCGATGGATCCACTGGTGCCTGCCCTTGGCCCCACGTGACGCGCCACCTATGCCCGCTATGGCGGACATAACGCGCCAGCTGTGCATGCGCAGATGGCCTGCCGCCGGGCGTGGAGCAGGTCAGCATCCTGTGGCAGCGCGGCGCCAAGCTGCAGTACAGCAAGCCCGCGCCTGTGTACGAGGGATGCGCGGAGTGGGAGGGGCAGGTCCTCAAGCAGGCGCGCCTGCCCGCTCCCTCCAGACCTCAGCTGCCTGGCCTCCTCCCAGCGCCGTGGTCACAGCATCCAAGGCTGCCGCGCTGCTGGGGCAGCCCTGACGTGAAGCTGACTGCTCGCTGCGCAGACGGCGACTATGTACCGGGACGGGCCCGCCTTCGTCGCCAAGCCCTACGTGCTCAAGGTGCAGGCGGCCGAGGGCGCGCGCGCGCGCGCGGCCACGGTCGCGCGCTGCACCGTCGACCTGGCGCGCCTGTGCGCGTGCAGCCCGGCCGGCGCGCGCAGCTCGCTCTGCCTGCCCCTCAAGTGCGCACCGTGCCCCCGAGCCCCATCGTCCCTCAAGTCGTGCAAAGCGCAGCCTTGTCAGCAAGGTGCAGCAACGGAATGGCTAGGCATCGCAGTGTTGTGCTGGGAAGCGTGTCGCTGTAAGTGAGGAGCGCGTCTGAATGAACTTCGTGAGATGATGATGTATTGGTTGAGCTGCGCTCCTGCCTAGGCTGGCGGGCCAGGAGAGCATGGGTGTGACCACGGGCTTGCTGCTGCTCAGCACACTGGTGAGTTGTGCTCTGTGCAGCCATGCATCTGCCACTCCATGTGTCGAGGCGCCACGCGCCGGCCGCCTGACACATCCGCAGCCTGGCTGCATGCGCCGTTCGGCTATGCGCGGCTGCAGGTGCAGCGTGCACAGCGCATGGGCACCCAGGCCGTCAGGTGACATCGGGGCCGCGGCGCAGGCCGGCGGGCACGCTGCGCATGGACGTGTCTGTGGCGTGGCTGCAGAACTGCGCGCCCGAGGACGACGCGCTGACCGAGATGAGCCGGCTGTCGCTGGGGCCGTCGGCGCCGTCGTCCGCCGGCGGCGACGAGCCCGGCGCCGTGCGCGCCGCGGAGGTCCTGCGCGGCGCCGACCAGGCACGCGGCTCGGCGACCTTGAGGCGGCACCACTGTGTGTAGAACAGGTCGTTTACTGACGGCAATCAGCTCTTGGCGGTCGACACTAGGCAATATCGAGCCTCCCGCGAGGTCGTCTCTGTCTGTGCTGGACTGCGAGCGCAACTCGTGCGCTTCGGGCTGCTGTGATTGCAGCGCAGCCTGGGCTGCAAGCCAAGGCCATGCAGGACCGTCTCCTGGAGTCGGAAGTTGAGCTCAGCGCGCGGCGGCAGGACCTGACCGGCTTTGACGATGGCGGGACGCTCAAGGCGCTCCATGGGCGCGCTGCGGCGCCGCGGCCCCCGCGCTCGCCGATGCGGGCGTCCGCCTCCCACCCCGACCCCGCCCCCACGCACTCCGTTGACCCGCCGCCCTTCATGCCCTGCCTGTCCAGCCCGCCCGACATCTCGCGCGCCGCGATACGCGGCGCGTGGGCGGCGCCGGCCAGCCAAGGGGGTCCGGACCCCAGCCCTGCCGCGCGGCCGGCCGCGCGCTCCGCGGAGGCGCCGCCCGCGGGCAGGTGGGCCCGCGCACGCTCGCCGGCGCCGCTGCAGGAGGGCTTTGAGGGCTTCTCCGTGCAGCCGCCAAATGAGGTGCGGGGGGTTGCTGTGGCTCAGCCTCTTGGTGATGGGTGCGTTGACATGTGCGGGCCAGCAGCACTGCTTGATGGTGTGCCCTGCGCCGCCTGGTGGGGCAGTTGGCGTGTCTCATCACACAATCTCTGCTGGCGATGTCACACAGCCATGCTGTTTGGCAGACCAGTCAGCGCACGTCGGCAGTGCCTGCCGTCGTGGCCTCGCTGTGGCGCTGGGCGTGCCAGGCAGCCGTTGCCCTTCACCGCTCTGCATGTGGCTCCGCCGCTTCATGGCTCGACGCACGCTCACTATTATGGTGCTACGCTTGCGCAGCGCGACCTGGCGACGCCCAGCCTGCAGCGGCCGGTGCGGCGCATGCCCACTCAACCGGAGGAGGCCGCTCGCGCGGAGGGCGCTGTTGCGGCGCGCCACCGCAGGTCTGCCCCCAGCATTGGGACATTGCATGGTCGGGGAGTGCAACGCGGGTGCTGGTCAATGCAGCTGTGCCAGCTGTTGTCCCTGTGCCCGAGGCGCGGCCCGCATGCTGATGAAAATACAGAGCAGCGGGCAGCGCACAGCCTGCTGTGGCCGCGCGGTGCTGCCTGCATTGCTCTGCGCTTCAAGCCTTTGCCGGCCCCAGCACAGTGGCCAGCTGCATTATGGAGAGGGAGCGTTGCCACCGCGCAAAGGCTGCAGCTCTGGCGGCGAGCGCCCCCCTCCGCGCAAGGGGTGGCCTGACGTGGCAAGGTCTGCAGCCGCCTGACGTCCTTGCGTACGGCCGCAACAGGACGGTCAGTGACCCGGCGTGCCTGGCTATGGCCCCGGGCGCGGACGGGGGCACGGCGCGGGGCAAGGCGGCGCACGCAGGCGCGCCTGCGTCGCCGGGTTCGCCGGCCTCGCCCGAGGACTTCAACCGCGTCGTGCAGGAGGCGCGCGCGGGCGCCCGTGTGCGTGTGTTTGCACTCATCAAGGCAGGGCTTTAGCGGTGTGGCTTGTGAGATGCCTTGCAGCCTGGCGCGCCCTGGGATGCGTGCAGCAGGTGCGGCCTCGGCCAGGCTCGTGCGCGCCCCTGGAGCTGCCTGGGCGGGCGGCTCCGAGAGGCGCATGCGCCCTGAAGGGGGCTGAACATGTCACTGCTCTGCTGTGAGGTCCGGGCGCAAAACCAGTAGTTGCTGTGAGCGGCAGTGCTATGAGACGCTGGCGTCGTCTGACAGCGAAGGCGAGGGTTCCGGCACGCTCGCCTCCGTGCGCCGCTGGTTCTCCGGCGCCCGGCGCCCGTCCGAGTGCGCGCGCCCCGCAGCCGGCTGCGCAGGATGCGTGTGCCGGGCCGCCGCGCGTCCGAGTGTGTGTGACGAGCGGTTGAATGGTCGATGCGGCGCGCGAGGGGACTTGGTTGCCGATGCATGCTTTTGAGGAGCTGTCTCGCATGGTTGCTACGGCTTGCTCACAGTGGCGCGCGGAGACCCGTCTGTGCTGGCACCGGTGTGGCAGCCTGCTGCGCTGTGCGTCGCCGCGGCCTAGCTTGCGGCGTCGCCGATGGCCGTGAAAGCAGGTGAGCCAGCTTGATGCATCGCCGCTGCCGCGGCGCTGCCGGCAGGTCGCAGCCGGGGAGCCCTGTGCGTGCATCGGACAGCGCGGACGCGGGCGCCCACACGCTGGCCGCATCTGTGGAAGCGCTGGACGCTGTGAACAGGCGCGCAGCGCAACCCGAGCCGCCAGCGCCTGCTGTCGTTGGCCGCGGCATGCAAGTTGCTGTTGCCACACATCCACTTGTGTGCATACCAGACTGTGTGTTTGCTTCGGCTCGGGTGCCAGCTGCGGGAGTGGGCGCCAGCGGGGGGCAGCGATGTCACAACAGTATCGTGTGCTTATCACAGCGCACAAGGGCCAGAGAGCGTGGCTGGCGGCCCCGTGCTCTTTTGGCCTTTGGTGCACCCCCTTGTAGCTGTTGCCAGCCAGTATGGGCGCCATCACGTGCCTGACTGCGCCGGTGGGCAGCGGCACGGATGTGTTGCGCGTGGAGGCATCCTGCGCGGAGGCCCTCTGCAAATAAGAATCTGATGCGCTCATACTGTCTGCTCCGAAGCACTGTGTGACGCCTGTGATGCGCAGGGAGGGCGATATCGAGGCGCTGCGGGAGCGGTGCAAGGCAGCGCTGCGGGCGATCGATGCGGAGCGGCTGGCGCGCGGCCAGGCCGAGCGCCGTGCCGCCCGCCTGGCCCACGACGCGGAGAGCCTGCGTGCGCCCCGAGGGTCTTGCCTTGGGCCGGAGCCTGTGTCATGGGGCGCCCGGAGTGTGGCGTCCCCGCTCATGTGCGGCCAAGGGCCGGCCACATGATTTGGCTGTGAAGCTTGAAGTGTACTTAAAAGCTTGTGTAGGGCCGTGGGTCTGGTAAAATCATAAAGGCTCGGGTATATAGAGTGTGGGACACTGGAGGGCCGATGTGCAAGCGCTGCACAATGCTGCGCCTGCCTCCTCGGCTGTCCGGGCCTGTGGGCGCCGCCGCAGCGCGCCGCCGCGGTGCCGGCAGGCCGGGGCCGAGCGCGCGGGCCGCGCGCGCAGGCTGCGCCAAGGGCAACCTGGCGGCGCGGCTGGATGCAGGCGGAGGGCCACCGAGTGCTGCGTTTCAAGTCGGGCCTCAGTGCGCGGGCCGCGCGCGCAGGGTGCGCCAAGAGCAACCTGGCGGCGCGGCTGGAGCAGGCGGAGGGCCACCTGATGGCGCTGCTGCGTGGCCGCGAGGGCAGCATCGGCGAGGTGGTCGAGGCCAAGCTCGCGCTTGCGCAGGCGGAGTTCGAGCGCCTGCGCGTGCAGGCGCGCGGCCCGGACCCTGCTCTGTCCCGCGAGGCTCTGCTCCGCCCCCGGCAGCTGTGATTGCGGTGCGGTTTCCGTCTCGTGCGAGCACCAGGCGCGGGCGAGCTGAGCGCGCGCGCTGCGGCGGCGGCCTGCGCTGCTGTTCTGCCTGGCCGGCGTGTGGATCAGAGGGACGCGTGAGTGGCACTTTGCTTCGCGTCACGTCCGCCGCCGCATGCTCCTTCCGCGGCAGGCGTTTTACTGCTGTCAGCCTATATGCAGATACATGAACAGGGATTTTGGAAGGAGCGCCTGCAGACGGAGCCGCCCCTCCATGCTTAGCGGAGTGGCTTGACCATTGCCCCGCGCCGCGCGCAGGGCGAGCTGAACCAGGAGCGCGCCAAGACGCGGCTGGTGCAGGCGCGCCTGACGAGCACCGAGGCCGCGTACCACGAGGCGCTCAACCGCCACCTGCCGCCGCCGGCGCAGCTGGACGGCCCGCCGACGCCAGGCTCGTCGCCGAGCCTGGAGGCCGGTCCGGCGTCGCCGCGCGGCGGCGCGAGCTGCGCTGGGCCGGAGCGCGCGCACTGGCTGCCATCGGCGGTGTCTGCGCCGGCGACAGTGGCGGGCAGGTGACGTGAGCTGTGATCCACAACGGGGCCGGCTATCCCCGCGGCTGGTGTTCACGCCTACTGGCTTCGCCAACGCTGCGCGGCGGCCCCGTGCGGCGCGCGATAAAGCGCGCAGTGGCTCCATGTTAATGGCGGCAGTCGTGTCCTGCACTGCCCAGGGTGGCGAGCTGGATGTGGTTCGTGACTGAGGCATTTTGGACCGCCTGCTGCCGACCTGCTGCCCGCTCAACCTGGCGTGGTAGGTGCCAAGCTGTGGGCAGCATACGTGTCCCGATGTAGATAGCCTTTTGCAAGCAACGAAGTGTTTAGCGTGCGTTGGTACAAAGAGTGAAAATCCGCAAGGCACCTAGAGAGTTAGAAGCAGGCAGCTTGCTAGCGCGTGGCCCGTGCACGTGGTGTTTCAGTGGGTCTTAGGCAAGTCGCAGCGTAGGGCGTGTGTCGACCCCTATGTTGTCTGTGTAGTTGCAGCTCTGGCCTTGCCTACAGAGGCAGCCGTTCTTGCAGTAGTGGCGATCGACAAGCGTTGGAAGTGCGCGTATGGCGCGCTACAAGCTTGCCAACGCTCGAGGTCTGTAACGGAACGCTCAGCTCAAATGCGTCCTTCCTGCTCCGATAACAAAGGTGCCTTCATGGAAGCCAGCTGCAGCTGTTGATTTCATATATTATGTATACATTGTACGTACAATGTTCACATGAGCCTTAGTAAGGCAGCCTTACGAAGGAGGAAAAAGAAGAACACAGGCATTTTGAAGGTTGCTCGCTGAGCCCTTGCCCGCCGTTTAGCTCGCTATTCAGCTTGAAGTGACGGCGAGGTACATATATGTAGTCAGAGCACGACAGGGGTGTATCTGCGTAGCCACAGGCAGGCGTTGGGCACGGTCCGTGGTCAACAAGAATCTCCCAAAATAGCCTGTGTGCACAGGAAACGCAACTGTCCAGTCTCAGCAGCTCAAGACGTTGTGCACTGTCATGTACAAACGCAGGCCAGGGAGGACCAGCGCACGGTGGCAAACGATCGTGAAGCACATACTGCTGCACAGCAGGTCTGTAGTAGAGCAGCATTATACATACCCCCTGCTAGGAGCCTCAGCTGAGGCTGCTAGCCACTTGCGGAACACAGCACCGCAGTTGCAGCATTAAGGAAAGGTAGCCCGCACTGAAACCAGCGCAGGTGCGACCCCTGGACAGACGTAAAACAGGCAAACGACATAGCAGTGTGCAGTGCAGCACCAAAATTCAGTCACCAAGCAGGCTGAGTGGTTACAACAGAGTGCAGCGCTCCAGACAAGCCAGTCCACACGCACTCTGAACTCGCTACCGGCCCCAAAGAAGAGCAGCACACCCCTCTACGAGGCGAACACAACAAGCAGGCCACAATACGCTCTGCCTGTAGCTGCGCTGCTAGCTCCTGTTTGCTGATGCACGGCCACGCGCGCGGCTGCAGCAGCAGGCCTGTCGCCTGGTCCCTCACTAGCCACGCCGCTCCGCATGCCAGCCGCACCCTGGCACTATACAAGCTGCAAGCCCTCGTCTGCACAGTAGATGCCTCGTCTTCACCGCGGCCGCTTGCCTCCGCTGCCGTAGCTGCTCCTGTCGCGCGGGGGCGCCCCGCGCTTGCGGTCTCCGCTGCCGCCGCCGCCCAAGGGCACGCCACCGTCGCCACCGTTGCCGCTGCGACCAGCCCCGGGGTGCCCGGGGAGCGGCGCGTGGTGGGGATAGAAGTCTTGCGGGAAGCCACCAAAGCCGGGGGGCGCGTCCGCGTGCTTGCCGAAGCGCGGCGGCGGCCCGGGGCGCGGGCGCTCGCGATAGTCGCCGCCGCCGCCGCCGCCGCCACCGCTGCTGCCGCGCGCTGCAGCCTCGCGCTCCTCATGGAAGCGCACCTGGTGCTTCAGCGTGAACACCTGCCGCCCGCGCAGCAGCCTGTCAGGTTCGCTGCGATCGCCGCGGGCGCGCAAATGACCGGCCCATGGCCGCGCGCGCCGGGGATATACCCCTCACGCAGGCGCGCCTGACGCTCCAGCATGAGCTCGTCCCACCGCACGGCAGCCTGCCTCAGGCATACCAGCAGCA
>JAABUR0100004974.1_pt1 | contig 17274 bp, 20 predicted proteins | sample 5560091 | NCBI WGS metagenome assembly JAABUR01 (sample SAMN10711879, study PRJNA513375) | rock metagenome | isolation source: Antarctica rocks | place: Antarctica: Victoria Land, University Valley sud | reverse complement strand
CTACTGAACAACGTCAGATCCTCCCGATTATTTTGCAGTCATCATGGCGCCCTCGGTGATCTTAGACACAACCCCAGACTTCGCCATGCCTCAGAGGAAGTCAGTCAACAATACGTCTACTACAAGAACTCTTATACTCTCACCGCCCTCACTATCTTCCCATCCTGAGAAGTTGGACAAAGTTGTCGCAGCACACGACCGCACCGCCACCGACATCCAAATGCTCGACCGACTTTCTCTCTCACTAGTCTCTCTTCCTGATTCTACCTATGATATTATCCTTATCCTCGCTGACGCCGATAACACCCACTCCGAATCACATAAATTACTCAACCGCGATGTACTATCGAGAATAGCAAAAGCCCTAAAGCCTGGCGGAAAACTTCGGAGTCAAGATGGGAACTTTGCTATTGAAGATGGAGAAGAGCGTAGAGAGGCTATATTCGCTGGTCTGGTAGTCGAAGGCACCGATATGGTGAAGCCGAAGTACGAAGCAACGCAATCTGTACCCCTACGATTCGGCAAGAAGAAGGACGAAGGTGGTGCGGCAGCCGTGACAAGCCCAGCAGGCACGGGTGCTGTGTCGTTGAATCTGAACGGGAAGAGAAAGAACGGACCGCCGGATAATACTCAGCCAGCGGGTGTAGGATTCGTGGATTTTAGCGACGATTTTGGTGACCCAGAGGAGGAGGACGATGACGACTTGATTGACGAAGACACGCTACTGGACGAAGAAGACCTCGCCCGCCCAGTTGTTCAGCGTAAGCCCCTCTAATTCTCTCAATTTTCCTCTCTTCCCCCCCATTCTGTTCTCCCATTTTCCATCCACTAACCACCCCCTAGCACCCCAATGCCGCCCCAAAACCGGAAAACGCCGCCGCGCCTGCAAAGACTGCACCTGCGGCCTCGCCCAGCGCCTCGAAGCCGAAGACGCCGGCAAACGCTCGACCGCCGACCAAACCCTCGCGAAACTCAAGACCGACGAGCTGGCCGAAGTCGACTTTACCGTGCAGGGCAAGGTGGGCAGCTGTGGGAACTGTGCGCTGGGGGATGCGTTTCGGTGCGATGGGTGTCCGTATGTGGGATTGCCGGCGTTTAAGCCGGGGGAGGAGGTGAGGCTGGTTAATGATGAGGTGCAGCTGTAGTTTGGGGTGGGGGGGGGGGGGGGGGGGGGGTTGTTAAAGGGTTATGAGGGATGAAAGGCGTTCCGGGAGTGGGAAAAGGGGGCGGAATTAATGGTGTAAAATAGATGCATATCTGCGTGACCGTCTGTTAAATTAGAGTTGATCAAATATCAGAGCATTGCACATATGCTGAAGTTTTCCTCAACATACTGTCAGTGGATCAGTCAACCATACATTGCAGCTTTGAGAAGGGACAACAGCAATTCAGAGCTTCCGCTATCAAAGTTCGAATTTCAATACTTGCGTGGTCTCGGTAGAAATTCTCTTCTTTTCAACATAGAGCTTTTTAATTTCCGCGTAAAAGAAATCATCTAGAACACTGTCGCCTCATGGAAAAAGGGGGCCCCCTATTCTGAAAATACCAATGTCCTCCTCGGCCTTCTGCGCAAAAAGGTCAATCATCTCCTTGGTTGAGAAAGAGCACGCTCTTTCGCACCGTAGCAGGCTGTAAGAATCGTCAGAGGTCGCTGTCGTTGGGGAGACTGTCGGCATGGAACCAGGAAAACAATTACTGCCCTATTCGTGTCGGAATGGGTTGAATCGGTGCCTGAAAAGGAGTTACACCCACGCTCAAGTACTCAGGACGGTCTTCGATATTCGCACACAGGTGCGAAACATTCTAAGCCGAGAGAAAGGAAAGGTTGGTCCGAAAGGAGTTTTGTAAGCTTTGCCCTTCGGTCAGACTAGAAGCCGCACGGCCCGCACGAATAGAATCACTCGACACCCGCCGGAGGAGCGACCGCTTGCGTCGACGGATCCCACACATAATACAGCTCCATGTTCTCCTCATAAGGTGTCTTCTCCCCCGGCAACCTAGTAGGGACCCGTGCGATGAAGCCATTGAGAACAAGTCTCACAAATACAGCCGGATATTGGCTCTGCGCGTCAAGGACATAGTTCAGCCTACAATCGTAGGTGTACAGATGCACGAGATATGTCCTAAGAGGAGATCCCTCGACGGTGTTTTCCCAGACGTGGCAGATATCGTAGGGGGAATACAGCGTCCTGATGTCATTGAAGCGCTGGTACAAGAGATCAAGACAGGCGTTCTGGAACTCGCATGCCTGTATCTTGTTGGCGAAGATGAAAAGGTCAATGGAGAATCTGTACTGGTTCTTCTGCTCGTCATCAAGTATCATTTTTTGCGTGTAGAGCCAGGCTTCGAAGACTTTGAAGTTGTCGGTGCGGTCGTCTGGGAGGTTGACCGTGCCAGTCTCTGATTCGAGCCAGGAGCCGCGGGTGCAGGAGCGAAAGAAGGCAGAATACTGGCTTATGAGTTCTTTGTGAATGACAAAGGTTTCTAAAGCGGGCTCTTTGCCGACCTTGATTGTGATAACGGACCTGTGGAGGTCTCTGTCTTTGCGTTAGATCGATAGACGAGGTGCTTGGGTAATTTTCGGACGGACCGTATTGCTGGCCTCTCGGGCTTCCTGCCGGGTATAATCACGGTGGCTGCTAAAGCGAGTTCCCTGCCGGGAGTCAGCTCCTATGATCATAGTAAACGGATATGCATGAAGGTAATGTCATACTCCTCGGCCTTCTTTCTAGCCGCTTTCGCGGCAACAGACATCGTAGCTTGAATCCTAGACAACGGCTGACTGATAAGATGGTTGATAAGCTCTAGTATATCTTTGATCAGCAATGCGGTACTGAGGTGGCTTGAGAAATGTTGTTATTGATCAGATAGAAGGGAGCTGCAGCATCACAACTTATGCCATGCAGTACAAATGCTGTAGTGAGCTTCTGGAGTGTTAACCTAGCGTGATCTCGTGACCATGGGCCTATAATTGGCCGGTGTTGTGCGCTGGCCAAAATATATCGGGCGACCCAGTTGATCATTCTCCAACTTTCATAGAAAAGCTGGTCCGATATCATGTCTCGCGTCCTTCCTAAGGGGGTCTCCGGTATGAAAAATATCACGTATCAGGTTCCTTGACTCCTGTAAGGTCTTCTTATTTCATATCTGAATACTTCTCGACTTCCTCCAAGAATAACGCTTGAATATTAGCGTTACACCTAGGACTGGATCGTGGATCTTTCCGTCTCTAGACATAGAGGAGACAAGAGGTATTCTTTCCAAGGTGGCCTTGTCCGGACCAGGACTGTTTCTAGAACGATATATTTCCGATATGGTTGTTTTCTCTCCTCGATCTATTGTAGAGAACACTTGTCAAGAAGTGGTCACGGTTGTTTGTATGAATGATATGGACTCCGTTGACTCTCAATCACTACCGCGGGCAGTACAAGTCGAGACAGATCCATCCTGGCTGATGTTGTACGAGATCTTGCTGACGCCCTTTTGCCGGGTGATACTCCTTATTTCAATCTTTCCGATTTGATCAGTGTCACGGATGTGAGTACCACCACAAGGATAAGCTCCAGTACCTTGGATGTTAACAACCCGTAGGCCTTCGCCTTCCGGAATACGCAAGTTGTCCGGCACAACTCCACCGTTTTCTCTTAACCTCTGTTCGTCCCACTTGTCAATTTTGACAAGTAACCCTTTCTAGATGAGGTCATTGGACTGGGTCTGTATTGCTGCTTTACACTTGCCGTCAATAAAGCCACGAAATTCGACAAAGGCCGCATCAGGGTACTGCTGTGCTTTAAGCTCTGTCACATCTGGGATCAGCTATACGAGATGACGCACGGTAAGGCCGACAATATGGCCAGCGGTGTGAAGACGACAATTCAGATCATGTTTCTCAATATCAATGGCTTGCTGTACGGTATCACCTGGGCTAAAACCCAAGGCATCTAAGGGACTGAAGCGACCCAGGTGGAGAATGCGACCTAGAGACCCAGTACGGACGTTAAGAACTTTGAAGGGCGCAGCGTCGTCCGACATTGCGGATGTCATAGTGCCTGAGTCACTTCGCTGACCACCTCCTTGAGGGTAAAGATTGTCTCAGTGGTGATGACAATGGGATTCTCATCCGAAGCTTGCTTAAAGAGTGCATGATCTACTTCAGAGAGACTGGAGATAGGCTCGACTGCGATGATCGTAGTAGTAATCGAAGTCGATTTTTCCTCATGCAGGCGCAGAGCTAGCGAAACCAGAGAGTCGGCCATGGTGTTCTGTAATCTAGCTATACCCCGAACTTAGGGTTAGCAGATGTTGTTTGAACTCCAAGAAATACCTTAATCAGGCAGGAGCACCAGAGCGGAGGACCACTTTCTCGCCGGACTTCGGCTGTAGTCGCCCGTTGTGTACCTTCAATATCGGAGTGCTACTTTTGTGCTTCTAATATATGTGCATTCTGCTAACAAGTCGGTTACTTAGAACCGAAGCATGTTATCGTATCAAAGCCATTCAATTAGGACTAATTTCGAGGCTGCAAACTCAGATGAAGCCTCCTTGGCCTCTTACTAATACTCCAATGATGCTGATTATATCCGTTTCCCCTTCTGTTATGTATGACATGAGCAGCGTTGCCGCTTAATGCACCTTACGCCAACCTTGTGACGTATCCAATGGTTTGTGTGTGCAGTATGGTTCACCAGCTGAATAGTTTGGTTGGAGGTTCTTTATCAGAAGCTCAAGCAAGCACGTCCGAATATTGCAGACCGCCATGATTCGTGTGTAGAGTTTCTTCACGCTGCCATGCTACATCATCATAAGCGGGACGATTTGCCCATTCGCAACGCCGGGAGAAGCGAATTCGAAGGTCCTGTCGAAATCTCCGGAGATTAACCGCTCATCAATTGTTCACGACCCCCACAACTCAAGCTCGGAGACGCTACAAAGTCTGCGAACATATCTCCCGGAAGATCAGAGTTTCAGTGGCATGGCAAATCAAAATTGCGAGATTGGTGGCAACTTCCCCATCAACGAGACCGTGATCGCCGGTAAGTGAATCCCCTTCAACAAGCTAAAAGTAATGGCGGAGCTGAGATAAGGTACTTTTAACGTAGTGCTGTCGTCAGGAACAAAAGTGCTGTCCGCTGACAGCTATGGCTACTCTACCTGGTCTGTCACCGCGTGTATCGACGCCGAAAACTTGAACGAATCTTCGCATTGTCTTTTATGAAGGTGAGGACTTCCAGATCCACGACGTTGTAACATGTTTCATGCCAATCCTCTAGTGCATCAGCGATGACCGTGGTAGACCGCAGATGGAGGGCGAATTCTTGGCAATGTCCGAAACCTATAAAACAATGCCTAGGCTGGTCTCAAAGCTATACGGCTGCGGCAAATAGATAGACAAATCGTCTTCGACGTACTTCTTCATTTGCGAATTTCTCAACATTAGCGACCGACCCCTAGACCCAGTGCAACCCGGTGCTTGCATCGCGGAGTTGCACAAGAAAAGTGTTTCCCCCACTGGCAAGTTTGGTTTCCGTATCCCAACCTACGACGGGGATCAACTCCAGGTTACAGCTTGGGACAGCAGCTGGCCTTATTTTTCGGAAAATTGGTTAAAGGGGTGGTAGATCTTGACATTCAGACGGATGGCCATTGGAAAGAGCTTGAGAAAGTAGTGCATCGAACCGTTACCCATGTGGTCCCCAAGATTGCTTGGAGCTTTGGATGCCGATGGAAGCAAGATCAGGCCAAGCTTGATATACGGTGATCTCTGGTAGTCAAACATCGGCAGTGGTACCGAAACAGGTGACACCTATGTATATGATGCTTCGGCGTATTACGCACACAACGAGATGGAGATGGGGATATGGAGGGTAGACCACTATTGTATGAAAGCGGAAGCGTATCGACGAGAGTACTTGCGGCACTACGAACCAAGCGAGCCTGTGGATGAAGGGGGCGACCAAAATCGGCTATATAGTACAAAGACAACGCTGATCAACTCTGCGGCTTCTCCTGGCACGAGCGTCAGACTCACGTCAGTAACTCGCTGAGTATGCCATCTTAGAAAGACGGCTAACCCTATTCGAGTAGGGCATACGAAGATATTTGGTACCTCGTTAACAAATTTTCGCCATGGTCGGGAAACAAAGCGGACGATGCTGTACTAAGACTTGAAGGTGACCAGATTCGATAAGTGGCGACCAAGAATTAGCATATGAAGAAGACATAGTGGTCTATGAAAGAAGAGCAGCGGTCGATTAGAAGGCTAATGAAACCTTCTTATTCCAGCATCCTGTAGAGTTCACTCAGACAGAGTTTGAACAGAGTACTAGCACATAAGGCTCTAATTCCTGCGACTCCTGATCACCTGGTGAAGCCTCTTCTGCGTTCAAGCGCCAGTAGTGAACCATCCTTTCCTCGTCTAGCCGCTGTAGATCGGCTGGAATCTCACTTCAGGGTGACATATCTTCCTGTGAAGAAAAAAAATCGGAATCTCTTTCTTTAATCGAAAGTAACGAATCGGCAGCTCCACGGCCAACAAATATGATATGGTGTTGAAGTGAAGTTCTAACCGACGTTTACAGGGAGACGCTGCTTAACTACGCCGGCCCGCCTATTTAGGCGCCTTTACAGTACCCCACTTAAGGCCTTAACCGTCCCTGCCACATTTGCTGCTCATTTATTCCCTTTTGCAAGTACACTTGACCTATTGACACTTCTCCCGTTGTTCCTATATATTTTAACCACTCTTTCAAAATGTCCAGACCGAGCTACCAGCGGGCCTCGTCCACAAATCTGAAAGGAGCTACAATGATACGCCCGCTAGAAGGAAAACTCGCCGTTATAACGGGTGGCTCCAGAGGTGTGCTCAACACCCGTCTTCCACCAAACAGAGTAGGAGATTGATATAGATTCGTTTGAACAACCGTCCAGGCATTGGCGCCGCCATCGCCGAAATTCTCGCCAACAAAGGTGCTTCGGTCGTTTTGAATTACACCTCCGACTCCTCGACCAAGCCTACAGAAGACCTTGCCAATTACCTCCAATCTACATATAACATCAATGCCCTCCCCGTCCAAGCCGACATGGCTCATCCTACTGGTGCCGCCTACCTGATCAACACTGCCAAGAACCACTTCTCTCACCCTCGAACTGGTAAGTTCCAAATCGATATCATCATCAACAATGCCGCAATAGCCGAGAATTCGCCGCTGCAAGACGTTACGCCTGAGCTCTTCACAAAAATGTATACTGTCAATGTTTTGGGGCCGATATTGCTCATGCAAGCCGCGCTTCCCTATCTCCCGCACGACCGCTCAGGGCGCATCGTGAATATCTCTTCGGTCTCCGCATCTATGGGTTTCAAAGACCAAACCATATACGGCGGCACAAAGGCCGCTCTGGAAGCCATGACGCGGACCTGGAGTCGAGAACTAGCCGAACGAGCGACCGTCAACGCCATAAACCCCGGTCCTGTAGCGACAGAGATGTATGATTCGGTGGGGGAGGACTTTCGAGCGCAAATGAAGCCGTTTATGTTGAATGCGCCGCTGCAGGCTGTTCGGGAGGGAATAGATGAGGAGAGGTTTGTGAAGGATGCGGAGAAGGCAGGCGGTAGGCCAGCATATTCAAGAGAAATTGCCGGCGTAGTAGCGATGCTTTGCTCGGAGGACTCGGGATGGTGCACTGGGAGCGTGGTTTGTGCTAACGGCGGGCTCAAATTCAGTTATTAGGTTCGGAAGAAGGGAATTACTACCCTTAAGTCGTCCAATAATACATCCAGACAAGAACAAAGGAGTACAGTCGTGGCGGTAGCCTTAGAAACCTGGAACAAGAGGCGTAAAGAGACCGACTTAGAAAGAACTAAAGATACGCTATGGAAAACTGACAACTGTTTCTGAAGAAATCTATGGAAGCACGTGAGTATCATCTACTACCATGTTATCGAACAACGAACGGGGCCCTGCAATACCGTAGAATTATAGACAGCATGGCCTAAACAGCCTGCCTTTACTCTTCGCAGAGAATGTAAGATGGTCCATCTCATTGAGCTACAGAGTGCTTCCTGGTCCAACACTCAGTACTGGACTACCCGTCGCGATCGAGAAACCAATTGCTCCAGAGTTAATGGATCCTTCCTTGCAGGCTCGCCAGACATTTCTGGCATCCGGGAGGCACCGCACGTCTCTACAGCAAGCAGGAGGATGACGATATGCTCCATTTGATGCGTCCTGCCATGCCCGAGAATCACATTTCTTAGTAGAATACCAGGGCATATTCCCCAGATGAGAGTCAGTGGATGGGTGCCTTGCAGTTGTGGTGGCTCGAAGCTGTCAGTGCTTCCATGACTAAGGTAGACATAAATACTGTGTAACCAGATGTTGGATGATTGGTCGGTCGGGGGACGTTTTAAGCTTTCAGGAGCAAACCCCGGTAGCCAGTCGTGCCAGTGAGCTATATCATACAAGGCTTAGTACCTCCGTAAAGCCGCGCTAACCCCCGCATTGAACGTCAACAAGCGTGCGAGTTGAGCTCCCCTTGTCCTCACTACCGTGGTCGCGTGATGCAGTAGCCCAAGGTCCCATCAGCTCAATAGAGCAAGCAATCGCACACTATTGTAGTCTTGAACAGACTGAGATTTGCATGATGTTCAGAGTAATATTCTCGTAGTGGAGACGCGTAACTGATACTTGTAAGAACAAAGGTTGGTATGGGTTTACCCCCCCTTGCAAAGCTTAGGGTTGATGTGCATGTTTATTCGTCATCTTTGGTCAAAGCTCCATCGCGGCCCTTGTTTGACCTTACTTCATAGACAGCAACAACATCGACTTCCAAGTACAATAATCGATCCACAAACACAACCAATCCAATTTGATACAAATACTAGATAGTAAGTAAATGTTTAGGTGACACATCTTTCGTCTGTTCTCAAACGATGCATTACTTGCCCGCTCACATCCGCTTCGAGGGTAGCTAGACGGCTAATCAACAACCCCGTTAGTGACTCGCTCACACAAGCAGAACGATCGTGATCATGTAGCCATCGCCGAAGGCAACATGACTGCTGAAGATAGACTTCCTAGGTACGCTGGGGACCATTCATGCAGCCCAAAGGCCCCTCTCCTACGGTCGTTGACTCTGATACAACCAGATATTTTGCTAAGAATGGCCATATCGACGAAGACCCAAAGAAGGTGAAGAAGGAAGGCGGTGGCAAGGGGAATTGGTAAGCCATGGATCCAATTCTCGATCTCATCTCCCAAGGCTTATGATTTAAATCACTAGGGGTATGCCTGGTGATGAGCAGCAGGACTTGGGCTACAACTTTAACAATGCTCGCCGCCGCTCCAACAGCAGCTCTCATAGTCATGCCATCGGAGACTTCAAGACCAAGTTCGAAACCGTCGAGACCGATCCGGTCTTTCAGGAGGAATATCATGGGGCTCAAGACGTTGAGGAGGAGGAGCATCACGGCCTCGAGAAGGCAGACACCGTGGATAGCAATAGCAGTGCGAGCATTGACGAGGAGGAACACGTCAAGAAGGTCTAGATGACTCTCACAATGGAGGTACGCTCGTCGGAGCGCTGGTATCTATTGGCTTATGCTAGCGTATCAATGTTCCTGTAACAAAATCAGCTTAGCAATTGTCGGCTTTTTACCTAGCGACAAATCAAATGGAATATTCTCCTGGATTTATGAAGTACTGCTAAATGCGTCCGGCTAGGTATGCACATCAAGACAGGAGGAACAGACAGGATCCTCGTTGTAAAGCATGACCGTAAAATCCATGTGCGGCTATCTTTCTTAGAATGTGTATTATCCAAATGGGGCCGGATATCGCACAAGAGCAGCAGTTTAAGTAGGCGCTAGGACCTTGTGATCTGCACAATCCCCCATATACCTTGCGTAGCTTGAGGTGAATCTGTAGTAGAAACGTTCCTGGGGGAAATGGGTTGGTAAAAAAATTGAGTACGGCGCTGTTGTGTTGGCGGCAGCTTGGGCAGCCAATTTTTTTTATATTACCTAGATAAGCGCGACTCTGTTTTGGCACTAGCAATTTACAGAACGCCGTATAATGTCAACAGAATAACAGATGCATAACCCTCCTTGCACGAAGCCTACTGAGTATCACCTTGAATCCTACGAATCCTACATTTCCCATAACTCGATAATGCGGACCTCCTGATCATGTTTTCCCCGGACGCAACAGTCCATCCCAGCGTCGGTACTCGCAACCCTCGGAGACGCCAGCGGACAAGCTCAGAAGATTCCGTTGCCATTAAACACAACCCAAAGCGACTTAGGCGATCGGGTCTCACTCAAGAAACATTTCAACCACCTCCCAGCAAGCAAGTCAATGGTTATGTAGACCATGTCGAGGATCCTCCAGCTGCCAACGGTCATGCAACGCATCCCACAGGCCAACGGCATGCGAGTGTGGACACCACAAGTCTAGCTATCAGGAATAGATGTATCAAGAAAGCAGATAGGGAGAAGAGGAGCAGTAAGACTGATGGAAGTATCGAACTGGTATATTTGTTTGAATTCGGCAACTGTGATCCATTGGTGCTGACCATGGCCCTTTAGACCAGGAATGCCAGCTACGTTGTTACACAGCTCCCTACCACCCCAGAGAGGCTCCAGGAACACCAAAATACTGGTAAGCTTGATGTTATTCTGCGCGGTCAGACTTCTAGCTGACCTGTCACAGAGATATGGCGTGGAGACGTATCCACCGGTCTTGGCTACGCTGTAGCGATGACCCAGACTCAAGCATTAGTCTGGCATTATATCCAGGGCACAAGTGCCGCCGACGCTTCAAAGCCACTGGCCATTAGACTGCCGCATCCTTCAATCAATAATCGCCATCCCTTGCCCTTTGGTGTCATCGTCCCTACGTCTGCAGAACCCGCTTTCCTTGTTGTAATGCCTACAAGTGGGAAAATCACATATTGGGAAAGCCTTTCTAGTGCGGCGAGTGTTGATCTCAACCGGCAAAAGCAACAAGGAATTCAAGGGTCACTGGGTGGAATGCTCTCTGGCGAGATCATTACTAAAGTGACGGAAGGGGAGCCACATGGCTTCGTTCTCACACTCAGTTCGGGCAGAGTTGCACACTTGACAGTCAGCGATCCCCAAGGTAAACCTTTAATCGGTGTCCAATTTCTGCGGAACAACGGCGCCCATAGTGGTGGGCTCTTTGGGAGTCTAAGAAGTGCCTTCAGCAGTGCAGGTTGGAGAAGGGATGTTGCAGCAATAAGAGCGGGAATTTCGTGGCAGAGAGGACAAAGGTGTGTAGTTATCGCAACAACCAAGGGGTCATTCCAAGTCTGGGACCTGAACTGGAATGGAGCACATTCACTTTTACATGAGATTGAGGCCAAACAAGACTTGCTCAAAGCCATCGCGGAAGGCGGCAGTGTATTTGAGGACCAGAACGAACACCTTTTTGAGGTCTTGGATTTCACGTTCTTACCGAACCGCCGGACGGGCAAGGAGGTTGCAAAGTCCAGTGCGCGAGGGGACTGCAAACTGCTAGTTTTGACTGTCCTCTCAGGAAAAGAGTCATCGAGATATGCATTGCTGGGTCTCAACATTACCGACGGGTCTGTCGACATCGAAATCGTCCACCCAATTTCTTGTTACACAACACTGCTACCGACAGATTCACATTTCAAACCTCAGGTTCTTGTACCGGAGCCGGGCCACACAGCCTTTGTGGTATTCGAAAAGAGTGTGGCCCTGGTTTCTCTTGTAGAAATCGAGGTCTCCCCAAATTCTCAGCTTCAGATAGAAGCACGCGCGCTACCGGATCCTTTTCAGGACGCAATTGATTTTCGGAGAACAAAGAACTATCGAGTTGTTGGGTGTGCTTCTGAGGGGCAAGACCGAGACCATAGTCATTCGTCTTGCGTTTTGATGGTGCATGGCTTTGGACTAATTAGAGTAACGGCTCTACCCATGGAGAGAGGTCAATCCGTCTCAGACAGAGCCAAAGTTACCGCAAAGACCAAGCTTGAACAGGCGGTGTTCTTTGGTAGCCTACAGCAAGATTTGTTGGACTTTTCCGGCCGCCCAGAGATCAGTTTTGCTATGGAAGAAGTAGAAGCCGCCGCCTTGGAAATTAGTGACTCAATCATGAGATCAACGTCAACATATGTAAATGCCGTAGCTCCATCTGTGGAACATCAACTTCTGCAGCGAGCTACTGCTTTGGCGGATTTGATCAAGCACCTGAGGTTGCACTATCGGCCATTGAGCCGTCTAATTCGATGGAAATTGCTGTGGAATGCAGAGAAGATGGCTGCTGCCAGAGCGGTCTGGCGTTCCTACAACATAGCCATTAGGACCAAGCATCAAAATGAAAATAATGTCTTAGCCGAACTTTTGGATTATCTGCACGAAGACTACAAGAAAGAGAATAAGCCTGAGCAGTATGAAACCGATCAAGTCCGGCATTGGTTCATTCACGATATCTGGCGTCTGGAATACATCGTACCTTGGACTCATGAGATTATCGAACAGCTCATTGCGGAAAGTATCGAGGGCAACACTGAATATGACAATGCTGCGCGAGCCCGGTCCATAAGCGAGGCTGTCGATATTCAGCTTGCCTCGTTGGAGACGGCATACCAATTCCGCGAAGCCAATGCCGCGCTCTATGGCCTCGACAAAGAGCCCATGGTTGACGGTGTTTTGCAAGGCGCTTACGAGGACTTGCCTGAGATATGGACATCTGGATTGAGCATCGTTGAGAATGCCAAATTGCTGACCGATGTCGCAAGAGAATTCACACTTGGCCATTCAAAGGGGGAAGACGGGGTGGGTGAGCCGCCTATGCACCTAATTGAGATGCTTGCAGAGAAAAACCCACGTCAGGTTCAAGTATGCTGCCAGGTTTACATTGAGAGATCCCAATGGCTTAAGTCACGAACGGATCCGCAATTGAAGGCCTGTGGCGAGGATCTTCAACGGGCATATCTCGCTGTCAGGCAAATCCTGTTTGCGGAGCTTTCCGATATTGGACAGGGTGAGGCTGGTATAGCGTTGGCCGAAAAATATCGTGACATGCAAGCACTCGCTAACATCATCGATATCGAAATGGGGGAGGCACTGGAAGGGGCTCGAGGACAAGATAGCGATGGTGAGGACATAAACCCCGAAGTTCGACTTCTCGAGGAACTAATAGATTCCTACTTTGTCAAATACGGCACGGCCTGGGCAACCGCCTACTTCACGAAACATATCAGGCGCGGTAGGGTAGTAGACGTACTCAAATACGGTGCAAACCATCAGAAGCATCTAAATCTCTTTCTGCGATGTCACCCCGAGTATGTGAAGCTGAGCTGGATTAATGAAATTACGGCGGAGCAACACTACGCAGCGGCAGCGGAGAACCTAAGAACATCGGCAGCGCAGGAGACGAACCTTTGGAGCAAAAAGATTGAGTTAAGCCTGGGTAAGCTATCAACCATGGCAGCCCAAGCAAAGAAGCAAGTCAAAGACGACAGCGCAAAGATTGCAATTCGGAAAATTGATCGTGCTATGGTCGCCGTTGCAGTCCAGGAATCTCTGCACAAGTACATTAAACCATCTATTCAAGGCCTCCTTGACAAAGACGCAGAAGTCCAGTCTGCCGTGGAGAATTGCGGCAAGCACCTTGTCGAGAGCAAGCCAGCGTTACATGAAGCAATGAGGCAGAACATGACTAGACTTGTGGCCAGGGAGGCTCTCGACGTGGAAGATCTCGTCGATACTCTGACGCTGATGGACAACATCCCGGACGCAAAAGCTGACAACGAATTAATGGATACGAGATATTTTTCTGCTCTCAAGCTCTTAAGGCTAAGTACAACCGCTGGGGAAGGGAGGCAGCTGCACGAGAAGATCATCTGGAGACGGTGTATGATCCAGGATGACTGGGAATCGATCAACCGCACGGAGCTAAAGGATGATACACAGGTTGAGGTGGAGACGGGGGCGACGGCTCTGTTCAAGACTTTGAGGGAGGGCTATAGGACCGGTAAGTGCTCTCTTCGCAGCTCCTTTTCAATACATGAACGTCAACACTGACATGCGACAAGGCTTCTGGGACAAAACACCCCTCCCTTCCCCCAGCACCCTCTTCACTCCCGAAATTTCCCCAGAGTCCCCTTCGCCCCTCCGCTCCCTCTCCCACTACTCTAACCTCCCCGACTCCATCTTAACCCTCATCGCCAAAGACCTCGAAATCGAGCAATCCATCCTAGAAACCTACATCGAAAAGGGCCGCCTGGAAGAGTGGTGGAAAGGCGTTGTGGATGCCGCCCGGAGTAGTGTCAGACAAGAGAAAGATCGGCAGGGGGAGGACATGAAGGAGAGGCGGAGAAGAGAGAAGGAGGTCAAAGGGAAGTGGAGGAGGAGGGATGAGGAGGTTTATGGGGGAGGGGGGGATGTGGAGAGGGATGGGGAAGGGGATGTTGTTATGGGGGATTGAAGGAAAGTGGAAGGCTGTACTATTATTGTTGCGCATCATGACGGCGTTCTGGGTATCTGCAAAGTCGGCGCACGCATGTACAGAGATGGAAAAGAGACGGAAAGGGAAAGCTCTTTTCACCATCCCTGGTCGGGGTGGAATGACTGGCCCACGGCCTCGGCGTACAAGAAAGTACTCTGTGGTTTCGTGAAAAGCAAATGGACCCGGGCGGTCCGAATACCATCACCTGTCTTGAGAGTTTCACGCAATTGAATACCCACATGACATTGCGTTCAACAAGGTATCTAATCTCGCCCTCAATCTCTCCCACACGCGAACCCACACCACTGTACAAGTAGTTACACCAAACCTCCCACGAAAACTCTCGCACACTCAGTCAGTCCCTTGTTTCTCCCCATACATTGCACATACACACACAACCCCAATTATTAGCCAGCCCCCCTTCTAATACTTGACGAAACTTCCATCTCCATCTCCATCTCCATTTCCATCTCCATCTCCCTTCCCTTCCCTTCCCCCCCTTCCCTACCCTTCCCTTCCCTTCCCTTCCCTCCCCCCTTCCCCCTTCCCCCTTCCCCCATCCACCACCCCCCCCATAGCCCGCCAAAACCAAAGATCCATCGCGCCTAACTAAACACGTCTAGACAACTGAAAGAAGAAAAAAAAACAGAAGAGAAGGAAAAGAAAAGAAAAAGGGGATATCTGTTATATGTATGTATCTCCGACAGTAGAAACGACAAGATAAGTAGCGAGGTTGGGTCGTGAGGTTGGGGTTTAGGGTTTAGAGTTGCGCTGGAGAGGAGGCTGTGAATGCTCGAGGGCGTTGGAGGTTTTTGTGGGATGAGGCGGGGAGGGGCGCTTTTTCTTTTCTGGGAATGGATCGGCTTGGTGGGGGTTGGAGAGGTTGGTGTGATAAGGAGAGGAGATGTATGGTGGGGTTTGTGACGTCGTGGGGATTTGTAGAGGCGTTTACCATGGTTCAGTCAGGAAGAATTTTACCTAGTTTCATCACAAGAAACACCTTGTCATCTTTAAATGTCCTTGTCAATTGTATTACTATCACACATTCCCTTTTTAAAACCCCCTGTCCTACCCATTCCATCAATGCTCCTGCGCTCAAAAGAGGAAACAAAGGAAAAAGAGAAAAATGCAGTAGTCATGAACTCATCTTCTCGCAATATATTGGGGTGTCCTTCTTTGTGGTGATCAAGACGATTAGGAAAAACGGTCCAAGACGAAGACGGGTGATCCGGTGGGCGAGAATGGTGGGCACAATGCCGAGTATGGTGGGTCGAGGACAGGATCTCGCGGTTCAATTTCCGAATTTCCGGTTTGATTCGAGAGACGCCGACGGACGGTGAGGAAGCCAGACCCGGATGTAGGTGGAGAATGGGCGTGATGGTATAAATAGTAGAACGACAAAGCCAAATGGGAACAAGCGAGAGTCTAGAAGCGATTGAAATAGCTAGGATGCCAATGTGGGGGCAATTCGTCTCCAAAGAGGGTGCCAGCGCCTATACAGGAAAAACGCCCTTCTCCTGGTCCGAGAGATTTTCGCACCCGCCTATATACGAAGAGGACGATGGACGTCCGGTGTCAGAGGAAGTTCGGAAGTTGTCAGATGGCATCTATACATCGTTCATCCTAGAAAGGTATCAGCTTAGTACTACATTTGATTCCACAGAACAAGTCCTATACGCACCAGCACGAAGATCACCTACCGCAACAAAGCGTCTTCATGATTTTCTGAAACGTCGAAGGTTGCTGCTCCTGAGTCTGCTGTCGCGAGCTCTGCTGCACTGTGGCTTGCTGGTTCATATTCGGGTTGATCTGGCTCATCCTTTGGGGTAGATTCGCCGTAGAGCTCTGAAATTGCGCCTGAGTCGACACCGCCGGTGTCGCAATGTCTGTGAGCCCCCCCGCCGCTCCGCTTTGACGCTTTGGTAGCGCTGCGCCAGAGGCGCCTGGCCGTTCGCGCGTTTTGCCCACTCCCGGTTTCGCGGGAGATGGGGGCAGGGGCTGCGCGGCGTTTAAACGGGCGGGAGTGAGTCCCGGTGTCTGAGGCCCTCGAGGTGTGTCAGTTCCGCCGCCGACGAGTGCTCTTGCTGATGCGTTGGGTGCTACATTCGCGGCGTGGAGGTGGCTGTGTGAACCGTGCTGTTTCATGGCTTCCCATCCCTTTCCGTTGTTCAGCTTCATCCAATCGTATTCTCCATCTTCGACTTCTCCTGTATTCTTGAGAGCTTGGGTGAACAGATCCCGAAGGTAGTCGTAGTCCGGTGTATCCTCGAAACCGAGGTTCCGCACGTAGCTCAGGTATTTGTTGAACTCCTCTGCAACTAGGGTTCAGTTTAACATCGTCCTGCCACTACTTTCCAAGAGCACTTACCCGGCAATCCATCACACAAATCCTTGATGGCTGTGGTCTGCTTTTTCTCACCAATTTTCTCGTACTTTTGCTTGTTCGTTGCGGCCTTGAGCCCTTGCCAAGGAAGACCACCCCGTAGAAAGTACATGAAAACATGTCCTAGCGCTTCTAGATCATCCCTTCGTGACTGTTCTCGACCCAAGTGTGTATTGATACTCATGTATCGCGCAGTGCCCGACAACGATTTTCGCTCTCGGTATGGTATGTGTTGCTTCGTCTTTGGATCTCTATACTGCTTGGCCATGCCAAAGTCTACCACGTGAATGACATTGGCCGACTTCGAACCTGGCCTCCCTATCAGAAAGTTGTCTGGCTTGATATCTCGATATATCAGGTTCTTCTCATGTATTGTCTGGACTCGTGATAACTATGGGG
>JAABUR0100004972.1_pt1 | contig 17275 bp, 14 predicted proteins | sample 5560091 | NCBI WGS metagenome assembly JAABUR01 (sample SAMN10711879, study PRJNA513375) | rock metagenome | isolation source: Antarctica rocks | place: Antarctica: Victoria Land, University Valley sud | reverse complement strand
CTCTCTATCAAACGCTCTATCAAACTTCCTATCAAACGCTCTATCAAATTCCCTATCAAACGCCCTACCAAACTTCCTATCAAACGCTCTATCAAATTCCCTACCAAATTCCCTATCAAACGCCCTACCAAACGCCCTATCAAACGTCCTACCAAACGCCCTACCAAACGCCCTACCAAACGCTCTACCAAACGCCCTACCAAACTCTCTACCAAACGCTCTATCAAATTCCCTACCAAACGCTCTACCAAACGCCCTACCAAACTCTCTACCAAACGCTCTACCAAATTCCCTACCAAACGCCCTACCAAATTCCCTACCAAATTCCCTACCAAACGCTCTACCAAACTCTCTATCAAACGCTCTATCAAACGCGTTGATCAAACGCATAAAACACGTCAAACAGTGCTTCAAACAATGCTTTCTACATGACTTGAGAACAGTACTGTTATTTCTGTGATTAGTAATCTTCGCTCTCAGTCGAAGATCGACGCTAGAAAATTCAGAAGATTCAGAGTATTTACTTCTTCCCACTTCTTTCTTCCTTCGTAGAACAGTTTCTACTTTCTATTTCATACGAAATAATGCTAACTGACTCAATAGAATGCACTCTTCATGACTCGATATCAAACTTTCTACTGATCTTTTGATCAAGCTTTCTACTGATCTTTCAATCTGTTGAGACCGTGTCTAGAATCTAACCACACTGCAGCGAGGTAGTGCGTAGCTGAATAGAATGTTTGATCAATAGAGGTAGCTTTAACTAGGAAACTAAGAATACAGAAGAAAGAAGACAGTTTCGAGCTGTATCTATAGTAGATCGAACAAAGAGGCGAAGTAGTCGATTTGCTAGAACTCGAATAGATGAAATGTTTCAGCATATTTCGATTCGAAACATCGCTGTTCTTGTTCACATATCGAAATTTCTAGAGCCTATTGACTAGACTCTATTCAATGTCGACACGCTTCGTAACATTATTGATCTTTCGACTGATCATTCGACTGATCACTCTACTCGTCATTCTACTCGTCATTCTACTCGTCATTCTACTCGTCGTTCTACTCGTCATTCTACTCATCATTCTACTCGTCACTTTACTTATCATTCTACTCGTCATTCTACATGCTCATCATTCTACATGCTCATCATTCTACTCATCATTCTACTCATCATTCTACATGCTCATCATTTACTCGCTCATTTACTCGCTATTTACTCGCTCACTCAAATTCTCTATCAAACGCTTTATCAAACTCTTTATCAAACATGTTAGAACATAATTCAAGTTGAGATAAAAACTACGCTGAAATAAGATGTAGAACACAGCACAGTGAATTCTGAGCTAGTAAGATCATGATCACGTGCTAATGATTCAGTATATGAGATCATTGAAATCATGAAGCGATTCTCATGATTCAGAGTCTGAGTCAACGAAGTCACTCAGCAACTTAAATGATTGCATGAATCTTTTATGTTTATATAATGAAAGATCATTTCTTAGATAAAAGCTTCATGCTTAATTCATGTAAGCAATCAATACATATTATTGTCTCAGCTATCTTCAGACCTCAAGTCTAGTAATAGTGATTACTGCTTGATCTCTGTATATATTTTGTGTTGTTAAAGAAACAATCATTACACTTTAAGCATTACTCTTTTACAAGATATCAGAGACGTTCATTCTCTTCAATCATGTTTAATCAGTCAGAATGAGTCATACTCAGTCAGAGAGCAAGCATCTTCAGCGCAGATAAGATCAAGATCTCAACATTAAACTTGTATCACAATGATCAAGATAAACTTGAAGCATATCTAGTACAAATAAAGCTATATGTCAAATGACACTCATTTCAGTTCAAGTTCATCAAGAACAAAGTACTCTTTGCATTCATTTATTTAAGAGATAATGCATTTACATAATTTCATCACTATCTAACGAATTATCTGCAGAAGAAATCAGAAGAACGAGAAGAGAAAATCAACATGATATTTCGTGACTTTCAGATGTTCAAGAAACATCTAAGAAAAGTATTTGAAAACATTGACAAGAAATGTACAGCAGAATGACAGTTGTACAATCTGCGACAGAAGATCTTCACAATGACTTATTCAATCAACTTTCAGCATATTATGATAAATATGAAATGAGATGATGCAGTTCTCATTAATCAGTTCTATCAGAAACTGCAAAAGAAAGTCAAGAATGAAATCACTAAAATTGATAAATTCGCTGACTTGCAGAAGATGATATTCAGAGCGATGATCATCAATAACAGACAGTACAAAAGAGATCTGAAAAAAGATAAAGAATTAACTATGTCAATAGTATTGAGTTGAAAGTTCAAGAAAAGATGATGATAGTCATACTATGATTCTCAATCTATGAAGTTAGATGCAACTTAAAAGATATCAATGAATGCTCATAATAAAACAGTTCAACAAAGCAAGACATGTTACATATGCAAGAAGTTAAATCATTACTTCAAGAATTGTATTCAGAACAAGTACAAGAATAAGTTAAAGCTTTATGATAAATAAGACAAATCTTTCACAGCAACAAAAGAAGTCAAGAAGAACATTCATGATAAGATGTTCTGAACAGAATGCTATAATAATCAGTGTTGCATGCATCTGAGCAATAAGAAAGATTCGAAATGATATTTAAAATCATCGCGTAAGAATTATTTCTATGCAGCAACTCATCATCAATCGAAAATGCATGATGAGAATAGTGATGAAAGTTCATTCACTATGATCGCGAAATCAGAGATTCTCGACAGCGAAGCATATGACTTGAATAGATTGAACGACATTGAAGAAGCTATTCATCAAGCAGTTGAAGAAGAAAGTCAACTTAGTGAAACTTTATGAGCATTCATTATTGCAGCAGAAGATGCTCTCAAGCAAAAAGAGAATCATCTTGAAGTAAAGAAAGATTTCAGAGAGCTTACAAGTTAAACAAGCTTTATAAGCATGTACAACAAATTGTACACTTTCTTTGAACAGAAAGAGAAAGATTTTTCACAGTGAATGCAACAGATCAAGAATGATATACATCAAGCTATTTATGACACTATGCAAGATGAGTCAATTGCATCGCGCAAAAACATTCAATATCATAACATAATCATGAAGAAGTCATTCACAGAAGTCAAGTTCATTAAGCAAGAAGAATATGTACTCTTCAATGAAAATCACATATTCAAAGAATTTAAACAGATGACAAAAATCATCAGAAAGAGATTTAATCTGTGTGATTCAAAGAAATATTCACTTAAGAAGATCAACTTAAATTCATTTCAGTACATAAAACAAGTACTAGAGAAGTGAGCTTTCAGTTCAAAAAACTAGAAGATTCTTCAATTGATAAATCATTGAAGAAGTTTAGTCAAAGATTGAAAATTGAAAGCATATTTATTTTCATCAACGACTTGTTGCAGTTATGAGTCTGAGTCAAAATTAATGATCATGCAGCATGATTATTCATAGACAGTGATTGCACAAAGAATTACATATTTTCAGAATTTGCTAGCAAAGCGCAAATATTTATGCAGAAAAAGAAAGAATTTTACAATCTGCAAAACTTTAATGAAACACTCATGAAGTATAACAATGAACTAATAGATCAAGAAATTCAATTCATTCATTTGAAATTCAAACATCATTGAAAGAAGTTACGTTTAAATGTTATGAAGTGTTACAAGCGTATCAAGACTGAACAAGATTGAAGCTTTAATTAATTTGCAGTGAACGCTAGTGAGTTCTCTGCGTAATGATTAGAACTAATCAGCGAGCTAGTCAGATTTGACTCAAATATGACTCAACACTTTTTTTCTTTCTCAACATTCTTTTCTTTCATCAACATCTTGTTCATTTACATCACATTCTTTTCATGTTACAAACACATTTCTTTTGAGTCTAGCACAGTCTTTGAACATTACATAAATAGAAGCTTTTGTATCAATCTTCTTCTGTATTCTTAATATTCAGTTATAATTATCTTTAAAAATCAAGCATTATTAATCTTGATCTTTATTGATTGTATCATTTAGACATGAATTTGACATAAAGCAATCAGACAGTGATATAGTTCTAGACATATTATGACTTCATACAATTAATTCAATGATTGATTGAGTCAACGAGACAATTGCATTTCTAGATATAAAAACAACGCAATTGCACTCAATATTAAAGTCATCACAAAATGTAAAGATATTCATCATGATGAGTGAAGAAATGCGCGAAGAGTTCAGAGAAATCAATGATGCACAGATGTTATAAAGCAGAGAGATTCAAAGTGATCATTCTAAGAATCTCACTATCACTATTATTTTTAAAGAATATCAGAAATATAAGATTCTGTTTGAGAAAGAAAGTGATCAGAAGACACTACTTAAACATCAATCATGAAATCATGAGATTAAGCTCATTGACAACAAGAAACTCATGAAACAGTTCATTTACTCATTGTCAGCAGAAAAGCTCAATGCTTTGCAACAATATCTAAAAAAGAACATGTGAAAAAAATTCATCAGAGAATTGCAATCATCAGCAAAATACTCAATTCTGTTTGTTTTGAAATTGAATGAAAGTCTAAGACTATGTGTTAATTACAGAGCATTGAATAACATCACGATTAAAAATAGCTATTTATTATTGCTCATAACAGAACTGCAGAACAGACTGTAAAGTGCACAATAATTTATGAAATTTGATATACTTGAAGCATTCAATTGAATATGAATTAAAGAAGAAGATGAGTGAAAGACAGTCTTTTGCACTTGACTAAAACATTACAAGTATTTGATCATGTCTTTTAATTTAATCAATGCTTCAGTCACATTTCAGACATTTGTGAATAACGTGTTACGACGTTATTTGAATCAATTCATCATAGTATATCTGAATGATATATTAGTATACTTAAAGACGAAGAAAAAACATGTGCAACATGTTAAGAAAGTTTTACAGACTTTGAAGAAAGTTAATCTGCGCATCAAGTCAGAAAAAAGTGAATTTCATGTACAGAGTGTACAGTTTTTGAAATTCATAGTCATGTCTTAAAGTTTAAAAATGAACTTAAAGAAGATAAAAGCTGTTACGACTTAATTGATGTCAAAGTCGAAGATCAAAGTTCAATTCTTTTTAGAATTCGCAAACTTCTATAAATGCTTTATAAAGAAATACTTCAGAGTCATCTTGTCACTTATAAATCTTACAAGAAAGAATATATCTGTCTGTTTGTAATTCATACATTCTTGTGACATTGATTTAGACTTGACTCATGAGAGACTCTATGCTACTTATATTGAGTGAACAAAACTCTCTGAGAAAGAAAATCACTCGTCGTCTATACGACTGCTTCGCGCAGCTGAAACAATAAGATTGACACTGTGTTATCAAGTAATGAATCTATAGCTTCTATTCAGCGCGTGACGCTTGAGTAAACTCTTAATGAATGTCTGTGTTGTTCATTTATGACGCATCGTCTTTGCTCTGCTCTTCATTGATGATATTCTATACAACGATGTCTCGATTCGATTCTTGATTCAAAGATGAAAGACGTTTTCTTTGCACTCGTGATGCTCGTGATTGTAACGTACGTAGAGCTGCGTTCTCTTGCTCAATGATTGTCATTTATTGCGCAGAGAAATATGTGATGAAAGAAAGATGCACACGATGAGAAGATAGAGTGTGATTGTACTGAGTAATTCTTTTCTTCTCTTGATTTGACTTGTGTCACGTAGACGTTGAATGAATTGTTAGTATAGACGTGCGATCGCAATCGTTCAATGTTTGACTCTGATCAATGAAAAAGAATGCGTTCTGATTGTTCTCTTGAGCTCTCGATTTTCCACGTAGATAGATGAATGACTTGACGTCAAGTAAAGAAGATAAGCTCAAGCTCTCTCAGTATATCAGCGTGATCGACGAGTCACTACTTCTTCGAACACTGTAGTCACGACTCTCAGACTGAGAACGACTATTCTACCTGATATCTTTTCATCAATTACTCGACGACACTGTCAATGTGATGAAGACGTTTCAGTATATTGACGCAGTCAACAAGTTGCAAATTCTTCGATCACTTGTAGTCACGACTCTTATACTGAGAACGACTATTTCACTAGATATCTTTTCATCTCTTACTGACATCGACATGTCATCAATCACTCTCGTAGATCGATTGTGACTGTTAGAAGAAATGTTGTCGCGTAGATGAAAACTCTGCATGATCAACTTTTCTGCTTACGCAACATTCTAACATCGTTCAAATTGCATCGAATTGAGATCTCTTGACTCTTCTGACTTCTATTCGAACACAGAATAGAATCAAAAGATTCGTAGTCAACATCATGAACAGATGAATCTCGTTGTCAGTCAAGAAAGAATGTATTGTTCATGTGAACTGAGAAAGCAGAAAAAGCTTTCAAAAAGCTGAAGAAATTGTTCATCTTTCAGTCAATACTGATCATGTTTGAATCAGAAAAACTCATTATGCTCAAGATGAATATGTCAAACAAAGCTATTGAAACATGTATTAATTAATCAGATGATAAAAGATATTTGCATCTTATTGCATTTTACAGTAAAAAGTTTACAGACGTTGAATTGAATTACAAGATACATAATAAGAAGTTGTTAGTTATTGTCAACTCTTTCAAATAATGAAGAGTGTATTTGAAAAAATTTAAACATCAGATTCAAGTATATACAAATCATAAAAATTTATTATACTTCATGATAATGAAAGTTTTAAATCGAAGACAGATTAAATGATTGAAAGAGTTATCATCATACAACTTTCAAATTCAATATTAAAAGAGATCTGAAAACTTGAAAATCAACATTTTAAGCAGAAAAGCAGATCACATGACAGATAAATTACAGATAAATCAGACTATCTTGCAAGAGAATTCAGATGATTTAATTGTTTATAATAAACAAAATGCAGCTACTTTATAAATCAACAACAGAGATCTTGAGAAACGAGTAAAGCTAAAGCTAGCGAAGAACTCAGTTGCGCAGAATATTATAGAAAATATCAAGAACAACGTGAACTTTGAGATTATCAATAAAATACTGACATTTCAAGATCTGATTTATGTTTCAACAAGATGTAAACAAAAGATGATAAATGATCATCACAAGTTAATGATACATGAACATCAAGATTCAAATAAAATCATTGAGAGAATATCTAAAATCTACTATTTCTCAAAGATAAGAAAACAGATAGAGAATATTATCAGAAAGTGTGATGTATGTATTCATACAAAACATAATTAATACAAACTTTATGAACTTTTGAAAAGTCTCAGCACATCAGATCATGCATGAAAAAGCATAGCTTTGAACTTTATAATCAAGTTATCAAAGTCAAAAGAGAAAGTTACAAAAACAATGTATGACTTTATCTTGATTATAACAGACAGATTAATCAAGTATGAATACTTCTTGTCATACAAGAAAGCAACATTCGCGAAAGATTTAATTTACACATTTCTAAGAATGATTATAGCAAATCATGAATTATCAGATGAGATAATTTTGAATAGAGACAAGCTCTTCACATTGAAATTCTGAAAATTCTTGATGAATTAATTAAAAATTCATCATAAGCTGTTAACAGCTTATCATTCACAGATGAATGAATAAATGAAAAAAATGAATCAAACACTGAAACAGTATCTCAGATGCTATATTAACTATAGACAGAATGATTGAATACAGCTACTGTCAGTAGCACAGTTGACTTTCAATAACGCAACGACAGAAGTAATCAGCATGTCATCATTCTTTGCAAACTACAAGTTCAAGTCAAAAACTCTTAAGAAATCATGTGAATTTACACAATTAACTCAAAAAGCTATGCTACAAATAAAACAGTTGCAGCTGCTGCAAAAAGAATTACAGAAGAATATACAGTTTCTCAGCAAGTGCATGACTTTGTATGCAAATAAAAAAAGAGATAGAAAATCTACTTTTAAAGAGAGAAACAAAGTATATTTACTAAGACAAAACATTAAAACGAAAAGATCAAGTAATAAACTGAATCATACGAAGCTAAAATCTTATAAGATTCTAGAGATCAAAGAATCAATTAACTACAAGTTAAATTTATTAACATTTATGAAAATACATTTGATATTTTATATTTATCTTTTGAAGTCTGCAGACTTAAATACATCAATTTAAACAGAGTCTTCAGAAATCAATTCAGAGAGTCAGAACATTGAATATGAAGTAAAAAATATATTAAATCAGCAAGATATTAAAAGTCAGTCTCATTAATTGATCAAGTGAAAAGAATATGAATATATTGAGAACACTTGAGAATTGAAGAAAAATCTTAAGAATTGTCAGAAGCTTCTGCAACAGTTTCAGCAAAGAAATTTGACAATCAGTTGAAATCAGAAGAAATTTTGAGCTGTTCGAAATCAACGTTAAGAAGAAAATCATTAATAAATGATTCAATTATTTAACAACATTTATTCTTTTTAAGTTCTTCAATATTTTTGAACTTTCGTTGCAGCATATTTTTTCAGTGAAACTCAATTAATTCTTGTTGCTTTTGCAGATGAGCTGCTTTAGTCAAAGTCTTACTCAGCTCAGCATGAAGATGAGTTTGTTTCTTATGAACTCACTTTCATTCAGTCTCTGAAATAATCAGATTGCATTTGCAATCTAGATGCATACACTTGATACAATGATCAAAGTCAGTGTCAACACAACACTTCATGAAATGATTGAAACAGTGATTGCAAGAACGCATAACTGAACTATCATTGTCACGAAGTTTCTTTGAAAGATGACGATGCTTTGCAATGAAACTCAATGATTTGAATACTCAATTCAAATGCATAAAAATGATGATTTCTGAGAACAGAAATCTTGAAGAAGATTTAGTGTTAAAACACAACTTAAGTTGAGATAGAAACTACGCTGAGATAAGACGTAGAACACAGCACAATGAACTTTGAGCTAGTAAGATCATGATCATGTGTTAATGATTCAATATATGAGATCATTGAAATTATGAAGCAATTCTCATGATTCAGAATCTGAGTCAACGAGATCACTCAACGACTCAGATGATTGCACAAATCTTCTATGTTTATATAATGAAAGATTATTTCTTAGATAAAAGCTTCATGCTTAACTCATGTAAGCAGTCAATATATATTATTGTCTCAGCTATCTTCAGATCTTAAGTCTAGTAATAGTGATTACTGCTTGATCTTTATATATATCTTGTGTTGTTAAAGAAACAATCATTACAAAATGCTTTATCAAACTTTTTATCAAACACTTTATCAAACACTTTATCAAACTCTTTATCAAATTTTCTATCAAATGCTTTATCAAGCTTTCTATCAAATTCTCTATCAGACTCTTAATTAAACACTTTATCAAACTTTCTATCAAATTTTCTATTAAACTCTTTATTAAACTTTTTTTCAAACACTTTATTAAACTCTTTATCAAACACTTTATTAAACTGAGCTTTTTACTTAAATTATTGACTGAGTTATTAACTGAGCTTTCTACTGAGCTTTCTACTGAGTTATTTACTGATCTTTCTACTGATCTTTCTACTGATTTTTTTACTAGATTTGTCATCAAGTTAAAGTTGAATTAAGTTGAGAAAAATCAATTCAACTCAATTCTGAGTTCAAATTGAAGTTGAGTTGATCTTTCTTAACTCAAGCTCAATTCAAGATCAAGTTGAGTTGCTTGAACTCAATTTCTAAAAATAGTATACTTATTCATATGCATTGAGTTTTCATGCAAACTGAATTTGAACTCAATTTTTAAAAATAGAATAATTACTTGTATGCACGAAATTTTCATGCAAACTGAATTTTCACGCACTTTAATTTAAAAAGATTAGCAACAAATAGTATTAAATTTGACGTGCTAAAATGACATCAATATAAATAGTTTTAATTAACATGTGCAAAAATCTCGTTTGCGCTGAAATCTTATGCATATAAATAGTTAATCAATTGACTTTATATTCAAGAGAAAAAAAACTAAAGTTCTTGACAAAAGCAATAAGAATTAACTTGAATTATGCGTGAAAGCAATAGTATCATTAACAATGTGACAGTGCAAAAATTGTATTTACTATCTATTTGTCTTGCGACAGCGTTGCATTCTGATTGCATAGTAACATGATTATTTACTTCATCATGTAACTTGAACAAGCTTCAAATGTAAACTTTTCACTCATGAGATGAAAAATCAATCTTATATTCTTCGTTTAAATGATTACACACTTTGCATGAATTGCATAAAGATTGATGTCTGTTAAGTAATCAGTATTTGAATTGCAAAATCAATTGCAAAATTGATCATGAAACTAATCTTCATACATTGTAACAAGTCATGCTTCTGTTATCTTCTGCAATGTTTTTATAACTTTTGATTGAAAGTGAAGATTGATTTCAATCAATTCATGATACACTTTGCAAATCACATGCTGAAACAATAGCTTTGAAATAAGTAAGTCAATTGTTTTTTGATATTGATGAATTTTACAAAGTATCACAGTTTCTTTGCAATATTTTCGCATTTTCTTGAGCTTGATAAAATCACTTTTTATGATGACATTGATAACATAAACTGATTCAATGAGTTAAACATTCTAACATATAATCAGCGTCTTTGAAATTACTTTTGCAATTATTTTTGCAATCTAGTAAAATTCAAAACTTACTCTGATAAACTTCAACTTTCTATCATCAGTTCTCAACTTTATTGTTAACTGTTTTCAAGATATCTTTTTGACAAATTGCTTGTTATGAGGTTTTTTACTGAGTGATGATGAGAACAATGATGATGAGAACGATGATGATAAGAACGATGATGATGAGAATGATGATGATGAGCTTGATAATGATGATTCTGAACTGCTTGACAATGATGATTTATTGTTTGACTCATGATCAAAATTTGATTTTGTAAGCTTGAATTTAAAATTCGCTGCAATATTATTTCTACTTTGCAATCAGTTTTGCAATCAATTCAAGAGTAATAAGAAATGAAATATGTACATAAATTCATGCAAGTTGAAAAATTCATTTGAATTTAAAAATGATTTCAAAATCTCGTTAGTTGCAAAATCAAAGATGCTGAGTAACATTTTGTTGTTAAAATTAAGCTCATTGTTTCTGTATTGCAATCAATTTTGCAATCTTTTATAAATTTATAAGATTGATACATAACTTATTGAGCTGTTGCAATCATGATTGCAGTATGTTGTTGTTGTTTGAAGATAAAAGAAGAAAAAAGTTGATGATTACACAACTTAATTAATGTTGAAATAATGATGATTTAAATTTTAAAATCTTAAATTAAGATATTGAAGTTTAAATTTCATATCTCATCATTGTGATTGATTTTCACTATTTCACCTCATTATTTAAATTACTACATCATTGCTTTTACAAGTTAACTATTGTTCTGCATTTGCAATGACATTTACTCACAAACGTAAGACTATTGAAGATTATTTTGACAATACACATTCAAAAAAGATTAGAACTCATGTGCAAAATATGACAAATGATGAGAAGAAAATTAAAGATGCAAAAAACAGAGACAGAAATATTCATTTCTACTGAATAAAGCAATTCAAAAAATCGAATGTCTATCTACAAGCATTGAATAATGATCATGAGTTCTTGTTGACTGCACATATGAATAGCAAATGAAATCAACGATATTTTTTGCAATCTTTTTTGTAATCAAATATTAATAAATTCATAGAATTGTGAAAGAAAATATAGTAAATCATGTAAGAACACATCTTGATGTCACAAGTCTTAATCAAGATTCTTTGATACTAAGTGCTTGTTTCAATACAAGTGTAAAGAGTTTTCAATAAAAGAAGCTCTTTAACATCAATGATATTTAGATGAAAAAATGATATCAGATGAATAACTTGCTTCTGAGCGAAAAGTTCAAGACAATGATGAATGAAGAAATGATGAATGACTTGAATGTTATCAGAGAAGTATTGATAGTGAAGATTCTTTGACAGTTTCAGAATTTCTGAAAAGATGTAGTATGTCGTTTTATTGTGTAAGTTTTTAACAGTTCTTTTTGTAATTTTGTTTACAACATGATTATTATTTCTTTTACTATTTAAACTTTGTTCTTGAATTTGTTCTTGATGTTGCAATCAATTTTGCTCTTGATGTTGCAATTAATTTTGCAATTAATTTTGCAATTAATTTTGCAATTAATTTCGTGACTTGTATTTCAATATTTATACTAACATTATAATATATAAAAAAGCAGAGAGCGATCAGTATTGTTAAGTCTTCTTCAGAAATTATCATATCTTTTGAGATTGCAAATTAACATCAAAGTACTTTCAAGAATCATTCATCACATCTGAGAAAACTTTATGACATGTAGTATAATCAAGAAGAAAGACAATTAAGAACAAGTCATGCAAGTGAATTGTACTATCAAATCAGAGTGAGAATTGATTGACAAATTTTGACTACAACAAGTATGAATGAACATCAAATATTTCACATAAATTGACATGTGAAATCTGAAAAGTAATATTCAAAATTAAGAAGCTCAGTAATCTTTTTGATTCTCTTAATATTCATATCTTAGAAATCAAGTGTTTCTAAATCAATGATCTAGCTAGTTTCACAGTCACAAGCTGATAAATAGAATCATTTATTGCATGCAGCATCACAGCATACTTTCATGTAATGAATAAATAGCAAAAATGAACAGAAGAATTAAACATTCTTTTTGCATAATTTTGTGCAACGATCAACAATTATTTTGTACTTCAATTCATCTCTGTATAATTATTTCATTGTATTTGTAATAAGCTTCTTAATCAATCATGATGTTTGAAATCTATTAAAATGTGCTAGTTTTTAAAATAATTAACAGTTAATTTAAAAGATAAGAATTAATCAGTCACAAGTCAACAGTGATACATGATTTGCATTGATTTTCAAACTTTAAGCTTAATGATGCTTGAAAGATCAAACTTGTTTTTAATTCTTTTTGCAACTTTCTTAATAATTCTTTTTGCGATTCTTTTTGCAGTCTTTTTTTCATTTAACTTACTTATCATGTCATTTTCTTGAAACAGAACATTGAAATTGCAAGCAAGTATAAACAGTTTATTCAGTTTTATAAATATATCTTCAGAGAATCTTGATAACAGTGAGCATAATAATGCTTGATCTTCTTCTTCTAATGTTACTTCTGTCGTGCTTGTTGAACTGCAGTTGTTACATGATGAACAATATGTGCTATACAATCATAAGCAAGAATATCAACATATATTTCTGAATTGATGAAAGCAAACTCAATATGCAATGCAAGTAGAACAAAAAGTATCAGACTATCATCATTCAAAGTGAATTTTACAATCATGAACAGATGAAATATAAAATAACTTTTATTAAACAGCTTTAGTTGAAAGTGAAAGACTTAAACTCATTTGTCATTTGTATTTGCATGTCTATGAGCATTTTAACAATAGAAGCATTAATAACAGCATCATGAAACATCATCTGAATAGCAAAGATTGTGATAGACATACAAACTTAGTAACTAAGATCATGAACATTCAAGACATTCATAACTTTGTTAAAGTTAAAGCTTTGATAAGTTGCTTCTTAGCTGCAGATTGCAAAATGTTACGAGTGTGTCGAAATTGAATAGAGTTTTCTAGTCAACAAGCTTTAGAGATTTTGACTCATGTTGAATCTCTAGCCTCAACACTCTATTCTAGCGCTTTCAATACTCAAGCAAATCTGCTTCGTTCTCTTTGTTTTGCTCTACTATAGATACAGCTCGAAACTCTCTTTGATTTCTTCTGTATTCTTAATATTCTAGTTATAGCTATCTCTATTGATCAAACATTCTATTCAGCTACGCACTATCTCGCTGCAGTGTGATTAGATTCTAGACATGATTTCAACATTATATTAAGAATTCGTTAATCACACGATATCAATATCATTACTCATTCAACATACTTGTACAGATAGAACGAGTCTAAAGAAATTCATTTACCTGATGATCGACGCAATCGAAAGACTGAACAACACTAGAGAGTTTGATAGAATCAACAACAAGACTGTTTGAATCGCTAGACAACTTATCGCTCACTAAGTACGCAAAGTTCACTCGATCAAGAGAATCAACTCATTCTCATGAAACAGACGAGTGAAAATAAGCTGTTCAACTCATCTCTTTTTCTCTTCGCCTCGAACCAAGCTCGTGAATCAGACAAGTCAAAACAATCTGTGTTGTCAGATCAAATTAGTGAGTCTGCTACTACAAATGACGTTCTCATAGTGAGTCTGCTACAATGACACTCTTCGTCAATGCAATGATCTATCTACTCTCATCATCTTACCTATCAGTGAACCTGATTCTACATTCACATGCAAATAGTGAGTCTGCTACAATGACAAGTCGAAAGTTGATCTCTTCAATGAGCAAGTCGACTAGTGAGTCTGCTTCAATGACATTTTTCGTCAATGCAATGACATATTTACTCTCATCGCTCTATCTATCAGTGAATCAATCTACCTCACGTTCACGTGCAACTAGTGAGTCTGCTTCAATGACAAGTCGATAGTTGATCTCTTTGATGAGCAAGTTGACTAGTGAGTCTGCTTCAATGATCACTCTATTTCACATAGTGAGTCTGCTACAATAGACATTTGACGAGTTGATTTGAATCAATAAAAAGGTTGATAGAAAGACAGACATCAAGACTCTACGTCAGTGCTATGAACTACACTACAAGTTATAGAGACATGACTTTTAAAGAGAAGAAGATAATGTTACGAGTGTGTCGAGATTGAATAGAATTTTCTAGTCAACAAGCTTTAGAGATTTTGACTCATGTTGAATCTCTAGCCTCAACACTCTATTCTAGCGCTTTCAATACTTGAGCAAATCTGCTTCGTTCTCTTTGTTTTGCTTTACTATAGATACAGCTTGAAACTCTCTTTGATTTCTTCTGTATTCTTAATATTCTAGTTATAGCTATCTCTATTGATCAAACATTCTATTCAGCTACGCACTATCTTGCTGCAGTGTGATTAGATTCTAGGCACGATCTCAACACAAAATAAATTGCAAAACAGATTGCAAAAAAGATTGCAAAAGATTAATAAATTACAGCATCATGCTTTTCATCAAGAATATACTTCAGAAGTCTTTGTACTACAACTTCAAAAGACTTTCATTGTTTTGAATATTTCTCATGTTGCTATTGACAATGTTCAATTTCAATGAGCATTTGAAATAACATGATCAAGCATTACTCTGTTGCACAAAATCAAACTTACAATCTCTTTCAAAGATCAAGCGACTGTTGTTTGAATCAACATACTCAAGAATTTATCAATGAATTTTAAAATCTTCATTAGTTTAAATGAATGAAGTAGTTTTAATAGATTATCTTTTCTAATCATCATGAAATTTTACTACATTGAGTTCTGAAAGTATTGAAAAATCTTGTTAAGCTTTGAATAAATTGAAGACAAGCATATCAAGAACAATCTAAGTGTCAGAATCATGTCTATATGAGTCAATCAGCGAAAGTCAGAGTTGAATAGTGCTTGATCTTTAGAGATAGCTATAACTGAATATTAAGAATACAGAAGAAGATGAGTATAAAAGCTTCTATTTAAGTAATATTCAGAGACTGCGCTAAGCTTGAAGAAAATGTGTTTGTGACATGAGTAGAATGTGATGTAGAAAGAAAGATGATGTTGAACAAAGAGATGTTGAGAAAAGAAAATAGAGACTGAGTCAGATCTGAGCTAGAGACACTGACTAGCTCTAATTAATACGCAGAGTACTCGCTAGCGTACTCTGCGAATTGATTAGAGCTTCAGCCTTTTTCAGCCTTGATACGCTCGTAACATTACTTCTCTCTTCGAAAATTCATGTTTGCATAAATGTAACTCGTTTGCTTGCTTTCTTATTGAGTTATTTTGATACTAGCGTGACTTTCTTGAGTATAGCACATGAAATTCATTCAAAACTTTCTTGAAGTCATCGAATTCATCTTTATTGACATAGTATCATTTATCGTTTCTATCTAGATCTTTTCATTTGATCTTGTACTGTATTCAATCTTGATAGCATCTGAAGTTCAGAATGTCATTTATCTTTCAGTGTTCATCATCATCTTCATCAATAATGATGAGTCTGAAAGATTCTGCATGCTGTTCTGATAGAAAGTCTTCTCAATACAATCGCAGTAGCTTCGAATTGAACATCGAATGCAGATGCTTCATGCTGATTGATAGACAAAGATGATAAAAGATTCTCGCTTTGACAATGATCTGATATGATTCTAGTTGTTTGTCTTTCAAATCTTTGCATGATCTCGTGATTTTGACGTTTCTGAAGAATAGTCAAATTCAGTTCTCTACTTCATAGATGACGTCTCGTCTATGTTTATTGATCTGTGCTTCAATGATCAGCTTCGTCTTTTTCAATTGTTGATGATCGAAGCTCAGTAGCTCTTTCATTCAAATGACAATATTGTCTGCTTTTCTAGCTTTCAGTCGTTCATGAGTGATTTCGTAGTCAGTCGTATCTGAATCGAAACTCATTCGAGAGTGAAAATCTTTATTGAAGTAGAAAGAGATCATTGAGATGATCAAGAAGATATTGAAATTGTCGCTGAATTTCATCATAGATATTCATTTGACTCAGTCGTTCTGCATGTAATTGCAGTAGATTCTAAGTTCGCGTTCAACGTCTTGATTGACTCGTTTCGTCTGATCGTCGATCTTTGAATGATAGACTGTGAATAGACTAGCTGTGATTCTCAGTCACTTGCAAAAACTTTTTCACATAGTTGATATGAATTAAAAGTCTCTGTTTGAAACAATAGAACTAAGTAGATCATGCAGTCGATAGACGTTTCATAGCATGATTCAAATCGTTTTTTCGACTGAGATGTCATCGTCTTCTCAATGACAGAAAACATAGTGATGTTCTTTGATGAGATAACATATGATTGTGCAAATGACGTTATAGTCTTCTGATAGAAATAGCTCAGTAATGAAGTTCATAGCTATATCTTTTCAGCGTTCTTGTGAAATGAGTAGAGAATAATGAAGTTCATTGATGCTATCTCTAGAGACTTTGCTTCGCTGACAGGCATGACAGTTTCGAATGTACTGTCTGACTGTGACTCAATAATCTGATCAATAGTAGAATCATTGAATTAGATTGATAGTTTAT
>JAABUR0100004971.1_pt1 | contig 17278 bp, 16 predicted proteins | sample 5560091 | NCBI WGS metagenome assembly JAABUR01 (sample SAMN10711879, study PRJNA513375) | rock metagenome | isolation source: Antarctica rocks | place: Antarctica: Victoria Land, University Valley sud | reverse complement strand
TCGCCGCGGTGGGAACCGAGGTGCGCGTCCCCGATGGCGTCGAGGTGGTGGACGCGACCGGCAGATGGGTGCTGCCCGGCTTCGTCGACGCGCACGCCCACCTCGGGGTGCACGAGGAGGGCGAGGGGTGGGCCGGCTCCGACGTCAACGAGATGACCGATCCGAACGGCGCCCGGCTGCGGGCCCTGGACGGCATCAACCCGGCCGAGGAGGGCTTCCGGGACGCCCTTGCCGGCGGTGTCACCTCGTGCGTGGTGAAGCCCGGCAGCGGAAACCCGATCGGCGGTCAGACGGTGGCCATCAAGACCTGGGGCCGGATCGTGGACGAGATGGTGATCAAGTCGCCGGTCAGCGTGAAGAGCGCGCTGGGTGAGAATCCCAAGCGGGTGTACGGCGATCAGAAGAAGCTGCCCTCGACCCGGCTCGGCGTCGCGGCCGTCATCCGCGACGCGCTCACCAAGGCTCAGGACTACCAGGCCAAGCGGGACGCGGCCGCGGCGAAGCAGGAGCCCTTCGACCGCGACCCGTCGCTCGAGGTCCTGGTGCAGGTGCTCAGCGGCGAGCTGCCCTGGTGCCAGCACACCCACCGCGCCGACGACATCGCCACCGCCATCCGGCTGGCGGACGAGTTCGGGTACCGGCTGGTGATCAACCACGCCACCGAGGCCTATCTGCTCGCCGACGTGATCGCCGAGCGCGGCATCCCCTGCATCGTGGGGCCGCTGTTCCACACCCGGTCCAAGGTCGAGGTCCGCAACCGCAGCCTGGCGACCGCGGGCAAGCTCGCCAACGCCGGGGTAACGGTGGCCCTGACGACCGATCATCCGGTGGTGGCGATCGACTTCCTGGTGCACCAGGCGACCTTTGCCGTGCGCGAGGGCATGACGCGGGAGGATGCGCTCCGGTCGATCACGATCAACCCCGCCAGCATCCTCGGTTTCGACGACCGGGTCGGCTCGCTCACCGCCGGCAAGGACGGCGACGTGGTGATCTGGTCCGGCGACCCGCTCGACGTCCTGCAACGAGCCGAGCGGGTCTTCGTCTCCGGTACTGCGGTGTACCGCTACGAGAACGGCCGCGGCATCACCACGGACCCCTATCGAGTCAGCTGACCCGGCAGGGGCCGACCGATCCGGCAAGTGAGGTTCGGTCAGTCCTCGGGCAGCTCCACGGCGTTGTTCTTGATCACGTCGCGGAACCAGAGCGCGGAGTCCTTCGGGGTGCGAACGAGGCTGTCGTAGTCGACGTGCACCATTCCGAAGCGCTTGGAGTAGCCCCAGGCCCACTCGAAGTTGTCCATGAACGACCACAGGTAGTAGCCCCGTACGTCCGCGCCCCCCTGGATGGCGGCGTGCACGGCGGCGAGGTGCCGGCGCACGTAGTCGATCCGGTCGGCGTCGTGCACCTCACCGTCGGCGGTCACCTCGTCGTCGAAGGACGCCCCGTTCTCGGTGATCACCATCGGGATCTCGGGATAGTCCCGCCGCACCCGCAGCAGCAGGTCGGTGAACGACTCGGGCACGATCGGCCATCCCATGCCGGTGTAGGGCCCCGGCTGGGAAACCGAGTACGCCAGGTCGGTGCCGGGCCACGGTGAGGCTCCGGCGTCGGCCTGGCTGGGATCGTTGACCCACCGGCCGGTGACCTGGGCGCGGACCTCGTCGGTGGCCGCGGTGACCCGGCTCGGCGCGTAGAAGTTGACGCCCAGCACGTCGATGGGCGCGTTGATGTCGGTGAGGTCGCCCTCGGCCACGAACGCCCAGTTGGTGATATGCCGGGTCGTGTGCAGCAGGTCCGAGGGGTAGGCGCCGCGCAGGATCGGGTCCAGGAAGATCCGGTTCGCGATCGCGTCGACGTGGGATGCGGCCTCGACATCGGCCGGGGTGTCGGTGGCGGCGTACACCTGCGCCAGGTTCAGCGTGATGGACAGCTGGGTGGACGACGGAACGACCGCCCGCAATGCCGTCACGGCGCGGCCGTGCGCGAGGTTGAGGTGGTGAGCCGCCGTGATCGCCGCGGCGTTGTCGGTGATCCCGGGGGCGTGTACTCCCGAGGAGTGACCGAGGAAGGCCGAGCACCATGGCTCGTTGAGGGTGGTGATGGTCGGAACCCGGTCACCGAGTGCGCGGGCGATCACCTCGGCGTAGTCGACGAACCTGCCCACGGTCTCGCGGTTCGTCCAGCCGCCCTCGTTCTGCAGGGCCTGCGGCAGGTCCCAGTGGTACAGGGTCAACAGGGGAGTGATGTTGCGCTCCAGCAGGCCGTCCACCAGGCGTTGGTAGAAGTCCAGGCCGGCTGCGTTGACCGGGCCGGAACCGCCCGGAACCACCCGGGGCCAGGACACCGAGAACCGGTAGGACGGCAGGCCGAGAGCCGCCATCAGGTCCAGGTCGCCCTCCATGCGGTGATAGTGGTCGTCCGCGACGTCCCCGGTGTCGCCGTTGCGGACTTTTCCTGGGACCTGGCAGAAGACGTCCCAGATGCTGGGCAGCCGTCCGTCGGCGTTGGCCGCTCCCTCGATCTGGTAGGCGGCGGTGGCCGAACCCCAGGTGAAGTGGTCCGGAAAATGAAGGCGGTGGGTCATCCCTTGACTGCTCCTTGCATGATTCCGCCGACAATCTGCCTGCCCAGCAGGGCGAAGACGATCAGCACCGGGACGGTGCCGTAGAGAGTGCCGGCCATGATGATTGATTGTTCGGGCGCGTACCCGGTGGCCAGGCTCTGGAACGAGACCTGGACGGTGGGGTTCTGGGAGCTGAGGGCGATGATCGGCCAGAAGAAGTCGTTCCAGGCCGTGAGGAACGTGAGCATCGCGAGCACGGTCATGGCGGGCCGGGCAGCCGGCATCACGATGGACCGGAAGATGCGGAAGGTGTTTGCGCCGTCGACGTAACCGGCTTCGATGAGCTCGTCGGGCACCGCGCTGGCGATGTACTGGCGCATGAAGAACACCCCGAAGGCGGTCACCAGCGTCGGCAGGATCACCGCTTGCAGGTGACCGGCGAAGCCGAGCTTGGCCATCATCATGTACAGCGGGATGATCCCCATCTGCATTGGGACCATCATGGTGCCGATGCACAGGCCGAGCAGCAGGTTGCTGGCACGAAAGCGCAGCTTGGCAAAGGCGAATCCGGCGAGGGTGCAGAACGCGACCGTGCCGAGGGTGATGCACGCCGACACGATGAGCGAGTTCAGCAGGCCCTTGTTCAGCGGTGCCAGCTCGAAGGCCGCCTTGATGTTGCTGACCAGCGCCCCGCTCGGAAACAGCGGCGGCGTCTTGGCTGCCATCTCGGCGTTCGTGTGCGACGCCATCACGATCGTGTAGTACAGCGGGAACACCGACACCAGCGTGACGAGGATCAGCACGAGATAAGTGGGCCAGCCGGCCTGCATCGGCTTGCCCTTGGCGCTCCGGTGGCGCCGGCTCTCAGTCGCCGCGGGCCTGACGGCGGTAGCCGTCGCGGGCGGTCGTTCGACCGTGCTGGTCATGAGGTCACCTCGACGGTTGCGGCAGCGGCGGCGACGGGCGCCACGATGCCGGTCCTGCGCTCGCGCCGTCGGGCCAACCCGAGGTTCACCAGGACGGCCAGCACGATGATCAGGAACATGGTCCAGGCCGTTGCCGACGCCAGACCGAGCCGGTCGTTGGTCCAACCCTGCTGGTACATCAGCAATCCTAGCGTCTGGTACTGCCCGGACGTGCCGCCATCGGGCATGCCGTTGTGATAGAGCAGCGGTTCGCCGAAGAGCTGGGCGGCACCGATGGTCGAGACCACGATGGTGAAGAGGATGGTCGGGCGCAGGCCGGGCAGGGTGACGTGACGGAACTGCTGCCAGCGCGAGGCGCCGTCGATGGCCGCCGCCTCGTACAGCGACGAGTCGATTGCCTGCATGCCGGCGAGGTAGATCAGCGCGTTGTATCCGGTCCAGCGCCAGGTGACGATGGCCGAGACGGCGACCTGGGCGGGCCACTTGGAGCCCTGCCAGTCCACCCGAGGCAGGTGCAGCAGGTGCAGCGCCCAGTTGATGATGCCCAGTTGCGGGTCGAAGAGCTGTAGGAAGATCACTGTCGCGGCCGCGAGGCTGGTCGCGTACGGCATCAGCATGGCGACCCGGAAGAAGGTCCGGGCGCGCAGCTTGTAGTTCAGCAGGTGCGCGATGCCCAGCGCCAGGCACAGCTGCGGCACGGTGGCGATGATGCCGATGGTGACGGTGTTGCGCAGGGCGTTCCAGAAGAACTTGTGCGTGAAGAGGTTGCGGTAGTTCTCCAGGCCCACCCAGGTCTGCCTGTCGTAGGTGGTCAGCCGGACGCTGTGCAGCGACACCCACGCCGTGTCCAGCCAGGGATAGACACTGAACGCCGCGAAGACCACGAAGAACGGCGCGATGTAGGCGTAGGCGGCCTTGCTGCCGGGGCGGGTGCGCTTGCGGCCGACCCGGACCGCTGCCTGTGGCGGACCGCTCGCTGGCCGGATTCCGGCCTCGGTGCTGGCTGACATGTCACCACTTTCTCCAACGGGGTGGTCCTCCTGCCACGGGGGCGACGCACCCGCGGCAGGAGGGGCGAGTGGGCTCAGCCGGTGACCTGCTTGATGGCGTCCATCGCGTCGCTGAACGCCTTGTCGGGGCTGGCCTTCTTCTTCTCGACGTTGGTCAGCTGCGTCGTGATCGCGCCCTGGATCTGGGTGTCGTACAGGCCGATCGGCGGGATCTTCATGGAGTTGGCGATCTGGCCGAAGATCTGACCCACCGGGGCGTTGCTGAAGTACGCGCTCTTGGCGCGGGCGACCGCCGGGTCCTCGGCCGCGCCCTTGTTCGTCGGCCAGTGGCCGCCCTCGGTCCACATCTTGATCTGCTGCTCCTTGCCCGTCAGCCACTCGACGAGCGCCTCAGCCGCCTTCTGGTGCTTGGAGGCTTTCGGAACGGCCAGCCAGGACCCACCCCAGTTGGTGGCGCCGCCCGGCAGCACCGGGGCAACGCTCCACTTCGCGGTTCCGGCCGTGCCGGCCTGTCCCTGGATGTAGCCCATCATCCAGGTGGGGCAGGCGATGGTGGCGAACCCGCCGTTGGAGAACGCCTTGTTCCACGGGGTGGCGAACTGGGTGAGGCCGGCGGTGATATCGGCCTGCGCGGCCTCGGTGCCGTACTTCCACGCGTTCTTCACGCCGTCGCTGTTGGCGACGTCGGGCGCGCCGCTGGCGTTGTTGTACGCCTCATTGCCCTGGTACACGGCGGTGGAGAAGATGCTGGCCGCGCTGTCTACGAACTTGCTCCCGGCCGGCTTGGACGTCGATGCCTCGTACTGCTTGCCGAAGGCGATGTAGTCGTCCCAGGTCTTCCACTTGGTGGCCAGGGCCGCGCCGTCGGAGGGCAGGCCCGCGGCCTTGAGCAGGTCGGGCCGGTAACAGATCGCCTCGGGCCCGGCATCGGTTCCCAGGCCGAGGAGCTTGCCGTCGCCGGTCGTGGCCTGCTTCAGCTTCCAGTCGTAGAACGAGGACTTCAGCGTGCCGCCCTCGGGCAGGGAGGAGAAGTCGACGAACTGGTTGGCGTGGTTCTGCACCACGTCCGAGACGAAGCCGATCTCGACGCCCTGGATGTCGTCGAGGCCGGTGCCCGACGCGAGGCGGGTCTTGAGCCGGGTCCAGTAGTCGGCGGACTGCTCGACGGTGTCTTCCTTGATGGTGACGTTCGGGTGCTGCTTCATGTACTCGTCGTACAGTCCGGCCTCCTTGAAGCCGAAGGAGCCGAACAGGCCCACGGTCAGGCTGACCTTGGCGTTGGGGTCGTCCTGCGCGGCGCTGGTCGACTTGCTCGACGACGAGCATCCCGCCAAGCCGGCCATGCCGATAGAAGCGACCGTGAGTGCTCCGATTACGCGCACTCCGGCGCGGGACAAGCTGGACATGAATCCTCCTGGTGGGAACGAGCGTTTTCGGGCCGGGTGCTCGCTGCGAGCGGTGTGGTGGCGTTCTCGTCAAGCGATGGAAGGGTGCTTACGACAGGTGGTTGAAACATGCGCTTGGAGTCCGCTGAGAGCGCTCTCACGGCTGACGACGACAATGCGGGACGGGGAATCTGCTGTCAAGCATTCTTCGCACAATGGAAACCATTTCGTTGCCACCCGCCGGAAATGTTCGCGTAGCGCACCCGAAATGTGACCAGCTGTAACGGCTGTAACGGCTGTAACGGCTGGTCGGCTGTTCAGGCTGTCGCGCGCTTGATCAACTCCACCGGCAGCACGGTGCGCGCGACAGCCGGCTCCCCGGCCATCCGTTGCAGCAGCCGGGTGGCCATCATCCGTCCCATATCACCGATCGGCTGCCGGATGGTGGTCAGTGCCGGGTGGGCGAGCTGGGCGTCGCCGATGTCGTCGAAGCCCACCACGGCCACATCGTCGAGCACCCGGCGCCCCGACGCCTCGATGGCTCGCATCGCCCCGATGGCGGTGAGGTCCGAGGCCGCGAAGACGGCGTCGATGTCCGGCCGGGCGCGCAGCAGCGCGGTCATCGCCGAACTCCCGCTGGCGATGGTGAACCGGCCGGTCTCGACCAGTTCCGCCGAGTCCGGCCGGCCGGCGTCGGCCAGCGCCTTGCGATAGCCGATCAGCCGGTCCTGCCCCGCGCACATGTCGAGCGGACCGGTGATGGTGGCGATCGTCCGGCGCCCGCGCTCGATCAGGTAGCGGGTGGCCATGGCGGCACCGCCCACGTTGTCGGAGTCGACGAAGAACAGCTCGTCGCCCCCGCTGAACGGCCGGCCGCTCAGAACCGTCGGCACGGCGTGGGATTCGAGTTCCTGGGGAAGCTGGTCGCGCCCGTGCAGCGAAAGCACCAGCACGCCGTCGACGTGACCGCCCGCGGCGTAGTGCAGGAACCGCTCGTGCTCGTCGCGGGTCGAGGCGACGGTGAATACCAGCTGCAGCCCAGCGGCGGCGATCACCGTCTGGGCGCCCCGCAGCATGCCGAGGAAGAACGGATCGGAAAACAGCCGATCCTCGGTCTCGGCCACCAGGAACGCGACCGAGTCACTGCGGCCGGTGACCAGCGCGCGCGCCGCCCGGTTCGGGGCGTAGGAGATGTCCTCGGCGGCGTTCAGCACGGCCGAGCGCGCGTGCTCGCTGACGTTCGTGGCCCCGCGCAACACCCGGCTGGCGGTCGCCCGAGACACGCCGGCGCGGGCTGCCACCTCTTCGAGGGTGGGCAGGTTTCTCGAACCGGGGCTCGAAGTGCTCACGACCAGCAGTTTGGCACGGCCGCCGCCGCGCCGTGCTGCCACTGACGGATACCGCGCACGTGTCGCGTCAGCTGCACACGTGTCGCGTCGACAGCCTTGTTAAGTATGGGTACGCTCGCAAGACTTTACTCACCATTCACAAAGGCCCCCCATGAAGAAGTCTCGCCTGGTCGTCGCGGGCGCCGTCTCGACGCTGGTCCTCGGATCGCTCAGCACCGTCGCCACGGCCCAGCCGGTCGCTCCGTCCGCCCCCGAGCCGCCGGCGAGTTCCCAGCTCCAGCACCACACCCCGCCGGTATCGGCCGCGGTCACTGCGGCGGCGAGGACGTGGCCGGCCAAGTCGGCCCGGTACCGCGCCGCCCTCGGCACACAGCGGGTGGTCCCGCACCTCGCGCCGCGGCTCAACCGGCTGGCGGGCGTGCCCGGCGCCGCTGCCGTGAACCCAGCCGAGGTGTCGGTGAACCCCGCCGGTCGGGTCGAGGTCACCGTGACCGGCCCCGGAGCCCTGGCCGCGGCGAAGGTCACCGGCGCGCGGGTGCTGGCGACGTTCGGGAACACCGCCAGCGTCACCCTGCTGCCGGACAAGCTGCGCAGCCTGGCCGGCCAGCCGGGAGTGAGCCGCGTGGAGCCCGCGAACCAGGCGACGCCGCAGAGCACCAGCGAGGGCGTGAGCGTGTCCGGTGCCAACCGGTGGACCGATCAGGGCAACGTCGGCAACCAGGGCGCCGGAATGGACATCGGTGTCGTCGACGCGGGTTTCGGCAGCCTGCAGGCCGAGATCGGCAACGGCAACCTGGGCCCCGCCGGAACCGTGGTGTACAGGGCGGACCAGAACCACTGCAACGACCAGAACGGCACGGCGCACGGCACGGCCGTGGCCGAGATCGTCCACCAGATGGCACCCAAGGCGATCCTGCACCTGTACTGCGTCCAGGACAGCGTCGGCTTCGCCCAGTCCGCGAACCAGATCGTCACCGCGGGCGTCAAGGTCGTCAACAGCTCGCTGGCCTTCCTGACCGAGCCCCGGGGGGTGGCTTCGCGCGGTGACGGCTACGGCGCGCTCGGCTCCAGCGAGCTGGCGGTCAAGACCGCCCGCGAGGCCGGTGTGCTGTGGGTCCAGGCGTCGGGCAACAGCGCCGCCGACCACTGGCCGGGCACCCTGGCCGACACGAACAAGGACGGCCTGGTCGATCTGAAGAACGCCAACGAAGAGGTGGACCAGGTCGCCCTCGCGCCTGGCACCGCGGGCCAGATCGTCCTGAACTGGGACCAGTGGCCGACCTCCTCGACCCCGGTGACGCTGGCGGTGGCCGAGTACAACAGCCAGAACCGCCCCGTCGGCGACGTCCACTTCATCGACCATGTCCCGGGTCAGGACCCGGTCCTGACCGCGAACATCACCAACACCGGTGCTGATCTGCACCTGTACAGCATCGCCATCGTCGACGCCTCGGCCCCGACCCTGCACTACGACCTGACGTACGGCGGCGATGTCTACCCGTCCACCTTCAGCGGCGACGAACCGGCTCGCGCGGCGAGCGGCAGCGTGCTGCAGCCGGCCAGCTCGCCGTGGGCACTCGCGGTCGGCGCGGCGGACTGGCAGACCGGGACGGTCGAAGCCTTCTCATCCCGCGGACCCTCCATAGACGGCCGGGTCAAGCCGGACCTGATCGGCTATGACGGCGTGTCCACCAACATCGCCGAGGTCCGCTCGCCGAGCGGGGGCTCCGGTTACTTCTACGGCACGTCCGCGGCGGCGCCGCACGTGGCCGGCGCCGCGGCGCTGGTGCTGGCGGCCAATCCCGGCATGGACGCGGCCGACATCCAGGCCTTCCTGGAGCGCCGGGCCTCGCACAACACCAGCCCGGCCACGAACGCCCTGGGCCACGGCCTGATCAATCTCGGCGACCCGAGCGGCGTGCAGGGCGTTCCCGGGTCGCGCTACGTCCCGTTCGCCACGCCCAACCGGATAGTGGACACCCGCTCCGGGCTCGGCGTGCGCGCCGGCGTGCTCATCGGTGGCACCGCGCTGCCGGTGACGGTCGCCACGACGGGGACGAACGCGGTGCCCGCCGACGCCACCTCGGTGGTTATCAGCCTGTCCGGCACCGCCGCGCAGGGCAGCACGTACCTGTCCGTCTACAGCGCGGCGTTCGGCGGGAACTCGACGCTGAACCTCAACAGCCGGGACGCCAACGCGACCGTGACCGCCGTCGTCAAGCTCAACAGCAAGCACGGCTTTCTGCTCCGCAACCAGGCGGCCAAGACCCACGCCCTGATCTCGCTGCTGGGTTACTTCGCCGCACCGGCCGCGACCGGCGGCCTCGGCTACGTCGCGCTGCCCTCGGCCCGGCTGCTCGACACCCGCACCGGCGTCGGTGCGCCCAAGGCCAAGCTCACGCCGAACCAGTCGGTTCCGGTGGACGCGACGACCGGTGGCGTGCCGGCCGACGCCACAGCCGCCGTGGTCAACATGACCGCGCTGAACCAGACCGCCGGCGGCTACCTCACCGCCTACCCGACGGCCTCGCCGGCCATCGCCTCGGTGGACTACCACCAGTTCTCCCGCTCGAACCTGGTGCTGGTGCCGCTGGTGGCGGGCAGGTTCGTGGTGCAGAACCGGGCGGCCACGACCGACGCGATGATCGACATCGTGGGGTACTTCAGCCTGACGGCGACCGCCCGGTTCGTCGCCCTTCCCAGCCCGGCGCGGATCGCCGACAGCCGCACCGGCAACGGCGGCCATTACGGCACCATGACCGCGAACTCGACGTTCACCGTGGACACCGGCGGCCTCAACGGGGTTCCGTACGACGTCAGCGGGCTGTGGGTAGGCCTCACCGCGATTGCCGCCGGCAACGGCTACGTCAGCATCTACCCGGCGGGAACGGCGGCGCCGCACGCGTCCAATATGGACTTCACCAGCGGCCGGGTGGTTCCGAACGCGGCCATCGCCACGCTGTCGCCGCGAACCGCCACGGCACCGCCCCGCTTCACGACCGTGAACCGGTTCGGATCGTCCAACATCCTCGAGGACGCGTACGGGTACTTCGTCTCGCCCGGCCCGAACTAGGGTCAGTCTCAGCGAGCCCGCCGCGTCTGGCAGAATGGTCGACTGAGTACCGGCTGGCCCACGGACCCTCTCACCGCGTGCCTGCCAGTCCCTAGGATCTGACGTCGCGGTGTTCCCCACCGGGCGACGTGCTGGTCCGTCCCTGCACATAATGGAGCGAACAACACTCGTGGCAACCAAGATCAAGCTCACCCGCGTCGGCAAGATGCGCGAGCCGCACTACCGTGTCGTCGTCGCCGACGCCCGTACCAAGCGGGATGGCCGGTCCATCGAGACCATCGGCGAGTACCACCCCAAGAACGACCCGTCGGTGATCCGCATCGACGCCGACCGGGCCGCGTACTGGCTGGGTGTCGGCGCGCAGCCGACCGAGGCCGTCACCGCGATCCTCAAGGTCACCGGCGACTGGCAGAAGTTCAAGGGCCTGCCCGCCCCCGAGCCGATGAAGGTGGCCCCGCCCAAGGCCGACAAGCGCGCCCTGTTCGACGCCGCGCTGAAGGACTCCGACGGTGAGCCGGCCCTGGAGGCCACCACGCCCAAGAAGCGGTCCGCACCGAGGAAGGACACCGCCGAGGCGCCCGCGACCGAGGCTCCCGCCGCCGAGGCTGCTGCGGTGACCGACGCTCCGGCCGTGACCGACGCTCCGGCCGTGACCGAGGCGCCCGTGACCGAGGCGCCCGTGACCGAGGCGCCCGCGGCCGAGGCTGCTGCGGTGACCGATGCTCCCGCCGCGGCCACCGACGGCGCGACCACCGACGGCGCGACCACCGACGGCGCGACCACCGACGGCGCGGAGCAGTAAGTGCTGGAGGAAGCCCTCGAGCACCTCGTCCGGGGGATCGTGGATCACCCCGATGACGTCGTGGTCGATCTGGTCGACAACCGGCGTGGCCGCCGGCTCGAGGTCCGGGTGCACCCCGAGGACCTCGGCCGGGTGATCGGCCGTAACGGGCGTACCGCCAAGGCGCTGCGCCAGGTCGTCAACGGCGTAGGCGGCAAGGGCATCCGGGTCGATGTCGTCGACACGGACGAGAGCCGCTGACAGCCGATACGGGCCCAGCCGAGATCCAGCCGATGAGCAACTCGATCGACGGCGGCGCTACCCCCGGTGGGGGTGTCGTCGCCGTCGGTCGTATCGGCAAGGCGCACGGGGTCCGTGGTGACGCGTTCGTCGAGCCGTGGACCGACACCCCGGACGAGCGGTTCTACGAGGGCGCGGTGCTCACCACCGACCCGGCCCGGCACGGACCGCTGACGGTCGAATCCGCACGCACCCACTCCGGCAAGCTGGTGGTGCACTTCGCCGGCGTCGAGGATCGCAACGGGATCGAGGCGCTGCGCGGGGTGGTGCTGGTGATGCCGGCGTCGGCGCGGCCGGTGATCGAGGACCCGGACGAGTTCTACGACACCGACCTGATCGGGCTGCGGGCGCGCACCGTCGCCGGGCTCGAGCTCGGTCCGGTCACCGACGTGCTGCACTCGCCGGCCGGCAGCCTGCTGGTGATCGACCTGGCTGGCCGTGAGGTGCTGGTGCCGTTCCGTGCCGAGTTCGTACCCACCGTCGACATCGCGGGCGGCATCACCGAGATCGATCCGCCGGACGGGCTGCTGGACCTGTGAGCGAGCGGCAGGACCTCGCGGTCGACGTGATCACGATCTTTCCGAACTACCTGGCGCCACTTCGCGAGTCCCTGCTGGGCAAGGCCATCGAGCGGGGTCAGGTCCGCCTTGGCGTGCACGATCTGCGCGCCTGGACGACGGACGTGCACCGGACGGTGGATGATACCCCGTACGGCGGCGGACCCGGCATGGTGATGCTGCCCGAGCCCTGGGGCCGGGCACTGGACGTGGTGGCGCCGGCGGAGCGAGCCACTCAGCCGCGGCTGATCATCCCCACCCCGACCGGCCGGCCGTTCACCCAGGCCGTGGCCGCCCAGCTGGCGGTGGAGCCGTGGTTGCTGTTCGCCTGCGGGCGGTACGAGGGCATCGACGCCCGGGTCGCCGAGTACGCCGGCGGCCGGATGGTGGTCGACGAGATCAGCCTGGGCGACTACGTGCTGTGCGGGGGAGAGGTAGCCGTGCTGGCGATCGTGGAGGCGGTGGCCCGGCTCATCCCCGGCGTCCTGGGCAACGCGCTGTCGGCGTCGGAGGACTCGTTCACCGCCGCGGTCGACGGCTTGCTGGAGGCACCCGCCTATACCAAGCCGGCGCTCTGGCGGGGACTGGCTGTTCCCGAGGTGCTGCTCTCGGGGCATCACGCGAGGATCCGGCAATGGCGGCGTGAGCGGTCGCTGGACCGCACCCGAAAGCGGCGTCCGGACCTGTTGGATTCCTAGGAGTACCCGGCCCCGGTTTCTCATTCCTCGGGCCGATATGGCACCATCGAGAGGTTGCCCGCGACCGCCTTGCGCTGGACGCGGCACCCTCACCACAAGAATCATCTCGACGATATGGGCCTTGCGCGCGCCGAGCGCGCGTGGATCCCAGCCACGAAGGAAGCAGACCACGATGAACACCTTGCAGACGCTGGATGCCGAGTCGCTACGCAGCGACGTGCCGGACTTCCGGGCTGGTGACACGTTGAAGGTGCACGTTCGGGTCATCGAGGGCGCTCGCTCGCGCGTGCAGATCTTCCAGGGGGTAACTATCCGTCGCCAGGGCGGTGGCCTGCAAGAGACCTTCACGGTCCGCAAGGTCAGCTTCGGCGTCGGTGTGGAGCGCACCTTCCCGGTGCACACCCCGGTCATCGAGAAGATCGAGGTCGTCACCCGCGGTGACGTGCGCCGCGCCAAGCTGTACTACCTGCGCGACCTGCGCGGCAAGGCCGCCAAGATCAAAGAGAAGCGCGACGCGGTCAACCGCTAGTCGCTGACTGCCTTCCCGCTTCCACGTGCGCCGCTTTCGCGAGGTGTCGAACTCCGGTACGGGCGAGCAGGCTGAGCGCCCGGCCGGAGCTGACGGCGGTCCCGATGCCGTAGCTACTGAGCGCGCCGACACCGACGTCGTGCCGGACGGCACGAATGGCCCCGCAATCGACGGTGCCACCGGCTCTTCGTCCGCACAGCCCGCCGCTCCGGCTGGCCGCCGCAAGGCATCTCGCCTCGAGCTGCCCATCCTGATCGTGGTGGCCATCGCCATCGCGGTGGTGCTCAAGACGTTCGTCGTCCAGCCGTTCTACATTCCCTCGCAGTCGATGGAGCAGACCCTGTACGGGTGCCCCGGCTGCTCGGGCGATCGGATCCTCGTCTTCAAACCGGTCTATCACGTGCGCACCCCCCACCCGGGCGACGTGGTGGTGTTCAAGGCACCCAAGGACTGGGAGGAGCTCGGCGGCGTGCAGCTGTCAGGCAACCCCGTCGTGCACGGGGTCCAGTGGTTCGGCCAGCTGGTCGGGGTGGTGCCCCCCAGCGAGAAAGACCTGGTCAAGCGGGTCATCGCGGTCGGCGGCGAGACCGTCAAATGCTGTGACGACCGGGGCAATGTCCAGGTGTCCGAGCATGGCAGCGCGGGGCCGTGGCGGAGCCTGAACGAGCCGTACATCTTCCAGAACAGCAGTTGGACGAAGCCTGGCACTCCGGGGGCGAAGGCGCCGAACGACACCCGCAGCTTCGGGCCCGTCACCGTGCCCGCGAACCGGATGTGGGTGATGGGCGACCACCGAGGCGACTCGGCCGACTCGCGCTACCACTGCCGCGACGGCGGCACCGGGCCGAACTGTGACCCGGTCGCCAGCACGGTGCCGAACTCCGACGCGATCGGCAAGGCGGTCGTCATCGCCTGGCCACCCTCGCGCTGGCGAACGCTGGGCACGCCGAAGACGTTCAGCTCGCTGGGACTGCCCGGCGTGGGTGCGCTGCCCGGTGAGCCGGCGGGCTTCGCCGTGGCCGGAGTCGCTGTGATCGGCGGTTGGCGGCACCGCCGCCGTCGTCGATGACCGTGGGCGCCCCGAACACGTCGGACACGTTCGGCGAGCCGGCCGCGACACCCCGGACCGCCGGGCGGATGTTTGTGCTCGACCCCGGCAACCGGCTCTTGCTGGTGCACGAGCGGCGCGAGATCGGCTCGGTGGAGTCGCACTGGATCACGCCGGGCGGCGGGGTCGAGGACGGCGAGACCCTGGCCGAGGCGGCGGTGCGCGAGGTGTACGAAGAAACCGGCCTGCGGATTGCCCTCGCTGCCGACGCCGAGCCGATGTATGCCGAGCGGGTGCGGTTCCGCTTCGCCGGTAATCACTTCGCCCAGACGAACCACTACTTCCTGGCGCGGGTGTCGGCCGGCCAGGTGGTCGAGCCGGCCGGGCACACCGACATCGAGCGGCAGGTCGTTCTGGAGCTGCGCTGGTGGACCTTGAGCGACCTGGCCGCCTCTGACGTGGTCCGCGAACCAGTCGCTATGGTCGAGCTGATCGAGCGTGCGCTGGAGGCTGGGTAGGTGGCGATGACAACCCGTAGGACGCCGACCCTGCGCTATGAGCGCGAGGTCTGGAGGTCCGGCGCCGGGCTGCTGGCCGCCATCGACGAGGTGGGCCGGGGTGCCTTGGCTGGCCCGGTGTCGGTCGGCGTGGTGCTGCTCGCTCCCGACACCAAGCCCGCCCCGTTCGGCGTGGCCGATTCCAAGCTGCTCACCCCGCAGGCCCGGCAGCGACTTGTGCCGCGAATCCGCCGGTGGGCGCTGGATTGCGCCGTCGGGCACGCGTCCGCTGCCGAGATCGACCGCATCGGAATCATCGCGGCGCTGCGGCTGGCGGCCGAGCGCGCGGTGTCCCAACTGTCCACAACGCCGGACTGGGTGCTGCTGGACGGCAACCACAACTACCTGATACCGCGTGAGCAGCCCGGCTTGTTCGAGGTGGACGACCGCGCTGGCTTCGCTGTGGGAGTTCCGCCGGAACCTGAGCGCTGGCGCTGCCAGGTACCGGTGCGCACGCTCATCAAGGGCGACCTGCGCTGCTCCTCGGTCGCGGCGGCCTCGGTGCTGGCCAAGACCGAACGCGACGCTCTGCTGGTGGAGCTGTCCCGGGACTATCCGCAGTACGGCTTCGACGAGAACAAGGCCTACTCCTCGCCCCGGCACCTCGCCGCCCTGGCCGAGCACGGCCCGTGCGCCGTGCACCGATGCTCATGGAACCTGCCGGGAGTGGGCCGGCTCGACCTTGACGACACCGATCCGGACGACGGTGACCTGGACGAGACCGAGCTGGGCGGCACCGATCCGGACGGCGCTGATCGTGCTGCCGCCGACGACCTGAACGGCCAGACCCGGCCCGACGGCGATGAGCCGCCGGCCCCGACCGAGACCCGTTCGTTTCCAGCCGACTGGGTGATGGGCGATGATGGACAGATGACAGCCGCAGGAGCCGCGCGATGAGTGCCGAGGATCTCGAGAAGTACGAGACCGAGATGGAGCTGCAGCTCTACCGCGAGTACAAGGACATCGTGGGCCAGTTCAGCTACGTCGTCGAGACCGAGCGGCGGTTCTACCTGACCAACGACGTCCAGCTGGTGCCGCGCAATGCCGACGGCGAGGTGTACTTCGAGGTCACGATGCGGGACGCCTGGGTCTGGGACATGTACCGGCCGGCGCGGTTCGTCAAGAACGTGCGGGTGCTGACCTTCAAGGACGTCAACGTCGAAGAGCTGGAGAAGCCCGACCTCGACCTGTCCGGCAAGAATCCCTTCGGCGGTTAGCTGTACGGCCTGGCCTCTGTTTGCTGGCGGACCGCGCTGTCCACAGCCTGAGCGCTCGTCCACATTCGCTGTTGCCGCGGTTCGCCGACCTCTCCACGCGGCACTGTCGGGGAATGCAGCTAAAAGACGCAGTAGGACGTTTCGGCGAGGCCATCGCGGCACGTTTCCTGGTGGATTCCGGTTATCAGCTTCTCGACCGCAACTGGCGGTGTGCGCGCGGCGAGATCGACATCATCGCCTCGTACGGCCGCACGCTGGTCTTCTGTGAGGTGAAGACGCGGTCGTCGCTGGCCTTCGGCACTCCGGCGGAGGCGGTCGGCAGGGTGAAGGCCCAGCGGCTGCGGAAGTTGAGCCTGCAGTGGCTGGGCGAGAACCCCGGCGGCTGGGAGGCGATCCGGTTCGACGTGATCTCGGTGCTGCGCCGGCCGGGCGGCCCCGCCCAGCTCCATCACCTGCAAGCGGCGTTCTGATGGGCCTGGCACGGACCCTGTCGATCGCGCTGAGCGGGGTGTCGGGTCGGCTCGTCGAGGTCGAGGCAGACCTGTCCGCGGGGCTGCCCGGGCTGACGTTCACCGGCTTGCCGGACGTGTCGGTGATGGAGTCCCGCGACCGGATCCGGGCGGCGGTGCTCAACTCCGGTTACAACTGGCCCAACAAGCGGATCACCGTCGCCCTGCTGCCCGCCGACCTGCGTAAGAACGGCTCCATGTTCGATCTGGCGCTGGCCGTCGCCGTGCTGGCGGCCGCCGGCGAGGTCCCGGCCGCAACCCTGTCCGAGGTGGTGTGGCTCGGTGAGCTCGGCCTCGACGGCAGGCTCCGGGCCACTCGCGGCGTGCTGCCCGCCGCGCTGGCGGCACACGAGCTGGGCGTGCCCACCATCGTGGTGTCGATGGCCAACGCCGAAGAGGCGGCACTGGTCAGCGGCCTGACCGTGCTGGCCGCGCACTCCCTGGCCGAGGTGATCGCCGCGCTCCGCGCCGACGGGCCACCGCTGCGGGTGGCCCACTGTCCGGACCGCCCCGACATCGATGAGCTGCCCGACCTCGCCGATGTCGTCGGCCAGCCGATCGCCCGCCGCGCACTCGAGATAGCCGCGGCCGGAGCGCATCACCTGCTGTTGCAGGGCGCGCCCGGTGCGGGCAAGACGATGCTCGCCGAGCGGCTGCCCTCGATCCTGCCGTCGCTGGAACCGCACGAGGCGCTCGAGGTCACCGCGATCCACTCGGTGGCGGGCGTCCTGCCCACCGGCACCGGGTTGCTCCGGCGGCCGCCGCTGCAGAGCCCG
>JAABUR0100004966.1_pt1 | contig 17289 bp, 11 predicted proteins | sample 5560091 | NCBI WGS metagenome assembly JAABUR01 (sample SAMN10711879, study PRJNA513375) | rock metagenome | isolation source: Antarctica rocks | place: Antarctica: Victoria Land, University Valley sud | reverse complement strand
CGCGTAGCCAGCCGGGCATGGTGGCGACCGGGACGAAGGCCGAGGACGCAAACGTCAGCGGGAAGATGATGGGAAACGTCGCGGCGTTCACCGCCTCCGGGCTGCGCACCGACAGCCCGATCAGCGCGTAACCGAGGCTGACCGCAAGCGCGAACAGCAACAACAGCATCGCGGCAAGCACCAGACCGACCACGTTTGCGGGTCGGAAACCGACCGCGAAACCGGTGGCAAGCAAGATGACGAGCCCGAATGCGTTGTTCAGCGTGTCGGCTGCGACCCGGCCACCGAAGACGGCGCTACGCGCCATCGGCAGCGAACGTAGCCGGTTGATGAAACCCTTCTGCATGTCATCAGCGAGCGCGAAGCCGGTGACGCCTGCGCTGAACAGCACGGTCTGCACTGCGATACCGGGGATCAGATAGTTCACGTAGTTGAGACCTTGTAAACCTTTGATGGCGCCACCGAACACAAAGCGGAACAGCAGCACGAACATGATCGGCGACACCAGGTTGAAGACAACCTGTTCTGGCTGCCGCATCAGGCGCCGCAGGTTGCGGCCGGCCATGGCGGCGGTATCGCGCAGCGCCCACACCGCGCCATCGGCCGCAGCCCCGCTCGACGCGGGCGAGTTGGGAAAGGCTGCGGTATCGCTCGACTGAGTGCTCACTTGAGCGTCCGTTCTTTCTCGTCGCGATGCTCAGCCGCGTCCTGGCCGACTACTACATGGCCGGTGAGTGCGAGGAAGACGTCATCGAGGCTCGGCTCGCGCAGCTGCAGCCCACGCGCGGTGACGCCGTGGGTATCCAGCTGGCGTACCACCGCCGCGAGCGTCACCGTGCCGCTCTTGGCCGGAACACGAACGATGTCATCGTCCACGGTCGTGTCAGCATCGCCCACACCCTGCATCGCTCCTGCCACTTGACGCGCCTCATCGGCGTCACTCAAGCGGATCTCAACGACCGCGCCCCCCATCTCGGCCTTCAACTCCGCTGATGTTCCTTCAGCGATGACCTTGCCGTGGTCAACGACCGAAATGCGGTCGGCCAACCGGTCGGCCTCCTCCAGATACTGAGTCGTCAACAGCACGGTTGTGCCCTCTCGCACGAGATCCTCGATGACGCTCCACAAGTCGATCCGGCTGCGCGGATCGAGCCCAGTTGTAGGTTCGTCGAGGAAAAGCACCGGCGGTCGAGCGACCAGAGCGGCCGCGAGATCGAGCCGGCGCCGCATGCCACCGGAATAGGTCTTGACCGGGCGCCCGGCGGCGTCAGACAAAGCGAACCGTTCGAGCAACTCCCTCGCGCGCGTCTTCACCGCCGCCGACGCCATGTGGTTCAACCGGCCGACCAGGATCAGGTTCTCCGCACCGGTGAGATTGTCGTCCACAGCCGCATACTGACCGGCAAGCCCGATCGACCGGCGCACCGCTGTCGGGTCGCGCACAACATCAATGCCCATCACCGTTGCCTGGCCAGCGTCCGGGCGCAGCAAAGTCGTCAGTATGTTGACGGCCGTAGTCTTGCCTGCGCCGTTAGGTCCTAGCAGCCCCAGCACCGTTGCGGGCTCGACCTCGAGCGACACACCGTCAAGTGCCTTCACCGCCGCGCCGAACGACTTGACGAGGCTGTCGGCGACGATTGCTGGACTACCACTCACGCACGACACGCTACCGACTCACCGGCACGCATGGACCGCTATTTGTTGGATAGTGGCCCCTTGGCCGCAACCGCTGCTGGACCGCCGAGCTGTGCTCACTGATCCTGCACTGCTCTAGCCCGTCGCGGAACGGCTCGGCAAAGAGGTCGATGCTGAGGTCGCTCATCCGATCATCGGTGGCATCGGGCGGCAAGGTATTCGTCGCAGCTTCGCGGGCCAGCGTGATTTTTTCTAACGCCCGACACCTTGGTCCATCTGGCGAAAATGGCTACCCCTGCGTAAACCAAGGCTCTTCTGAGCTCCAACGCCGAGTGTCAATGTCAGGTACGCGAGAGTATGCACCGATACTCCCGCGTGGCGCCGCCCTGGTTCGGACAGTGCGCTCTGGTCGTCCGGACACGTCAGAACGGGTCGACGAGCTACCAGTTGGCGGCTTCGGTTGCTGAGTCGTCACTTTAATGCCGATGTTTCGGAGGAAAGCTTCACAGACTAACCCCGTCTGTGTGGACTTCTTCCTATGTCTCGGCCCGGGCTCGACCACCTGCCCGCGACGTTCACGTATCAGCAGGCGATGACTGCCGGCCTCAGTCATCATCGCCTGTATAGCCTTCGGGACAGCGGAGAGCTCGAGCAGATCGGTCGCGGCCTCTACCGCAAAGCCGCCGCGGAGTTCACTGACCTGGACCTCCTCGAGGCGGCCCAACGAGCTCCGCACGCCACGATCTGCTTGCTGTCGGCACTCGCGCGACATGACCTTACCGATACCATCCCGGCCCGCTACGACGTCGCCTTACCCCGGAACGCGTGGCACCCTCGACTCGGCCCGGTGATCAACTGGCATAGCTTCGACCGGGCAACGTTTCATATCGGCCGGACGACAGTTCCGGTTGACGACACGACAGGAATCGGCCTTTACGACGCGCCACGGACCATCGTCGACAGCTACCGCCTGCGGAACACGCTCGGCTCGGATGTCGCCAACGAAGCACTACGGCGTTGGCTGCGCACCGGCGGTCAACCAGCCAAGCTGATCACCGTGGCCAGAGCCTTCCCTCGGGCGATGCCTGCGCTTATGAACGCCCTCGAGGTATTGCTATGACTGCGGGCCGCACACCACCCCCGACTCGCGCCACCGTGGAAGGCCGCGCCTACCTGGAGCTGCGGGCAATCGCCAAAGCAGCGGGACGCGCCAGCGAGGAGTACCTGCGCCTCTACGCGCTCGAAGGATTCCTCCTGAGGCTCGCGGCCTCGGCCAACAGCGAGGACTTCGTCCTCAAGGGCGGCGTGCTGCTCGCGGCGTATCAACTTCGGCGCCCGACCGCAGACATTGACTTCGCCGCGCTCAACACATCCAATGACGTCGAGACCATCAAGTTCATGATCATTGGCGTCGCTAACACCAAACTGCCCGAGGATCAGTACGACGGCTTGGTGTTCGACACCTCGCATGCCGTAGCTACCTCGATCCGCGACGAGGAGGAATACAACGAGGTCCGCGTCAGCATCGAGGCTGCACTGTCCAACGCCAAAATGCGATTCCGCGTCGCCGTCAATGTCGGATACCCCGGATCGGCCAGTACATTGACCGCGACCACAGCCTTGTATGGCTCACATTGAAGCGAGCCGGGGAACCACGTCGCGACTTCCACGGTCGGGGCGACTGACCATACTTGATTGGCTCGGAATATCCGTCGATCTCGCGCATCGCCGTCGTGCCGGAAGACCGCGCAGCTGAGGACGTCTGCACGCGCCATGCCGGACAAAGTCGCCAATCGGACCGAGCCGCGTATAGCAACTATCCGGCGCGAGCACCAAGCTGCATCGCTCCACTAGCATCTGACTGTGCCTCGACACCGCGCCCAGCACGAGAGTCGGGGCCTGGTCGTCGGGAGCCTGGTCTTCTTCGTCAGCTTCGGCTTGGGACTGCATTACCTGTTCGGCCATCGCTCCTGGCCGGTCTCGATCGTCAGCTCGGTCGGGACGACGGTCCTCTGGTCTGTGCTGATGGCATTCTGGCTCGGGTTGTTGCCTCGCCCAAAGTGACTGATCTCGGCCACGCCGCTTGGCCGCTGACGCACGCTCTACCGCTGCCCGCGCGCTTGGGGCCGGGACCTCGCGCAAGTTGTCGTGGGTTGCCGGTGAGGGCTATGCCTGGGGCCGGTAGTGCCTACATTTGCGGAGGTCCCGGTGTTCAGTGGGCGTATGGGTGTTGGTCTGGATGTGCATGCGCGGTCGGTGGTCGCGTGCGGTATCGATGGCGATACCGGTGAGTTGTTCCGGTCGAGGTTGAGTCCGGATCATGGTGAGATCCTGCGGTGGCTGGGCCAGCTACCCGGCTCGGTCGCGGTGACCTAGGAAGCCGGGCCGACCGGGTTCGCTCTGGCGCGGGCGTTGACGGCGGCGGGTATCGGCTGTGAGGTGCTCGCGCCGTCTCGGGTACAGCGCCCGGCCGGGGACCGGATCAAGACCGACGCCCGGGATGCGCTGCAGCTGGCCCGTTTGTTGCCTCTGGGGAGATCGTGTCGGTCCGGGTTCCCAGCGTGGCGCAGGAGGCGGCCCGCGACGTGGTCCAGGCCCGTGATGATGTGCGCGCCGATCTGATGCGTGCCCGGCATCAGAGGGCGAAACTGCTGCTCCGAGGAGGGGATCGTGTGGTCCGGCGGGCGGGCATGGACGATGACTCATCACGCCTGGCTGCGCTCACAGACCTTCGACCAGCCCGGTCTGCAGATCGCCTACGACGCCAATTATGAGACGGTGCTCCTGGCTGAGAACCGCCGCGACCGGTTGGACGAGCTGATCACCGACCTGGCGCAGGACCCGGCCTGGGCGGCGGTAGTGACCCGGCTGCAGTGTCTGCGCGGGATACCGGTGCTGCGGTCCCGACGAGCAGCTGAGAGCGCGACGTACCGCTGGCGAGCGAGCACGGCTCAGCCTCGCACGGCAGCTGCCTCTTGCAGATACCGGTTGCGCAGCCGCTCGCGTCCAATCGTCGACGTTCCCCCGTGGCCCGGGCGAAGGATGGTTTTGTCTGGCAAAGGTAGGCACACCTTGGCGAGAGACTCGAGCAACTGGTGGTACGAGCCGCCGGGCAGATCGGTGCGACCGACCGACCCGGCGAACAGCAGGTCACCGCTGAACAGCTGCATCGCGTCATCACCGTCGCCGGTTGCGGCGAACGTGACGGAGCCGGGCGTGTGGCCCGGCGCATAGGCCACCTGCAGGCGAACCGGACCCAGTTCTATAGCGGTGCCGTCGACCAACTCGCGCACGTCGTCCGGCTCGCTGAAATCAAGCCGGCCGAGCAGTGGCGTCCCGGGCTGCCGCCCAGCGACTCCCCCGGGATGGGTCAGCTGTGCGCGGTCCCCGGGATGGATGTAAGCCGGAATCCCGCGTGCCCCGCACACCGGCACGACCGACCAGGTGTGGTCGTAGTGCCCGTGGGTGAGAATCACCGCGATCGGATGAAGCCGGTGCTCGGCGAGCAGGTCCTCCAGGGGCGATACCGCGTCGATTCCCGGATCGATGACCACACACTGCTCGCCACGTGCCGGAGCGACCACCCAGCAGTTCGTACCGAGGCGTGCAGGGAATCCCGCGACGAGCACGTCAGCCGATCCCCGCAACGCCGGCGCGACTACCAGTCATGACGATGGGGCGTCGACTTCATCGGTGATCGGGGCAGCATGCGCCTCGGCAAAGCCGCTGGCCGCCACCGAGTCCAGCGCGCGCTGCAAGACGACGGTGTCCTCCAACGTCTTGATATCAGTGATTCGACCCCACGACATCCGCATGAACTGCGTGAAGATGTTGCTGTACGCGGTACCACCCGGCAGGGTGGCACTCACGCTGACCAAGGTGGCCACCTTCGTGGCCCACGGCGGACCGGACACGATGACATCCCGGACCTCGAAGTGGGGGTTGGGCATCAGCCGGAAGCTTCGCTCCCACCACCGGCGAAGCGCGGCGGCAGTGTGCCGCTCACCGGAGAGCGCGTGCTCGCCGTAGAAGCGGTAGGTGAACGTGGGGGCCATGGTGGTGACCATGGCCTCCCAGTTTCCCGCGCTGATCTGGGCGAACGCTCCGCGAACCTTGCCGGCGACAAAACGGTGATACATGAACTCTCCTTGACTGCCAGGTGGTGTTGGGTTTTTTGCGCTCAGACCGGGGTCCGCGCGGTGTGGCGTGCCCGGAGTTCGACGGTGGTGTTGTTCAGCGGACGCAATGAGATGAGCGGCGCCCCGAACTGGGGCGTCACGTCGTTGTCCGACAGTAGGTGGAACCGCTGGGTGACCATGGCTAGGATCAGCCGCAGTTCTAGTCCTGCGAGGAAATTGCCGACACACATTCGAGCGCCTGCCCCGTACGGGAAGTAGGACATTCGTGGCCGCGCCTTCACCGCCTCCGGTGTGAAGCGCCCCGGGTCGAAGCGATCCGGCTCATCCCACACCCGTGGATCGCGTTGTGCCACCAGCGGCGAAAGCAACACCGAGGACCCGCCCGCAATCGGATAGCCGTCAAGCTGGTCATCAGAGATCGCGTCCCTGGGGAAGATCCAGATCGGCGGATACATCCGCAGACTCTCGTCGACGACCCGGCGGGTGACGTCCAGTCGGTCGAGGTCGGCCAGCTCGGGCGAACGCCCGGACAGCACCTCACTCAGCTCAGCGTCCAGCTCATCCAGCACGTGCGGATTCTGCATGACCGACAGCAGCGTCCAGTAAAGGGACACGGCCGTCGTCTCGTGGCCGGCGAGATAGATCGTCAGAATCTCATCCCGGATCTCGTCCTCGGTCCAATGCCGGCCGGTCTCTTCGTCGATGGCTGACTCCATCAAGTCCAGCAACGGCGCCGGACCCACCGGATCCTTGCGGGCGCGCACCCCCTCCACCATCGCGTAGAGCTCCGATTTGGTGGCCCGGATGAGTGATCGGCGCTTCGTCGGTAACCAGGATGGCACCATCTCAGCAAGGGTTCCGCGTTTGAACATGATCTCGATGACACCGTCCACCACTGAGCGCAACGCGCTCACCGACGGAGTGATGTCGTAACCGAACAACGACCGGCTCAGGGTGTCCAGGGTGAGGTGCAGGCTTTCGGCCATCAGGTCCACCCTTTGCCCCGCTGCGGCAGCCACCTCCCACCGGTCGAGCATCGCGCTCGTAGCCTGCACGATGTTGGGTGCCAGCGCCTCGACTGCCTTGCGCAGGAAGACCGGTTGCACCGTGCGACGGTGGGCACGCCATGCCGGGCCGTCCGTAGTGAGCAAACCCGAACCCATCACGGTCGCGAACTGCTCGTACAACGTGCCCCGGACGTAGTTGCTGTTGTTGTCGACCAATACCCGCTGCACAGCGGCTGGCTCTGTCACCAGGTGCATGGTGATCGGGCCCAGCCCGACTCGAGCGACCTGGCCGTAGTCGCGGTTCACTCCCAGCAGGAAGCCGGCGGTGTCCTTCTTCCAAGCAGGCAGGCTCCCCAGTACAGGGACTCCCTTGGGCCCTGGAGCGAGAGTTGGACCAGCGTTCATGACGAGACTCCCTTGATCGCAGTGGCGAGTGCGACGGCACGCGCCGCCGGCTGCGGCACCGGGAAACGCTTGCGCACGATCAACCGGTCGAACAGGCGATCCGACAAGACCCTGCGCAGCCCGAGAGTGGTGTGAGCCAGCAGGCCCACGGGATAGCGGGGTCGAGGCTTCTCGCTGCTGATTACCTGCTCGATGACCCGCGCCACATCATCCGAGCTCACCGCCAGGCTGCCCGCCAGGGTCCGCCGCGTTCGGCCGTAGATGGCTCCGTAGTATTCGGCCGCCCGCGTGCCGAAGTCGCCGTAGGGTCCATCTTCGCCTCGTTGCAGCGACTTCACATAAGGAACTCCGAACTCCGTGAGCACTGGTCCTGGCTCCACCAAGACCACGCGGATACCGAAATTCTCGACCTCGAGTCGCAGGGCGTCACTCAACGCCTCGATGGCGTGCTTGGAGGCGTGGTAGTAACCGCCGCCCGGTACGGCGTAACGACCGAAGATGGAGGATAGGTTGACGATCGTGCCACTGCCCTGGCGCCGCATTCCCGGCAGTACCAACTGGATGAGCCGGGTCGGGCCGAAGACGTTGGTCTCGAATTGCTCGCGTATCTCCTCAGCGCATGCCTCTTCCACCGTGCCCGACAGCCCGTACCCGGCGTTGTTCACCAGGACGTCAACGGAGCCGCTCTCAGCCTCGATTCGGGCTACCGCCTGTCCCATCGAACTCTCGACGGTGACATCGACCTGCAGCGTGCGCAGACCTGCGTCGGCAAGCTCCTTCAGGCTGTCGGTATTGCGTGCCGTTGCGTACACCGTCATTCCGCTCTGGTGCAGACGCAACGCAGTCGCTCGGCCGATTCCGGTCGAGCAGCCGGTAATGAGAACGGTTGCCGGCGGCCGCGACGAACGTGCCCCCCTAACCGTTGATGGCTCAGGCGAAGGCACCGAGCTGCCCCGCCAACTGCATACCGTCCATGCTGAACCAGCTTTCGACGATCATGCCGTCCGAAAACTCGTCGATGACGATGCCGCTGACCTCGATCGGCAGCGCGGCCGCTGGAATGCCTGCGTACGGCTCCTCGGTGTGCGTGCCACGAGCGGTGAAGCGGCTGACGACCTTGTCCCCCTCGATGATCCAGTCATCGACCGTCACGTGCAGGTCAGGGAACGAGGCCCGCTGCAACCGCACCCACTCCTTCAGGTGCTCTACACCGGACTGGCCGTTCTCTGCCGTGCCATGGCTGATGTGGTCGGCGACGGCTCCTTCGTAGATCACGTCGAGGTTGCCCTTGTTCAGGCACTCCTCGTAGTACCGCTCGAGGGTTGCCTTGTTCTTGTCGGCGCTCATGATGGCGTTCCTTTCTGAGGGATTGCTGCATCGCGGTCCTGCTGGGTCGGGCCGCGGTTGGCCTGATGGCCTGATGGCCTGATGGCCGTTCATAACAGTCAGCTCGGTCGTTTCCGGGAAGTCGATTCCGGGACAGCCGGCAAGCGGCTGTTGATCGGCGTGGTGGCTAACACTCGATCCTCCGAGTCAGCGGCAAGCACGATCCAGCCTGCCGGAGTGGGGCGAACGAGGTAGTTCCGCGGCAACGCACCGGTCAGATCGATGCGGTCCACGCTCAGCAGATCGTGTTCATTCCGAGGCAAAGCGCTGATCGCAAGGCGAAGCACATTTTCCAGCGCGGCGACCGGCACCGGGCTACTGGGCGGCACCGGTACCACCCAGCGGTCCTGGTCGGAGGCTTCGACGCCATACTCGCCGTCTTCGCCGCTGGCCGGGAGCACCGGCAGAACCCGCCCACGCCATCGCAGCGAGACCGGTTGGGCTTCGCCGCTCACTGGCTGGCGGTGTAGGTACACCGGTTCCAACGCCGCGCCTTCTGATCGACCGGCCGCGTTCGCCGGCTCGGCTTCCTCACTGCGCTCCGCCGATTCGAACAACATCCGCAGGCCCACTGCGGGAGTCCCCTGAGCGTCGGCGGGGCAAAAAGTCGCCGAGACCCACAGCTGATCACCAGCTGACGTGGCGTACAGCTCACGGGTGAAGGTGACCCCGCCGTGCTGGTTGCCCACCGGAGCGCCGTCGACATCCACCCTGTCGCAGACCAGCAGCGCCGGTCGGATGACGAGATCTTCGATACGGCTGAGCACGAGCTGCGGCCGGTCCGGTGAGATCACCCAGTCCGCCGCTGCCGCGGCGTTCTCGATCAGCACGCTGGGTGGCACCGCCGGTTGGCCGTTGACGAGCAGGTCACCGACCGGCGGGGACTCGGCAGGGTCGAAAACGACCTCGGCCACCAGAAGACGCCCCGGTTCATAGCGAGAGACGGAGCCCAGGTGAAAGAGCCGTCGCGCCGTCGCCTGGTGGTCAGGAAGGTCTGGAGGGAACTCGTAGCCGATGGCCTGCCCGGGATCCAAGGCGCGACCGAGCGCTCCCACGAAGGTGACCTCACCTGAGGTGCCGGCGCAAAGCTCGGCATCCCACAATGCCAGGCCCTCATCAACGTCCAGGGCCGACATGTAGCGAAGGCTCGCGGTGAAGTTCGCAATCAACCCCACCCGGTTCCAGGTCGGCCAGGCGAGGGTTACCACTGGAAAGCGAGCTTGGCGCTGCGCCCACATGCCGAGCCGGGCCAGCGCGTCGTTGGCTGCGGCGTAATCGAACTGACCGACCATGCCACCGAGCCGGCCGGTGAGCGAACCCACCGTGCAGAAAAAGTCGAGATCGAGCTCCAACTCGAGAGCGGTGGAGAACAGATTGGCGAACCCGTCGAGCTTTGTGCTGACAGTTCGCAGCACCTGGTCGTCTGTCTTCTGCGACAGCCGTGACGGGGAATCGACCCCTGCGTTGTGCACCACGCCGCGCACGTCATCCAGTTCGCTCAACAATGCACGCACCCGGCCGCGCTTTGTCACGTCGCACTGCCGGTACTCGATATCGAGGCCTTGCTCGCGGGCGGTGTGCAAGTTGCTGGCCAGCTCCCACAATTCGTGGGTGCACTTGATCTCGGCTCGGACGTCCACGACCGAGCGTCCGGAATGCCGCTGCTTCCACAACTGCTCGTCGTGTTCGGCCAGCTCCTCCGGCGTCGTCCGCGCCCATGGCTCGGCGTCGGCCAGCGGTCCCCGCCCCGTGACGACGACACGCATCTCACGCTTGTCTGCAAGCAGGCATGCGAGGCGGTAGCCGATGCCACGGCCGCCTCCGGACACGACCACCCGGCCGCCCGTCCAAAGGGTGCCCTGCGGTGGACCCACTGCCGCGGCCCGCCCCCGCAGCGTCACTCGTTTACCGCGCAGGTATCCCACTTCGACACTGCCACGGCGCCCCAGCTCATCGGCCACCATGGCGGGCAGCTGAGCCTGGTCTTCGGGGTCGATGTCGACGATCCGCGCGTTGCAGTTCGGAAGCTCGCGGTGCAGCGTCTTGGCCAGCCCTGCCCACAGACCGCCCAGCGGCTGCGCAACGCTGTCGTCGGGGTCATACCCCATGCCACCGCCAAGGTAGGTGACAGCCAGGTAGAAGATTCGATCGGTCGCCAGTTCGGCGGCCCAGTCGGCGTAGCAGGCGCGCAGAGCCGCCATGGTGCGAAGCAGCGGCAAGCGCCACGTGGTGCGATCCAGCAGGCCGTAGGACGGCGGCATCGTGAGATCGACGATGGCCGTAGGCACCCTGCCCTCGACCAGCCACGCGTCGCGTTCTGAGGACGGTCCGGCGCCGGGATAGGCCAGCTGGACACGCGCGCCGCGCGCGTGGATAGCCGCCGCGACGGCCGCCCGGTGGCTACTCGCCTCGCCCAGAACGAGCACCGCCGCTGTGCTGAGATCGCACGGTCGCGGTTCCTCGGCGAGCGGCCGGCTGATCGGCGACCAGAGCATCCTGGTGACCGGCGTGGGCGTCATCTCCGCCACTGCCGGCCTCGCCGCTGCCAGCTCTGCTGTAGCTGCCGTCATCGATATCCCGCGCTCGCGAGGGCGGGACCGGTCGAGGCTGATGGATCCGGCAGCCGGTCAGGGCCGTACTGCACGCCCGTGGCGGCGTCGACATAGCCGATCACGGTGGCGGCGATGTCCTTGATCTGCGCGACCATCCGGCCGCCGGGCGTCGCGGCCACCAGCCGATTGACCGGCTCATCGACGTCCATGCCATACCCCGCGGGGGTGGCGTAGAGCTCGAGGCTCCCGTACTCGGCCATCAGGCTCCGGTCATCAGCACTCTCGTAGAGTTCGATTCGCCGGATCGACAGCGGTGCGGCGATGGGGACCAGCGTGCCGTCGATCAGGCTCAGCACGCCCGTACGTGCCATGGCGTCGAGCAGGATCACCGGGGTGGTGAAGCGGCCGCCCAACGGCCCAGGAAGATTTGTCGCGACGAAGTGAGCGCGCTTGCCCAACGGGTGCAGCCGAGTATTGGAGGTGCAGTCGAACGGTCCGGACAGCGAAACCGGGGACCCAGCCGAGTGATACGGGTCTGGCACGGGGATCTCGTCGCCGTCGCCCCAGGGCTGCCACGACGGTGCGATCGGGAACTGTGCGCTGAGCAGCACCGTCGTGCTGAAGTGTAATTTGTCCCGCACGAGGATCGGGCCCGAGGGCGCGACGACGTCAGCCGAGATGCGTACGCCCACCCGAATCACGTCCCCCTCACGGCCGAGCACTTCGGCACGGATCCGACGCGGCGGCGCATTGGTGCTCTCGTGCACGCGCAAGAAGTTGTGAAACGTCAGGTCTTGCAAGCCGATGACCTTGGCATCGGGCACCAACCGGGTTGCTGCCTCAGCCGCCATTTCCGTTATGAAGGTGCCGGGCAGAGTGGGTATGCCGCGGACGAGGTGGTGGCTCAAGTAGCTGTCGGCGTCCAGGTCGAAGGCGCACTCCCAGGTGCCCGCCTCGGCCGTCAGCTCAACTTCCCGTCGAAGATAGAACGGTGCAGGTGGCTGCCGATCCGAGCCGGCCTTCACCACCGCGGCAGGGACTATGCCGCCGCGGCGCGTTCGTCCGGTGATGTTCTGGAGGTTCGAGCCGTCGGTACCGGAAACACCGGTACTCGCGTCAGGCTCCAGGTATCCGGGGTAGAAGGATTCGACCGTCTTCCGCTCGGCAAGCCCGAGGTGAACGACTGATCCCCGCCTGATGGGAGCCGCGAGTTCGTCCAGGAAGTGTTGGCAACCCTCCGCCACCGGCATATGGGAGTAGGAGCCGGCGCGCTGGAAGTAGGCCTTGGTCAACTCGCCCGCTCCCATGCCGACGCCGTCCCACAGCGTCCAGCCGATGGTGAACTCCTGCGGTCCGTCTTCGACCGCGCGCGCGTTGGCTGCGACACTCGCAGTCGCCAGCGCGTCGTTCGCCGCGGCGTAGTCCGCTTCGCCGATTTGACCGAAGTAGCCGAGCAGCGATCCGAAGTTGCACCATAGGCGGGGTGGGCGACCGGCGAGCGCTCGCTTGAGATTGCGGTAGGTGCGCACTTTCAAATCGCGGATCGCCGCGAACTCGGCGAAGTCCTTGTCTCGTATGCGCGCGGAGCGGTTGCGCCCCGCCGCGTTGACCAGCAGATCGATCCCGCCTTCTTTGGTCAGCACTTCATCGATAACTGCCTTCACAGAATTCTCGTCGCGGGCATCACACGGCAAGTACGTAACCCGACCGACGCCACTCAGGAAGGTCATCCGGTCGATATTGCGGCGGGCGGCCCGGGCGTCGAGGCGGCGCTCGAATTCCCGGTTCAGCTCAGCAACCGCGCGTGGACGATCAGCTGCCCGACCGGCTCGGATGAACGCAGCACGGCTACTGGCGAACGCCTCGTCGGTTCCTTCGAAAACCTCGGCGGGATAGTCAGAAATCCTGTTACTGCCCAACAGGTACAGCCTCGGGCGTACGGCCTCCGCAAGGGCGATGAGGACCTCTGCTGTAATACCCCGGGCTCCGCCCACCGCCACCACGACCGACTCGCCATCCAGCGGGATTGCGCCGGCGTGCGGGCCCGATACCGACTCCGGCACAAGTCGAGGCGCCTTACGCTCGGCACCGTCGAGGAAGACGACTGGCATCGGTCGGTGCAGGCGAGTCTCGCCCTCGACCGCGCGCATCGATTCCGCGAAGTCGCCCGAGGCCGTGCCGAGGACGAACACGACGCTGTCAGGCAGTTCGAGGTAGGCCGTCTTGAACAGGCCAGTCACCAATCCAGTCGCCGGGTGCGGCACGCCGTCGTCCACCGCGCCGAGCAACAGTCCGATGACCGAGGATCCCTCAACGGACAGCTGGTCGTAGCGTTGCTGCAATGCGAGGTAGGCCGCGTCGTGCAAGCGCAGCAAGGAGTCTGACACGCCGAAACCAGCAACGTCCGGTGGCGCGGACTTGGAGAGATCGATCAGCAGCCGCACATGCTGGATCTTCGGTTGAGGTGACAGCGACTTCGCAATCGACTCGACGGTGACCTCGTCCAGCTGCGTCCAGCCCGGACGGGCAGCAGGGATCGGGTTGGTCGAGATCACCACGCAATCCGCTGGTAAATCGAAATCGACCACCAGCTCCGGAGCGTCTGTGATCAAGGCGGTCCCCGCCGGCAGGAAGTGGGTTGCGCCCCGAACTTCACTAGCCGGCAGCTCGGCCAGCTCCACGACATATCGATCGACCGTCGGCGATTGCTGCACCGGGGCAAGAGCTCCAGTGACTTCGATGCGCAACTGATTGACGATTCCGGGTCGGTCCCCATCGCATTGCAGAGTGACGGCGCGGGCTGGGCCGAACAAAGCCTGCAACAGCCCCACTCCGCCCGCAGCTCCCAGATAGCGCGCGCGCTCCGGCGCCAACGCACCGCAATCAACGGTGTCATCTCCGACTGCCATCTTGCTGGTGGCCTCGAATTCATCGACATAGCCCAGCACCGGCAGACCAGCACGCGCGGCGGTTTCCTCGCTCGTCAAGGCGAAGAGGAAGGCGCCTTCCGCCAAGTCAGGTGCGCCAACACCTCGCAACTCGGCGAGCAGATCGGCGTACTCAGGCAGGCTATTGCCATTGATGCCGCCTACCAGCGCGAGATCGACCTCGCCACTTCGGACATACCGGCTCGCTGTCTCGATGGCCGACAGGGTCGACGCCAGACCCGAGTCAACCGTCATGTTCGGCCCCTTGAGGTCGAAGTAGTTCGCAACGCGAGCCGAGATGATATTGGGCATCATGCCCGGAAACGCATCCTCGCTCGACGGGGGGATGAGGGCGCGCACGCGCTGGCGAAGCGCCTCGGTCAGCTTGGCAAAGGACTCCGAGCCAGCGACCGCCGGCTTGACCGCGAGCGTGCTCCCGATGTCATCCAGGTAGCAGCGGTAGGCGTACAGCATCGCGGCTCGAGTCGGACCCATGTGCCCGACCACTACTCCGGTTCGAGCAGCGTTGTCAGCCCAGAACTCTGGCATCTGGTCACGCATCTTATGAGCGCATTCGAGGATCATGAGCTGACACCGGTCGATTGTGCGCACGGTCGACGGCGGAAGCTTCACTCGCTTGAACGGCGGAGCCGGGTAATGCTCACCGAAGCTTTCCGCCGGCTCGACTTCGCCGCGCACCCATCGGGAGACGTCCGCCGCGGTGTCCAGGCCGGGGACGTGGGCCGACCAGCCCACAATCGCGACACGGCTTCGCTGCGCTGGTGCTGCCGCCGGCCGGGTAACTACGCCGGCCCGTGGCTCGCTGACGAGCAGGTGTGCGTTGGTCCCTCCGAAGCCGAATCCGGAGATAGCAGCCAGCCGCTGCCCCCCGTCCTCCATGGGCCACGGCTGGCACTCGGTGGGGATCTCCAGTTTTGTCTCGGCCATGTTGAACTCAGCGGGAGCCTCGACGAACCTTGGCTGGTCCGGAATGAGTTCGTGCCGCAGGCCGAGCAACGACTCGATGAGCGAGACCACACCTGCAGCCCAGCCGGTATGGCCGATCAGTGATTTGTTGGACGTCACAAACGTCTTCTCGTCACGACCGTAGTGTCGACGTAGGGTGGCGAACTCCGCCTGGTCGCCAGCCGGGGTGCCGGTGGCGTGCGCGTTGACCCAGTCGACGGCACCAGCTTCGAAGTTCTGACCGCTGAGGGCTCGTTCGACAGCGAGATGTTGGCCGGCCGAGTTCGGCGCGTAGACAGCTTTGCCCTTGCCGTCGGAGGAAGACCCGAACGCCTTCAGCACGCCCAGAACCTGGTCACCATCCCGGTGCGCCCGGTCAAGCCGCTTGAGCACCACGACGGCCGCGCCGTCGGCGAAGATAACTCCGTCTGCGGCCTTGTCGAGCGAGTTCACGGTCCCGCGCTTGGACAGGCCCTGCAGTTTGGAGAACAGGACGGTGCCGCGGGGAGCGAGCGCGAAAGCGCCCCCGCACACGGCGACGTCATGTTTTCCGGTCAGCAATCCCTTCATCCCGATATCGATCGCGTACAGCGACGAGGAGCAGGCGGTGTCAACCATCTGCAACTCGGTGTCGTCGGGCAGCACCTCTTGCATCACGATCTGGCCGACCTGATGGGGCATGAACCGACTCGGTGCTGTGCGACCACGCCAGTAGCGCTCACTCAGTGCTTCTCGGACACCGTCGACCAGCTGTTCCCGCTCACCCTGGGGCAGGTCCAGTTCGCTCACAACGCTCCGTACGAGTCGCTCGGCGCCCAGCAGCACGCCAGCTTCTTCCAGGTGCTGGCTGCCATCGGGGGTGTAGCCGATCGTGAAGGAGAAGTTGTCCTCGGCAGTGGTGGTCACACCGTCCATTGCCTGCACGAGTGAATGCCGGAGCCAAGCTGTGGTGAACTCCCGATCTGTGCCCGCGGCCCTCACGGCGTCCTCAGAACCGGCCTGGGGTACGAAGTCGGTGATGAAAACGCAGGTGTCCTGGTAGGACTTGTCCTCGTCAGCGGCGTTACTGGAGTGGAACTGACCCCGCTCCCACCGATCCTCCGGGACCGGAACGAAGAGCTCGGCACCGGTCATCCGCAGTTTCCAGAACTCTTCGGGAGTGTTGGCCCCTGCCACGGCGAGGCCCATGCCCACCACCGCAATCTCACAGGAGTCGATTTCGGCCGCCTCTTCAACCGGCAACTCGGCGATATCGACGGCGGCATTCGCGACGCCTGCGGCATTCGCTTCGACGGCAGGCTCGGTCGGGGCGGCCGACGCCGGCGAGAGCAGCGTGGCGCCGAGGCTGAGGCCACCGTCTGCAAGCACCACCTGACCTGTGACCCAGCTGGCCTCGTCCGAGGCAAGAAAGACGACCACCTTGGCCAGTTCGGCAGGCTCGCCGAGCCGCCCAAAGGGTGTGGCGTCTTCGATAGCGCGCTGCATGGCCGCAGCGTCGGGAAACTTGCCCGCGACCTCGCTACGCAGCATCGCTGCCGACGCCGTGTTGACTCGGACGTTCAACGGCGCGTACTCGACTGCCAAGTACCGCGCCAGCGTTTCGACAGCGGCCTTCGCCGGGGCCGCGGCCAAGTAGTTCGCCATTACCAGCGAGGATCCGCCGAGCGCCGACACCATGACAATGGCCCCACCGCCGCGGGCTGCCATCAATGGCGCTGCGGCCCGTGAGCACCGCAGCGCGCCTTTGAGGTTCGTGTCGATTGCGCGGTCGAGGTGGGCATCGGTGACATCGCCCACCGCCACCAGGGCACCGTCCGCGGCATTGTTGATCAGGATGTCGATGCCGCCGTAACGGGTTTGTACCTGCGCGAACATCCGCTCGACCTGCTCGGCTCGAGCGACCGAGGCGCGGAGCAGGTCGACCTCCCCACCAGACTTCCGTAACTCGTCCCGCAGCGCCACGGCCGCCTCATGGGCGTGGAAGTAGTTGATCAGCACGTGAGCGCCACGGTCGACCAGCATGCGGCTGATCGCCGCGCCGACGTTGCGGCCACCACCCGTAACTAGTGCCACCTTGCCGGTGAGGTCGGTCATTGATTTCTCCTGTCGGAAGTTGGCGGAGTCGGCCATACGTCGGCTTTCAGCGGCCTGCGGCGGCGAGGGACATCTCGGCGGCGATGTAGCTGACCACCTTGTCCAGCGTGTCGAACTCCGACAAGCGGAAAGAATCCGAGCGCGGCGGCAGACCATACTTCGCAGACACCCGACTCAG